>Ga0209633_10003164_pt1 | contig 15315 bp, 12 predicted proteins | sample Cruoilmetagenom1_FD_187290 | JGI IMG/M metagenome (GOLD analysis project Ga0209633, IMG submission 187290) | Oil polluted marine microbial communities from Coal Oil Point, Santa Barbara, California, USA - Sample 1 (SPAdes) (version 2) | ecosystem: Environmental > Aquatic > Marine > Oil seeps ... | reverse complement strand
AAGTGGTTCGAGAGTTTGTAAATTAGTTGCTGTATCTGTTTCTTTTGCCTGTAGCGTAAGTGGCTGTGTGGCCAAAAAACAAAAACTTAAAATAATAATTTTTTTCATCAAGCACATGATTTAATATTCTTTTTTAAATAAAAATGAGGCGCTTTATTTTAGCAGAGATTATTAATAAACCTAGTAATCTCATTTTTTATTCATGGCTTTTTGTATTTATGGGGTTTGATCAGAGACTATAGAAGTTAGCATTTTTCAAACAAACCCGCTGCGCCCATTCCTGTGCCAATACACATTGTTACCATGCCGTATTTGCTATTTGTTCGCTGTAAACCATGTACCATTGTAGCTGTACGAATAGCACCTGTTGCACCCAGCGGATGCCCCCATGCAATTGCACCACCCAATGGATTGACTTTTTGTGGGTCAAGATCTACTTCTTGCATGACCGCGATGGCTTGTGCGGCAAACGCTTCATTGAGTTCTATCCAATCAATATCTGCAAGGTTTGCACCTGTTTGTTTCATTAATTTGGGAATCGCTTCTTTAGGACCAATGCCCATAATTTCTGCAGGTACACCTGCGACAGCAAAACCTACAAACCGCGCCAATGGTTCAAGCCCAAGTGATTTCATTTTGGTTTCACTCATTAAAACGAGTGCACCTGCACCATCACTCATTTGCGAACTATTTCCGGCGGTAACGCTACCGTCTGCGGCAAACACGGGTCGAAGCCTAGCTAAGCCTTCGATGCTACTGTCTGCGCGTGGCCCTTCATCAGTATCGACAAGTTTAGACGTGATGCGTACTGTACCATCGTCAGCAGGGAGGTGCTGTTTCACTTCATAGGGGAGTATTTCTGCGTTGTAATGACCTGCTTCGCGTGCAGCAAGTGCTTTTAGATGACTATTGAGCGCAAATTCGTCTTGCGCTTCGCGGCTGACATTCCAGCGATTGGCGACATTTTCTGCGGTGATTCCCATGCCATAAGCAATGGCTACATTTTCATCTTCAAACACTGCTGGATTAATGGAAAATTTATTACCTGTCATTGGCACCATGCTCATGGATTCGACACCACCCGCTATGACAATATCGGCTTCGCCTAAGCGTATTTTATCGGCAGCATTGGCGATGCTTTGTAAACCAGAGGCACAAAAACGGTTGACGGTAAAACCAGGAACACTATCGGGCAGACCTGCTAATAAGTTAGCAATACGTGCAATATTTAGCCCTTGTTGTGCTTCTGGCATGGCGCAACCGATGACGACATCATCAATCTGTTGACCATTTAAACCACCACAATCATTTATCGCTCCTTGCATGGCATGTACCAGTAAATCATCAGGACGTGTTTTATTAAAAACGCCACGCGGTGCTTTTCCGACCGGTGTTCTGCGAGCTGCGACGATGTATGCTTGTTCAGTCATTTTTATTTCCTTGTATTCTTATTTATGCCTTAAAAATATCGACATGAATTTTTAAACGTCAAATCTGCGTAGGCAGGTATCCATGATGGTTTGGTGTGCCACCCTCATAGATGGATTCCCGCCTGTGCGGGAATGACGAATTCTCTATAGTTTTAATTTCGTAGCGGTTTACCTGTGTCTAACATATGTTTCACTCGTTTATGCGTCTTAATATTCTTAAGTAATGCTCTGAATCCTTCACGTTCTAAACGTAAATACCAGTCTTCAGATAACTCTGTGCCTTCATCTACATCACCTCCGCATAACGCCGCGGCAACGCATTCGCCAATTTTCATATCATAATCCGATATAAAGTTACCAGCGTGCATATTCACCATTGCAGCTTTGATGTTAGCGATAGCGGCTCTGCCACCAGCGCGAATAGTTTGTTCGGCTTGTGGTCTGTAGTTACCGGCATCCAATGCTTTTACTTGTGCAACGGCAGCGTGCAATACTTCGTGTTTGTTCATTACAATCGTGTCGACTTCACGTAAAAAGCCAAAGTCACGGGCTTGATGTGCACTGGTGGCAACCTTTCCCATGCCCACGACTTCAAAGGCATTTTTGATCTGATTAAATACATCGTCACCTTTGGATGCGATACTGGCGCGTCGTGCCAATTCCATACAACCACTCCCTGCGGGTATTAGTCCAACACCGACTTCAACTAGCCCGACATAGCTTTCATGTGCGGCAACAACGCGATCGCATTGCATCAACATTTCACAGCCACCGCCAAGTGCTAAACCAGAGACACCAGCGACCACGGGAATGTTGGATTTACGAAGTCGAATTAATGTATTTTGGAAACGTTGCATTAATTCATCTAAGCCATTGTTTCCAGGAAGAATGCTTTTCATCGCAACGGGCATAAATGATTTAAGGTCGGCACCCGCACTAAACGGCTCATCAGGACTCCAAATAATCATTCCGTTGAGTTGTTGTTCTGCCGTATCCACAGCTTGATTTATACTGGAGAGTACATCATCGCTAATGGTGTGCATTTTGCTTTTAATGCTCAGAACGCCAATACCTTTTTCGATTAACCAAAAACGTGCAACTTTGTTTTCAAACAGTGTTTCGTACTGCGGTAATGTTTCGCCCACCACGGTTTCTGGCCAACGTTGGCGATCATAAACAGGCAGCGTGGAACGTGACTTATATTTTTGTTCTTTGGCAGACCAAGAGCCTTGTGGCGTGTGAATGGCATCCACTGAACTGACCCAATCGAGCAAGGGTAGGGTACAAGGTGTTTTGCCGTTGGCTATGTCTTCTTTTATTAAATTAGTGATTTTTGACCAACCCGCTTGTTGCCAAATTTCAAACGGTCCTTGTTTCCAACCAAAGCCCCAGCGAATTGCCATATCAATATCACGCGCGTTATCGGCAATCTCATTTAAAAAATGGGCGCAATAATGAAACACATCACGGTGAATCGCCCACACAAATTCAGCATTAGGATCTTTAATGTCGCGTAAATTTGCAAGCCTATCTGGGTTTTTAAAATCGCTTAAAACTTTGGCAACCTTTTTCGGAATTTTCACTTTACGTTTTCGATAAGCACCATTTGATGGATCAAAAACAAGAATGTCTTTGCCTTCTTTTTTGTATACGCCAATCTTTGTTTTTGCACCTAAAGAACCATTATCGACAAGAGTATCTAGCCATGCGGGTATCTTAAATAAATCGGACCATGGGTCTGCTTTAAGATTGTCAATCACGCCTTGTATCACGTGGCGAAGCGTATCCAGCCCGACAATATCAGCAGTGCGCAATGTTGCACTTTTAGGTCTGCCTAATTTTGCGCCAGTGAGTTCATCGACTGTTTCAAAATTAAGCCCAAGGCGTTCGGCGTGATACAGCGTCACTAAAATAGAGAACATGCCGATGCGATTGGCAATAAAATTAACCGTATCATTGGCGCGAACAATACCTTTACCTAAAGTGATGGTCAGGAAGGTTTCCATATCGTCCATAATATCGGCACGGGTATTTTCGTGTGCGATAATTTCAACCAATGGCATATAACGTGGCGGGTTGAAAAAGTGTATACCTAAAAACCTTTGTTTGTATGCTTCAGGTACACCTTGTGCTAATAAACTGATTGAAATACCAGAGGTATTAGTGGCAAGAACAGAATCGGGGTTTAAATGAGGCGCAATCTTTTCGTAGAGTTCTATTTTCCATTCGAGACGTTCTGCAATGGCTTCTATGACTAAATCACAATTCTCCAGTTTTGCTAAATCATCATCGTAGTTACAAGGCGTTAGTAGCTTTTGGAAATGTGCGATTGCTAAGGGTTCGGGTTTTTGTTTGGCTAAGGCTTTAATTGAAGCTCGAGCGGTAGCACTTTTATCATGCCCTTCTACCGATAAATCAAATAATAAAGCAGGGATGCCGGCATTTGCAAAATGTGCGGCGACCTGTGCGCCCATCACACCCGCACCTAATATAGCGACTTGTTTTATTGGTTTTGTCGACATTAATGTCTCTCCTTGCGTTATTTCCGCTTAGGCGGAAAACTATCTCAAAAAATTTTTTGTCCACGAAAGGCACGAAAATACACGAAATTATCTTCAAGATCCTTGTTATTATTTTCGTGCTTTTTCGTGCCTTTCGTGGATATTTTTAGTGTTGTTGGTTTGACGAGAATTAGCTCGCTTCTTTTAACCAGTTCTCATTTGTTTCTTTTTCATACGGTACACGTATAAGCTCGGATTCATCAAAATCATCCACGTTAATTACGCCCATCACGCGCTTATCAAATTCAATCAGCTGGTCTGCCTCACCTTGGCTAATCAGTTCTTCTGATAGAGCTTCTTCGATAAGTGCCAACCCTGCTAATTTAGGTAAAAGTCCTTCTTTGATTGCCGAGCGTAGTTTTAAGTGTAGCGGTGCAATATCCAAACTATCAAGGAAGACTTGGTTGACTACTGCGAGCGGGTTGTTATCCGCTATTTCTGCATAAACTCCGTCAGTTAGGCGTTGGCGGGCACCAGAATCTTGAGAGATTGCTTCGACCACTTTTTTCTCTAAATCATCCATAGGTGCTTTAAAGCGTTTTCCAATCGGGAATGCCACTGTTTTTAATGCTGTTGCTAGTTTTCGATTTGGGAAATTGATCATTAATTCATCAAATGCGACTTGGAACTCGTGCAATAGGTGATCCAGTGACCATTGAACAATTGGCCATTCGTCTCTGGCGTATTTATTATCTTTGTACTGTTTGAGTACCATGCTCGCCAAAAATAGCGTACTTAATAAATCGCCCAATCGTGCCGATAACATTTCTTTGAACTTGAGTTTTGCACCTATGGCAAGCATGGAAATATCTGCTGTCAATGCAAACACACTACTGAGACGATTAATGTGTTGGTAATAATGATTAATTTCAGGATCTTCTGAGGGAGATTCTCCCAGTAGTGAATTAGGCACTATACCGTGAACGAGTGAGCGAGCAACATTGCTCAGACTAAACCCAAAGTGCGAAGTGAGTGTTTGATCAAATGCTATCTGGGTTGCAAGGCTGTCTTCTGCCTGTGCTAGTTCCATTTCTCTTAGCACAAAGGGGTGCGAACGGATTGCACCTTGACCAAAAATCATCAGGTTACGCGTCAGTATGTTTGCTCCTTCAACGGTAATCGCAACTGGGATAGATTCATACCCCGTAGCAACATAGTTGGTCGCACCTTTCATGACCGCCTTACCACCGTGAATATCCATCGCGTCGAGCAAACATTGCCTTGCCATTTCGGTACAGTGATATTTAAGAATTGCAGATGGCACGCTGGGTTTGCTGCCATCGACAATGGATTGAATCGTCTGAATGCGTGCGGCGTCAATGATATATGTGAGCCCCGTGATACGTGCTAATGGCTTTTGGATGCCTTCAAATTGGCTGATGGAAACACCAAACTGCTTACGCAGATTAGCGTAGGCACTCGTGCCCATTGCCATCCGTTTTCCTACTGCTACAGCGGTTGTCGGCAAAGTGATGGCACGCCCAACAGACAGGCAATTAACCAGCATCCGCCAGCCTTTTCCTGCCATTTTTTGCCCACCGATTATAAAACTTAGGGGAACAAAAACATCTTCACCTTTGATGGGTCCATTAAGGAATGCTTCGCCAATTGGTAAATGACGCCGACCAATTTCAAGACCGGATGTTGATCGTGGGATTAAAGCACAAGTAATGCCATAGTCTTGCTTATCACCAATTAAGCCATCGGGATCTTGCAAACGAAAAGCCAAACCGACTAAGGTCGCGATGGGCGCAAGCGTAATGTAGCGTTTTGAAAAATTTAAACGCATTCCTAACACTTCTTCACCCTCCCATTCGCCTTTGCAGACAACGCCGGTATCTGGGATAGAGGTCGCATCCGAACCTGCCGTGGGCCCGGTTAATGCAAAACAGGGAATTTCTTTACCACCTGCCAAACGAGGCAGGTAATAGTCTTTTTGTTCTTCTGTGCCGTATTTTATTAATAGCTCGCCAGGTCCTAATGAATTAGGTACGCCGACAAGATAACTGATAGCTGCACCGGTATTGGCTAGTTTTAAAAGCACTTGTGATTGAGCGACTTCGGAAAAATCTAATCCACCGTATTGTTTAGGAATAATCATGCCTAAAAAGCCATTGTCACACACGTATTTTATAATATGCTCGGGGATAATGTTCCAATCATGATTGATCGCCCAGGCATCTGACATTCGACATAACTCGTTAGCCGTTCCATCAATAAAGGTTTGTTCTTCTTCACTCAGTGTGGGGACGGGCGCAGATAACAATTTATTCCAGTTTGGATTACCGCTAAATATCTCACCATCCCACCAAACGGTTCCCGCATCTATGGCTTCTTGTTCTGTTTCAGAAATGGGGGGCAAAATTTTGCGCATGATTTTTAGGGTAGGGCTAGAGACTAGTTTTTGACGAATTTGCGGGATGGCAAAAACCAATGCTGCTAACGTTAGTAATAAAAAAACGAAGGTTAATAATCCATGCGCTGTACTGCTCATGGCTATAAATGTCATCACGCCCAGAAAGATACTGGCTAATTGCACATGAAGACCTTTATAGGCGATGGCAGTTATACCAACAAGTGTGATTAAGATGAGAGCTATGTTAATCATGGTGGATTACCTATTAGGTTGTTGCTTATATAAACGTATATTAAGCACGTTTAGATCAAAAAAAAAGCGAACGTTCGCTTTTTATTAAATATCATAGTATGATTTTAGTCAAGTTAATTTGGAACATGCGTGCTATCTCTTTCATTAATAGTTTTGAGTATAGTTGCTTTTTGAGATTTTATATTCGTTTATGGCTGAACATTTACAACCTTTACAAGCTATGCAATCTACCCCAGATTCATTGCAATCTGTGTATACAAGATATGCAGATTTTAAACATAGCTTTGCCTATAAAGGGGAGAGCCTTTATTCGCTTATCTTTCAAAGAAACAAAGATAAAATTCGCATACGCAAAGAGAAATTTGCGGTTAAGAATCTGCGTAAAATTATAGATGCGACGTTTCATCTCAGTTCTAAAATTGGTTTTCAGGCGATGTCTTTACGTGATTTATCCACCGAAACAGGCTTAAGCATGGGGGGCTTGTATTCGAGTATTTCCAGCAAGGAAACCATCGCGATTATTGTAAAAGACGTTGTGGCGTTAGTGTGTGAAGATATTGTGGAAGAATCCCGTCAACAACAAGATCCAGCTATTGCGCTTGAGATGCTGGTACGTGGTTATTTATACGCATCGACTTTAATGCAACACTGGTTTTATTTTCTTTATTTTGAAACCAGAAGTTTGCCACCTGTTGATCAAGAACAATCAAAAAATATTGAATTGACTCAGGTTGAAGAAATAGAAAAACGTATTAAGCAGCTTGTTTTAAAACAAACCAAATTAAGTACAAGTGCGGATGCTTGTCATAAATCAGAATTTGTCGCGACGATGACATTATCCTTAATACAGGAGCGTTACTTAAAACCGTGGAAGTATCATCAAGTGGAAAAAACCATTGATGAGTATGCAGATAACTGTTTGCAGCTAATTTATCGGGCTACATGTGTGGAAGAATAATGATTAAATAGTGTTGGTTTACTGGGTTATGCTGTGGGCTTGATTCTAATCATGGATGTTTTTATTGATCTGATTTCACTAATCCAGTTCGGTAATGGTTTGCAATACGACGTTTCGTAAATCATTGATTGCTTTATCTATTTCTTGAATCGCTTTTTCATCTTTTGTTCCTAACGCTTGCCAATTATTTTCCCATGCCTTTAACAAGCTTTTAGATTTATTATTCACTTTTATTGGCATTAAGCGGCTGAAGTCATCAATTAGTAGCACTTCAGTCCAGCCAATTCTTGGATTGCCTCGTACCTTGTCTTTATCAAAGTGTACAAGATAGGCAGTTCGTTGCAATTTTCCAATGTGTACGATTGTTTCAAAGCCTGCTTTTCGAATATTTCGGTTTTCTTCAGAGGCTTCATTTCGCCATGTGTTGTAGCCAAGTGCAGAAAATGCCACAAATAAGCTAATCAAGGCTATCGCATTACGTTTTATTTGTTCGGATAGTTTCATCTTTTTAGTTATCAGGTGTATTTCTTTACAGCATTGCGTGGGGATGATTTATTATTTCAACAATCTCTTGGATAAGACTATCACTAATTTTATGGAAATTGCATGCTTTTGGGAAAAGCCGTCTCAGTAAAGCATTGATGTTATATACAGTAGCTATTGTTGCAAGATGCAGAACGAATTAACATCTTGCCACCAGGTGAGCTATTACCAACCCATATGGTAATAAGCCCAAATGCGCTCAATATTCATTGGGAGCCATTCATTGTAGTATCGCCAGTCTTTGTACTTAGGCAGTTTCAATGTTTTTCTGAGTGCATCAGGGCTATGAGTACCAGAATCCATGGCTTTCTTTACTGCTGCCATCAAGTCTTCTAGGTAGACTCGTTGCTCTTTAACTATCGATGCAGGGTCGATTGCAGGTTCAGTTTCAGGTCCGTGTGCAGAGATAACATAGTCAAAATCCATCTGCTCAATCTCTTTGAGTGATCTGATCCATTCATCTGGCCAGAAATCTGGCATGGTTCTGAATGCTACTCTTCGTGGTGTAACGATATCCACAATAAACAGTATCTTCTCTTTTGGCAGTCGCATAACAACCAGACTATCACCATGGTTCGGACCGAAGTATTTCAGTTCGAGTGTCCTGCCTCCTAACTTCAATGTATATTCATCCTCAAATGTGATGTCAGGTAGAGGTGTAGCAGGACTGGGGTGATCACTTAGTTCCTTCAGCACATTTTTATGAGCGATGAATCTCGCTCCCTGGTCCTTGAACACCTTGCCGCCAGAAATATGGTCATGATGATTATGGCTATAGACAACATACTTTATTGGCTTATCAGTGATCTTGCGAATTTCACCGAGCAACTGTTTAGCTACTTTCGGATTCATCGGATCGGTAACAATAACGCCTTCATCGGTGACAATGAAAATATTGCGGTAAACCCACCAGCGGAATACGTACAAACCGTCACCAATGTTTGTTGTACTATAACCGAACGGCTTTCCCCCCACCGGTTCCTTTGTTGGAAAATTTGAGGCCGTTGCTATTGATGTAAACAATAAGCCAAAAACAAATGCTGATAGTATAAATATTCGTTTCATTTTTTTATCCTCTTAGTTAATTGAATGTTCGACTGTGATGGCAAAGGGTAATCACGCACCCGTTGTCATTTGCTTCAATACGTTATCTTTCTTAATAAAGTGGTGATGCAATGCAGCACCTGCGTGACCGATTACTGAAATTACAAGTAGTATCCACACAGTGCCATGTATGGAGAGAAATGTTTTTGCTAGCTCTGGATCCTTATCCAGAAAAACAGGAAAATCGAAGAAGCCAAAGAAGCTCACAGGGAATCCAGCCGCCTGGCTCATCATGATTCCTGACAGTGGCTGTGCAAACATCAGAGCATAAAGTCCCCAGTGCATGGCTTTAGCTGCAAAAGCCTCACCTGCTGTTGTTTCATCCGGAAGTCGAGGTGTCTTATTGATTAACTTCCATACGAGACGAAGCATGATCAGCATCAAGATAATGGCACCAAATGATTTATGCATACCCGCGGCCTGCAGTTTCTCAGTCCCTTTGGGCATGGAGGCAAGAAAGTTTCCCGCCACAATTGAGAAGCTAAGCATCAAGAATAGCAGCCAGTGGAAGCTTTTAGTGACCCACCCGTATGTATTAACAGTATTTTTCATCATGACAATCTCCTAAATATGTTCTTTGTTTGTTGAAACCCGATAAATCGATTACAACTTATTACGTTAAAAGCAAGTCTATATGGTTATAATTCAGGGATAAATATGGTAAAAAGAAACAAATTGTTTCTAAAAGTTAACTAATATGAGTATTCTTCCTTATCTTGAAACATTTTCTGCTGTTGTAGAGAATGGTAGTTTTACTGCAGCAGCCGAGATATTAGGAAAATCTAGGCCTGTAGTAAGTAAGCAAATATCCCTTCTCGAGCAACATCTTGGGGTTCAGCTTCTTCACCGCACCACCCGGCGTCTACACCTCACTCAGGCAGGGGAAGTATTTGCGAGTTATTCGCATAAAATCATGTCAGACTTGCGAGAGGCAGAGCAATCAGTTTTGCCCTTGCAAAGTGAACCACAAGGCAGGTTACGGATTTCGGCTCCCGAGAGCCTCGCTATATCAATACTTCCCGAAGTAGTACTGAGCTTTCAACAGAAATTCCCCAGAATTGAACTGGATATACATGTCTCTGGGCGGTTGGTGAATCTTGTCGAAGAAGGTATCGATGTAGCACTTAGGGTTGGGGAGCTAGAAGATTCGAGCTTGATTGCACGACGGCTTATGCCATGTGGCTTTCATGCCTGTGCATCACCCGAATACTTAAAAAAGCATGGTAAACCCACACATCCCAGTGAACTTGAAACACATAATTGTCTGATCTATTCGCAATCGCTTCACCCAGATAACTGGATGTTTAGTGATAATCAGGGGAAAAGCTTCAGTATTAAAGTGAATGGCAACCTTCGTTCTGATACGGGGAATATACTGATGAACGCAGCGCTGAATAGTAACGGCATATTCATAGGGCCGACGTTTATGATTGCTAGTGCTATAGAAGAAGGGCGATTGGAAACCATCCTGGACGAATACACGTCGATGACTACAGGGCTATATGCTGTATATCCATACACTAAACTCGTTTCTACAAAGGTACGAGCTTTTGTTGATTTTATTGTTGAGTCATGGGGTAATTGATCGAAGACGTATGTCCGTTTTGGGTCGTTAAGGATACAATTATTTTTTAGTTCGGTGTCTGGTTTAGGTTAACAATTTAGACTTTTATCAAGTAAAACCTATGCTATGAGCATGTACAACACGCTTATCTTTTGGTGGTAGTTGCCTATAGTCAAAACTATAAATCGCATCCAGATAGTGGCTTGGGTTATTTGGAACAGGAAAGGATAAACCTTCAAACTCCATTGTTGTAAGAGAGAGAACTTTTTCAATATCAAACCAAGCGGCTACATCTGGCATTTCGCCACTGTATATCACTTTGAATTTATCGTTTTCCCATCCCTGATGTTTTTGTTTTAAAGAGTCTACTAAAGCGGCTCTTTTTACAGGATCATCTTTGCCATTTGGCGTATGTAAGCTAATAGAAGATACGTCTCTTATTTCTTTAAACGTCTTTTCATACAGCTTTTTATTTGCTTCTGTATTCTCTATTGTTAGCATTGGAAAAATATCAACAAACACGCCTTGATGGTAGTTTATTTGTTTGTATTTTTCGTGAAATTCTACAATGCTGGCTTTATTAGAACGTAGTTTGACGTAATCAAATTTGAAATGTTTATCGGTTTGAGAGGTTTGAAGAAAAATATCACCAGAGAGCTCTTTTTTAGCTATTTTTAAAAATTTATTGTAGTCCTCAACAGGCATAGATAAATCAATATCATCATCCCATGGGATAAAGCCACCATTACGAACTGCGCCTAATAATGTGCCAGAATCTAACCAGTAGCTTAATTGGTGGTTTTTACATATCGCATCAAACTCGATCAGCATGTCGAGCATTATTAACTGAGCTTTACGTAATACTTTGGGGTCTATCATTAGGCTGTACCAGAATTTTTTGTGAGATAGCTAAGATCTAGCTACACCATAATAATCATGCAGCGCATTAATGAGTAAGTCGGTATATTCTTTAGTCATTTCACCCATGTGAGAGACTCTAAAAACAACATCACGTTGCGCGCCACCGTTAGGACATACCATCACTTTGTAGTTTTCTTCTAAGGCATTTACAATATCCATTGCCGATTTTCCATCGGTGGGGCTTAGGGTGGTCATCGCATTTGGCATGTAGGGCGTATATTCTTTTAAAGGCAATCCTTTTACGCTTTTTCTAAAGTAGTTAGCGATGTCTTTTGCATTAGCAATACTTTGTGCAACACCACCACGCCTGTTTATTTGATTAAGTCTGGCCTCTAGTTGCAACATAATCGTAACTGCTGGTGTAAATGGCGTTTGTCCTCTTTCACCATTCGCTAGATAATCTTTAAAATTAAAGTAAAGGGAATTTACATCTTGTATTTTTTTAAGTGCTTTAGGGGTCAGTATCACCATGGTCAGTCCAGGGGGTAAAGCCAGACCTTTTTGAGAACTGGCAATAACAACATCGATATTTGATTGCTGCATATCGAGCGGATCAGTCACTAACATAGAAATGGCATCAACAATGAATAACATGTCATTTTTAAGTGCGTACTCGCCCATCGCATCTAGATTATATAAATGTCCAACCGATGTTTCGTGCGCATTAACGACTAACGCGGTGTAATCCTCATTCGGCGCAAGGTTTTCAATATCGCTCAGGTTGGTATTTTCAACTTTAAAGTTGGTGTGCGGAATCGCATGTGTGGCGCAGATATCGACGAATCGTTCACCAAATCCCCCGCCATTAACCACTAAGGCATTATCTTCTTTATTGAGAAGATTCATCACTGCCGATTCCATGCCTGCAGTGCCAGAAGCCGTTAAGAAAATAACTTTAGAACCTTCTGGAGCATTAACCATTTCTAAAAGCCCATTTTCACAAGCGAAGGTCACGTCCGAAAATTCACTGTTTCTAAAGTAGGGCGTTTGTTTTGCGCCCACTTGTAATATTTCTTCAGACATTTTTACAGGACCTGGCGTAAAAATGGCGTAGTCTTCATAAATCATTTTATGTTTTTCCCATTTCCTTAAATTTTCTTTCATTATATTCTAACAGCACTCTATTAATGCTGATCATGTCCTTAGGTGTTAGCATATTTGATTCACGTTTACCTCTTTGTATAAGAGAAGCAAATTCGGCAATCATATAGCGCAGCCCACCGCCATCGAATTCATATTTGAAGGTTTGACTTTTATGTTCATCCTCAAAACGTACATGAAATTCTTTAGTTAGCCACCAAGGCGCAGGAATATAAACATAACCCTTTGTTCCAGAAATGACGGCATCACCTTCTGATTTAATACCCGTTGCGACATTAGAAATACCTGTAGCACCCCCTTTATGCTTACTGATAATAAGGTTGGAAACATCATAACCCTCAGTGCCCTGATCAAAAAAAGTAATATCTTTGCTTTTACCTAAAATTTTATTAACAAGCAAAGAAGGATAAGAGGATAAAATATTAGTGGCACCCTGAGCCATAAAGGTATCGGGGTAGTCTTTTTCTTTATAAAGTGAAGTACGCGTTGCTCTTACTTCTTTAATATCTCCAATTATTCCTTTATTCAATTCGGTTAAAAGCTGATTGAAGGCAGGTAAAAAAGCCGTTTTCAGAGCTGAAAGCAGTAACACTTTTTCTTTTTTAGCCAAAGAGAGCAACTCTCTTAGTTCGCTTTTATGCAGTGCAAGAGGGCTTTCGCATAAGACATGTTTTTTAGCCTTTAATGCTTTTTTAATAAGCGGGTAATGTTCTTCTAGCGCAGTATCTATATAGACAGCAGCAATGCTAGTGTCTAAAAACTGATCGTAATTGTCATGACCATAGCGAATGCTTTCACTCTTTTGAGTAAACTTCTTTAAGGCTGGGAAGTCTGGCGAATAGATTCGGTTGACCTTTAGATTAGGTACATGTTGAGCCTCGTCTATAAAGGCTTTAGTGTCACGCCCAAGACCGACTATACCTAATTTAATTAAGTCAAAACTATCTCTTCTTAGTAGGGTGCTTGAGATACCTTTTGTACGAGGTAGGTACTCAACATGCGTGTATTCATTTAGATAGTCAAATGTGCCTTCCCAATCATCACCAATGGCAAAAATATCCACATTATATTTCACCATGTCTTCCGCTTTTTGTTTTTTATTTTTCTCTACTATGACCTTGTCGACAAAATCTAAAGCTTCGATGGCTTGCACGCGTTTTTCTGTGCTATCGATAACATTTAATTTGCCACGAGAACGATCGTAATTCTCACCAGTAACACCCACAATAAGGTAGTTTCCTAATGTTCTAGCACGCTTTAATAGTCGTAAATGACCTTTATGAAACATATCAAACGTTCCATACGTAATAATTATTTTTTTAGTATTAATGCCTTATTCCGTATGTCAGTTAATTAGATTTTCATGATACAGGAATAGAGTATGCAATAAAAATAGTTATGTTAGATGCCTTTTTTAATTATAGAAGATGTCTATTTTTCGTGGGTAACTCGGAGAGCTAACGCTTGACCTTGTGGAAAACAGGAGCGTAACATATGTTATTCCGTCAACAGTCACTTGTTATGTTTTGATTAATTATACTAATTAAAATTACTTCATTATGTTTTGTGTTTCATATGTTTGATACCGCAATCATTAGATATGTAATAGCACAAGCAATAGCTACCGTTGCACCAACTAGAATTGGCGCAAGAACTTTAGTGCTATTAATAAAAAGCCCTGTAATAAATGAAATTAACCCTATTATTAGAATAGGTGGGATGAAGTGCTTTGTGAAGCCTGTTATTCCGGTGATGTTAAGTGTGAATATGATGGTAACTGATAAGCCAACTAAACCAGTAATTTTAGCATTTCTCAAGTTCATGCTTTAACATCCTAAGTATACATAAAATTAGATTAACACTGCACCTAACACAGTTAGAAAACATACACTTCGAAAAAGAGCTAAAAAGGTGGGGGTGTCAAAATTAACTGCTTAAACTCCCTAATTATGCTTTTGTGTCGCAGACACATAATAGCTTATTCTACAGAATGCGTTTTAACCATAGTTAAAATACCTTCCATCAAAAAATATTATATTACAATAACTTAATGCTTTGTAAAAGCGGTACTATGCCGCCAAAAAAAGTTATTTATTAAAATCACCGTTCAGGTAAACGAAGACAAACTTTCGCTAAATCTTTCACCATTGTATTTTCGAGGTAATAGTTTTTTGATTAAATCAGGGCGTTCAAAATCTCAGAAAATACTCGATGCTACAATAAATAAGGTGTTAGATATTCTGCGTCGTTGGGTAGTGAAAAGAATGTAATTTTACTCTCTTGTGCTATTGATTCCGGTAATCAATTAATATATCCAAGTGATTAGATTAGCGGCTTTTAATTAGGAGAAAAGAGGTCAGTCTCCTTTTATGTTCAAATTTTGTAGAAGGGTAAAAGGTAGCAATACAAATACCGCTTTGTTAAACTTCTTTCGTGAGTTGACCGAACAATCGCGGTGTTAACCTTCAGGTTGAAATCGAGGAAAGTCCGGGCTCCATAGGGTAGGACGCCAGTGGGGACGGATC
>Ga0209633_10003163_pt1 | contig 15317 bp, 14 predicted proteins | sample Cruoilmetagenom1_FD_187290 | JGI IMG/M metagenome (GOLD analysis project Ga0209633, IMG submission 187290) | Oil polluted marine microbial communities from Coal Oil Point, Santa Barbara, California, USA - Sample 1 (SPAdes) (version 2) | ecosystem: Environmental > Aquatic > Marine > Oil seeps ... | reverse complement strand
CACCTTCGATGGCCTGGCCCTGGCCTGGGCCTGTGCCGAAGCCCTGGCCAGCCGGATCCAGGCCTATACCCTGTTTGCCACACACTATTTTGAACTCACCGCCCTGCCCGAGCAGTTTGCCGAAGTGCGCAATGTCCATCTCGATGCCTCGGAGCATGAGCAACACATTGTCTTTTTACACAGCGTCAAACCCGGGCCAGCCAGCAAGAGTTATGGCCTACAGGTCGCGGCCCTGGCCGGGGTACCGGAACCGGTTATCAAGCGAGCCCGGATTAAACTGCAACAACTGGAGGCAGAGGGGCAGTCACCCGACGCCAAAACGGGCAACGAAAAAATATCGCTTGACCGTCCCTATCCCGAGCAATTAATGGAATATTTATCACGGCTTGATCCTGATCAAACCAATCCCAGGCAGGCATTGGATATTCTGTATCAACTCAAACAACTGGAAAAACAAACCTGAACTACACAGCAACGGGATTTGCCATTAAAATAGCGACCGACTACTATTCTATCCGAACACATATTTTCCCCAAGGAGTAAATGATGACCTACGTGGTGACAGAGAATTGCATCAAATGTAAATACACCGACTGTGTCGAGGTCTGTCCCGTCGACTGTTTTCACGAAGGCCCCAACTTTCTGGTCATCGATCCCGACGAATGTATTGACTGCACCCTGTGTGAACCCGAGTGTCCCGCCGAGGCCATTTTTGCCGAAGATGATATCCCGGCCGGGATGGAAAACTATCTGGAACTCAATGCCGAACTGACCAAAGACTGGCCGGTGATCACCGAGATGAAGGCCGCACCCGCAGATGCCGAAGAGTGGGACGGCGTCAAAGACAAACTGCAACACCTCGAACGATGAGCCCTGCCCTGCGGGGGGCATACATACCGGTATGACGACGCATTCAACAACCGGTTCCCCGCAGCAACTCCTAATCCCCTATCACTGCGATCCCCTTGCCGAACTGGCGGCAAGGATCATTCGCGATCAGCAAGGTAGCTTACCCGATCTCAATCAGGTCACGGTGCTGTTGCCTGACAATGCCGCCGCCCGTCAATTACGCCGCGCCTTATTGTCGGCTGCCCAGGCCGCCGGGCATCAGGCCCTGCTGGGACCGCATATTCTGACTTTGGGAGAATGGGTCCGGCAGTTCCTGCCCGACGCTATCCAGGTGTGTGATGATCAAAGCCGTGAACTGCAACTGGTCGAGGCCCTGCTCGGACAAACGGATCTGCTGGGCGGCGCCAACCCCTGGTCCCTGACCGAAAGCCTGGCGCAATTATTCGATGAATTGACCCTCAACCAGATCCACTTGCCGGACGATCTGCAGGACTTCAGCCAACAACTGGCGGCGGCCTACAACATCTCCGATACCAGCCTGCCACCCTTTAGTCATGAGGCCCGTATCGTCTATACCCTGTGGCGTGCCTGGCGACAACAACTGCAAGACCAACAACAGATCGACTCCTCTATGGCCTATGTGCTGGCATTGAATCATGCCCTGCAACATCTCGGTGGACAGACACTCTACCTGGCGGGCTATGCTTTTTTGTCCAGCGCGGAACAGGACTGGCTGGCAAGTGCAAAACAACAAACCAGGATCACCATGCTGGAGCAGGCCAGGTCGGCAAGCGACGAGACCCCGGAAAACAGTTCTGAATACAGCCGGTGTCTCGATGCCATCTACGCAGACAAGGGTGTGTCACTCCGGGATCGTGCCCGGCAGTTCGACGAGGCGGTCCCGCAAAGCCCCCTGCAACAAAGGCTGGCTATCTACAGCGCCGGAAATCACGAAGAAGAGGCCCGCGCCATCGATGTGCAGATTCGCCAGTGGCTGTTGGAGGGCAAGCAGCGTATCGGGGTGGTCACGGAAAACCGCCGCCTGGCGAGGCGACTGCGCGCCCTGCTGGAGCGGGCCGATGTGCCGCTGGAAGACGCCTCCGGCTGGGCCCTTTCCACCACCAGCGCCGCCGCCACCCTGGAGGCCCTGTTACAGTGCCTGGAGGAAGATTTCAGCCACAGTCCCTTTCTCGATCTGCTGAAAAGTCCCTTTATATTTGGCGACTTAGACGCCAAATGTGTCGAAATGTCGGTATTTCGACTCGAACAGGATATTATCCTGCACGAAAATATTGGCCGAGGCCTGAGCCGCTATCGCAGTCATTTACTCCGTCGGCAGGCGCGTCTGCCGGACTGGATGCCCGAGGTGTCCCCGACCCTGCTCAGTATGCTCGACCGCTTCGATCAGGTCACCGCGTTAAATACGGAATTGCTAACAGGACAGCACCCGGCAAGCCAATATCTCGCCAACCTGCGGCAAACACTAGAGATACTCGGCATCTACCCGACATTAGAGGCCGACGCGGCCGGGCAGCGCATCCTGCAAATGCTGGAGCGCCTGGCCACCAGTGCCGCACAATCAGCGCTACAACTGGGCTGGCTGGACTTTCGTAGTTGGCTGGGTCGCCAGCTGGAACAAACCTTCTTCAGACCCGCCGATAGCGGCAGCCCGGTGCAACTCATGGGCCTGGCGCAAAGCAACCTGCAATCCTTCGATGGCCTGATTATCGCCAGCGCCGAAGAAGAGTTTTTGCCGGGACAAAGCCGCGTCTCGCCCTTTTTTAATCAGGCCGTGCGGCGTGAGCTGGGTCTGACCACCGCCAGTGAACTGCGCCAGCAACGCTTCGAATATTTCCGCCGTCTGCTGGAAAGCGCTGACCAGATCCTCATCAGCCTGCGCCATGAACAGGACGGTGAAGCGGTCTCGGCCAGTCCCTGGCTGGCGCAATTGCAATCCTTTCATAAGCTGGCCTGGGGTGAAGAACTGGCAGCCGCTGAACTCAAAAAGATTGTCGCCTCAGCGCAAACCAGGTCATCCGTTGCGAAGACAAAAGCTTGCCGGATATCGCCCAGCAACCCAGACCGTCCATACCACCCGCCCATGTCCCCACAACCATCACCGCCAGTGAATACCAGTTATTGATGGATTGTCCCTATCACTTTTATGCCGCCCGCTGCCTGAAACTGGCCGCCCCCGAATCCATCAGTGAAGCCCTGGCCAAGGCCGATTACGGACAACGCGTACATCTTTGCCTGCATGCCTTTCACAGTGACGTAGAGAATCTGCCGGGTCCCTTCAAGGGCAAGCTCACCAAAGCCAATCGCGAGCAGGCCATTCAATTGCTGAATGAAATTTCAAACAGCTTATTTAAAGAAGACCTCGAAGAAAACTTCGCCCACCGCGCCTGGCTGCAATTATGGCAACTAGTCATTCCCAACTATGTCGACTGGCAAATCGAACGGGATATCAAATGGCGGGTAAATGAAACGGAAGCCAGTTGCGATTTCGAACTTATACCGAACCTCAACATCAAGGGCCGCCTGGACCGAATAGACCAAGCCAATGGTGAACTGGCCATCATCGATTACAAAACCGGCGTCGTTTCTTCGAATAAAGAAGTCATGAGTGGCGAAGCCGTGCAGCTACCTTTTTATGCCATGCTCAGTAAAGCCGGTAGTAAACCGGTATCCCGAGTGGAATACCTGAAACTCGACAAACCCGACAACGTCGGCAGCGCCGCAGTACTCGAAGGTGAAGCCCTCAACGAAATGCTCGGCCAGATCGAGCAACGTCTGCAAACCATCATGCAACAAATTCAAAACGGTGAAGGCATGCCCGCCTGGACCGATGACAAAAAATGTGGCTGGTGTGATATGCAGACGCTATGTCGTAGGCAGGTCTGGGAGGATGTTTAAACCATGCAGGGTGGACACGCCTTATGTGCACACGTAGCGAAAAATACGGTGTGCTACGAACAGATAACGCAACCAATTCTGTTAATGCCCACTGTATAAAACAATTAATTCAAATATTGGCATCGTGTTATCAAATTCTAATCTGCGTGGGCACAAAGAGCGTGCCTACCCGGTCTGGTATGAACTTTATATTTTGAATCGCTATCGCGATACAAAACAAATATACGCCAGGGTCAAAGAGTCATTGTTTGTAATATAGCTCACTGCTAGTATAACCAAATCTGCTACCTTCTGACACCAGCTCGATTTACTAGGAGATTAAATAATCCTCATGCGATGGCCTCACTTTTTTCTCATTCAGTGCCTGCTTATTGTGGTTGTTGGGGGTATTGTCTACATCCATAAAGACCGGGTAAGCATGACAAAAACACCGCCCGCATCATTGGCTCAGTGGTATAAGCCTGAAAATAAACGCCAGGTATGGCTACACAATATGTTTAAACTGCGGCGCGAAGTGCAGGCGGTGCGGCTTTATTCCGATAACAATGATCTAAAACATTTGGGGAAATGGGTAACGCTATTAAGCGAGCATTACCTGAAAATAGGTGAAATGGTTCCAGAGTGGAACAAAAAACTGAATATAGAGGCAATTTCCAATTTACAGGCGAGCGCTAAAACCAATAGCCGCCAAGACGTGTCTCAGGCGCTCGATGATTTAAATGAAAGCTGCGAATCTTGCCACACCGCTTTTCAAAGCGTTACTGCGACAATGTACCGTGCCCCCGACTTTTCCTCGCTTGAGATCAGCCCGACGACTTCATACAAAAAACACATGAAAGAACTTATCCAACAGGTAAACCAGATTAAAATTGCATCTGAAGATGGGATGAAGGATATAGCATTATCCTCATTAGCGGATCTGAAAAAAGGCATCAACGCACAAGGTAAAACCTGTTCAAGCTGCCACAAAAAGGATACCAAGGTATACCCAGGCAATACCATAAACAAAACAATGATCAGTCTGGAGAAAAGCCTCAGGACAGGCACACTCAAAGATCAGGGGCGCGACCTGGGCACACTGGCCGTACTGGCTTGTGCTCGCTGCCACGGCACTCATCGCATCGCTTATGATAACCGGAAGACCTTTGGAGATGGGCCAAACTGGCTAGAGCTGATACAGCATTAGCGAACAAGCATAATTGGTTTACTCCATGCAACTCCCTACTAGGGCCTGAGCATAAAGACCGTAGGCCAACTCTTGCAATATCATACATTATTGCAAGGCCTGTCTCTGTTCCCCTTAACACCGTGTTTTTTAAAATAAAATATTACATGTTAGACATGTACCTAATTATTCCAGAGTTCCATCTCGCGACAGGATGGTGCCCTGGAAAAACCAATTTCCATAAATTGTTTCATTGCTTTTCGCAAGCCAGGAAATGTTTTTTGCATTAACTTGGCATTCTGAAAATATCGGCGTGCAATAACTTCAAAGTCTTCTGCGGGCCGACCGGCGAATCGTTCCACGACATCAGTTGGCGCATAGTTAAAGACATTATTTTGAAAATCATTCAAGTAAAATTTTAACTGCGACATCATGTAAGGATGCATACCCATTTGCGTGGTGGCTTTAAAAAACATCTTGATTGGCATAGGCATCGGTTTGATCTTGCGACCTAGAACATGAGAGAAAACATCTAACATCTCCTCCATACCGACGGATTTTTGGCCAGTTGGTTGATAATGTTTTCTTTCATGTCCTTCTGGATCTTGCAATATTGCAACAGACACCGCGGCGATATCTTCATTAGAAACTACAGGGCACCTCCCATTCCCTAATGGAAAAGGAAAACGACCTAGTTGAGTAATAAACAATGAAGTTGCAAACACATTATCGGCAAACCAACCTGGTATTACATGACACGCTCCAATATTAGCATTATCCAAAACATGGTAACTGTGTTTGTGTTCATTGGTAGTTCGGCTTGGGTGTATCTCCAATTCAGCCAAATATTGGCCTAAGTTAACAACAGTCTCTATCTTTTCTCGCTTCGCGACTTCTGAAAACATAGATGTATTGTGTAATAATCCAGGTATTATCGGATGACAATAATACACCCGCTGAATGCCTGATACGGCTTTTTTCATATCAGCTTCATTACCAAGTTCACCAAACGTGACCTCTGCTCCCCGATTTTGTAATTCAGCGATAATGGGACCTTGACCCCTCGACATTACTCTCACCAAACGCCCATTTTCTAACAGTTGTCGCGCCACATGATAGCCAGTATTACCAGTTGCCGTTGTAATCAGATATTTTTCGTTATTTGCCATTACCAGCACCTCTCGATTTTTATATATTTCTTCTTCATAGGCTTAATCTGTAAAAATCAGTTACTACATCCAAACATTTCCTTAGTAACTTTCTTAATAAAATTTTCGAATCGCATCAGCAATATTGCCTGGTGCATCTTCCTGAATAAAATGTCCGGCATTTTCCAGCAGTACAGTTTGATGCTTCTGAAAGATAGACTCGAAACGTGACAGTTCTGGTTTCTGAAAAGCGAAATCTTGCATACCCCAAACGAATAGCACAGGACGGTCTGATAGGGTGTCGAGTTGCATATAAATGTTACTCAGAAATTTTTCCGCATCACGTAATTGTGCTGGAAAAACATGCGTGGCTGTTCGTCGATATCCTTCCTTGAAAGGAGCCAGGTACATAGCTAGCACTTTATCGCCGAGTTTGTTGACAACACCCTTATTCATAAAAAACCTAACCACACCATTACAGCACCAAGCACCAAATTGACCTATCCAGCCGCCCATTAACGTACTGAATGTTTTGTGTCCACGGCGTTCCAGTGGCCATGCCCATGTGTTGCCGATAATAAATCGGCTGACTCTCTGCTGATTTTGCAGGGCAACATAAAAGCCAATCGGCCCTCCCCAGTCCTGCATCATGATTCCGATATCTTTTAAATCCAGTTTTTGCACAAATTCACTCACTGCTTGTGCATGTTCGATAGCGGTAAATGTATAATTTTTAGATGCGGATGACAGACCAAAGCCCGGATAATCGGGTGCAATCAACCGAAAATCGTCTTTCAGGGCTGCAATGATGTTCCGATACAGAAATGACCAGGCGGGATTACCATGCAGTAACAATATTGTAGGGCCCTTGCCTTCATCTACGTAGTGTATCTTTTCACCATTATCTAAGGTGATGTATCGGGATTGGTATGGAAAGAGTTGTTGGTCTATTTTAAATTTTGGCATGCCGGTATTACTTACTGGGGGTTTACTGCATGCGGTCAGGAACACCATAAACATACAACTTAATATGAACCGTTTGGGTCCCATTATCTTTCTCCGAATCATCTCTTGAGTGTCCGTAATTTCAATAAAGAAAAGATATGTAATAAAATGAAGATGGGTACGACATACAAGGGAATCAGGTCAAACATAATGTCAGGGGATTGCGCTTGCAATACAACACCGACACCAAGATTCAGGACAATAATGAAATCCAAAATACCAATGAGATTACCTTTAACGATGGCTTGTGTTTCCATCTCAGGATGCTTCTGAAGATAACGCAGAGCAAGGAATGCGCCGATTCCCGCTGCGATATCACCTAAACCACCGATGTATTGGAACCAGCCAGGTAGTGATAAGGCAAAAAAGAATATCACACCAAAAGCTGCACGCATTTGCTGTAATGCGAGAAAGCTGCTTGTTGGTATATTGTTAATAGCGACAGCCAGAGGATTGCTAAATTTATAGGCTAATAACCCCAGTACAATCGGTACGACAACACCTACTGTAAAGGCCAATTGAGGTACTCCGGTAGCACTAAAAAACCCGGCTGAAAGCATCATGTAGGCAGTGATAATCCACAATATAAAAATGCCTCCTAGAGAAACAAGCAGGGTGTTATTACCCCCGGCTTTTTTTAAAGTGTTTAACACCATCAGTGAGAAAATAACCTCAATGAAGATCAAGACAGAAGTGAAGTAGGGCTCGGTCATACTTTTTCCTTTTTTATGTATTCTAATTTCCAACCACAAACAGACCAACCGGTCTGTTTGATCCTCACTATAGACCAGACCAACCAGTCTGTCTATAATGTAGAGAAAATATCGACTGAGGCAATCATGGTCAGAAATGCACTGGAAACACGAGCTAAGCTGGTTAGAACCGCTTATGAGCAAATGCATGTGCATGGATTTCAGGGAATGCGCGTCGATCAGGTCTTGAAACAAGCCAACTTACAAAAGGGTGCCTTCTACCACCATTTCAGTAGCAAGACCGAACTGGGCTACGCGGTAGTGGAAGAAGAGATCAGGGCATTGCTGGAAACAGTTTGGTTTAGCCGGATAGCAGCGATGGACAATCCACTGAAGGAAATTCCAAGTATGCTAGAAACATTAAGTGAAAGGACCACACCGCTGATGCGGGAACATGGTTGCCCCCTCAATAATTTGGCCCAGGAAATGTCAAATCTGGACAAAGGTTTCCGCCAACGGATAGCAGCCAGTTTCGACCGGTGGATTAATGTGTTGGCTGAAAAAATAGATGAGGCGAAAAGTAAAAAATATGTCCGTAGCGACGTAGAAAGTCTGCTTGTCTCACGTTTTATCATTGCAGCCATAGAAGGTTGCATCAGCATCAGTAAAGTCGAAAAGACAGAAAAACAATCTGCTGCCTGTATTTCACAAATCAGTATTTACCTGCGAGGTTTACAAGCCTGAATCTGTCGGGGAATATTTTCTGGTTCAATGCATCTGATCATAAAGTAACACAACTGTCCGTCCTGCAACGGACTTAACATCCAGCATCGCACCAGCGATTCAAAATAAAAATAAACCCCGGCATCACGAAATGATTCAAACAAAAACCAAGATATCACCCCCATCCTACCCTTCCCCCACAGTGGGAAGGAATAAATAAAAGATAAAAAAAGCCCCTTGCGGGGCTAAGAGGGGGAGTCTACTTTAAAATCTAAACAATTTTACGCCGCCGATGCCTTGACAGAAGACTTAACAAACACCAGTTTGTCACCTTCCACATCCACTTTGATCACATCACCCGGTAAAAACTTACCTGACAAAATATCCTGTGCCAGGGGATTTTCCACATAGGTCTGAATGGACCGTTTCAGAGGACGAGCACCATAAACCGGATCGAATCCTGCTTCGCCAAGTTTGTCGAGGGCGGCTTCGCTCAGCTCGATATCCATGTGACGATCTTGTAGGCGATGACGCAGGTATTCGAACTGGATGTTGGCGATGGCACGTATCTGTGCCTGACCCAGCGGATGGAACACCACGACCTCATCGATACGGTTGACGAATTCGGGACGGAAGTGGCCACCGACGATTTCCATGACGGCATCTTTCATTTTGTCATAGTTGTCTTCACCGGACAGTTCCTGGATCTGCTGTGAGCCGAGGTTCGAGGTCATGACGATCACCGTATTGCGGAAATCCACCGTACGACCCTGACCATCGGTGAGACGACCATCGTCCAACACTTGTAATAAAACATTAAAGACATCGAGGTGGGCCTTTTCGATTTCATCGAGCAGGATCACCGAATAGGGTTTACGTCTGACAGCTTCGGTGAGATAGCCACCTTCTTCATAACCGACATAACCGGGAGGTGCGCCAATTAATCTTGCGACGGAATGCTTTTCCATAAACTCGGACATATCGAGACGCACAATGGCGTCTTCGGTATCGAACAGGAAATCGGCCAATGCCTTGGTCAATTCAGTCTTACCCACACCGGTTGGGCCGAGGAACAGGAATGAACCATTGGGCCGACCGGGATCGGACAACCCGGCACGGGAACGGCGAATGGCATCGGATACGGCACGCACGGCTTCATCCTGACCGATGACACGTTCATGTAGTGCATCTTCCATACGGAGCAATTTGTCGCGCTCACCTTCGAGCATTTTGGAAACCGGGATACCGGTCCATTTGGCCACGACTTCGGCGATCTCTTCTTCATTGACGGCATTGCGTAACAAGGTGGTGTCTTTCACTTCCACATCGGACGCCATCTCCAGTTGTTTTTCCAGTTCCGGGATTTTGCCGTATTGCAATTCAGACATGCGTGCCAGATCACTGGCGCGGCGTGCGGTTTCCAGATCCTGTCGGGCGCGGTCCAGTTCTTCTTTAATATGTTGCGAACCCTGCAAAGCAGACTTTTCTGAATTCCAGACCTGTTCCAGGCCGTTATATTCATTTTCCAGTTTGCTGATCTCAGCTTCGAGATTTTCCAGCCGCATCTTGGATGCTTCATCGGTCTCTTTGTTGAGGGCCTCGCGTTCTATTTTTAACTGAATGAGTTTTCTATCCAGCTTGTCCATTGATTCAGGTTTGGAATCGATCTCCATGCGGATACGACTGGCGGCTTCATCGATCAGGTCGATGGCCTTATCGGGTAATTGTCGGTCCGTAATATAACGATGCGACAAAGTCGCTGCCGCGACGATGGCCGGGTCGGTAATATCCACGCCATGATGGACTTCGTATTTTTCTTTCAGGCCACGCAGGATGGCAATGGTATCAGCCACACTCGGTTCATCGACCAACACCTTCTGGAAGCGGCGTTCCAGTGCGGCATCCTTTTCGATGTACTGACGATATTCATTCAGGGTTGTTGCACCGACGCAATGTAACTCACCCCGAGCCAGGGCCGGCTTTAACATGTTACCGGCATCCATTGCACCTTCGGCCTTACCGGCACCGACCATGGTATGCAGTTCATCGATGAATAAAATGATCTGGCCTTCCTGCTTGGCAAGATCATTGATAACGGCTTTGAGGCGTTCTTCGAATTCACCACGGAATTTTGCACCCGCCAATAGTGAACCAAGGTCAAGCGACAGTACACGTTTACCCTTCAGTCCTTCCGGTACTTCACCATTAATAATACGTTGTGCCAGCCCCTCTGCGATGGCGGTTTTACCGACACCGGGTTCACCGATCAGGACGGGATTGTTTTTGGTACGGCGTTGTAACACCTGAATGGTGCGGCGGATTTCATCATCACGACCGATCACCGGATCAAGCTTGCCCTGTTCGGCGCGTTCGGTCAGATCGACGGTATATTTTTCGAGTGATTGACGTTGATCTTCGGCATTGGGACTATCCACTTTTGCGCCACCGCGCATTTTCTTGATGGATTTTTCCAGTTTCTCTTTGTCGGCACCGGCCTTGCGTAGCATCTCACCGACCTTGCCCTTGTCATCCATGGCCGCCAGGGCAAACAGTTCACTGGAGATATAATCATCTTTGCGATCCTGCGCCAGTTTGTCCGTCAGATTTAACAGACGACTCAGTTCATTGGAAATGTGTACCTCACCGGTGGCCTGGATAATGCGCGGCATATGATCCATGGCATCACCCAGTTGCGAGCGCAACAGATTTACATTGACCTCGGCCTGCAGCAATACCTGACGCACGGTGCCACCATCCTGATCCAGCAGGGCCAGCAACAGGTGGATGGGTTCGATGTATTGATGATTACGCCCGACCGCCAGGCTTTGAGCATCGGCGAGCGCGCTTTGAAATTTACTGGTCAGTTTATCCATTCGCATAGTTTAAATTCCTGAAGCAAAAAGGTTTTTGTCTTAGACTATGGTAGTAGATAGGGGTAGAAAATGAGATATTCAAGGACTAACTGGAGAAGTAATTACGCACCTTTTAACTTGGTCAAATCATGGATAGTGGCATCACGCGGTTTGGGGCAGGGGTAAATATTATCAAGCGCAAAGCTGACGCCCGGCTTTTGAACAATTCGAATGTGTTCACGCTTAAATTCACGTGCATTACGCAGGCCACAGGAATGGGCAAGACAATTGATTTCATGATTGACCCAGTGTGCATAGGCCGCAACACGTTCGGCCTTGTCTTCGATGACCAGCCCCTTTTGCAAACGCTTGTTATGGGTGGCAATCCCGGTAGGACAGGTATCCTTGTGACACTGTAATGACTGTATACAACCAAGGGAAAACATAAAACCGCGGGCCGTCACGGCAAAGTCCGCCCCCATGCATAGCGCCCAGGCGACATGTGCCGAGGTGGTCAACTTGCCCGAAGCAATCACCTGAACACGATTTTTAAAATCATATTCCATCAACATATCGACCACAATGGGTAAAGACTCGGTCAGCGGTAAACCGACATGGTCGATCAAGACCTGGGGCGCAGCACCGGTTCCGCCTTCACCGCCATCGACAGTAATAAAGTCAGGCGCATAATCAATGCCCTGTTTGTAAATCGCCTCACACAACTCACGCATAAACATGTCGGAACCATGTACGGCCTTGAAACCAACCGGTCGGCCGGTGACCTCACGAATACGGTACATGGTCTTTAACAGGTCTTCGACACTGCTGATGTCCCGATGCCGGTTTGGACTGCTGGAGATCTGCCCCACCGGGATGCCCCTGATATCCGCCACTTCCTGTGTCACCTTGTTGGCAGGCAATACACCACCACGTCCCGGTTTGGCGCCTTGTGATAATTTGATCTCGAAGGCCTTGACCTGTTCGGCGACTACCTTCAATTTTTGTTCATCCAGATTGCCGTTGACATCGCGCACCCCGTATTTGGCGGTGCCGATCTGATAGATCAAATCACCGTTGCCTTCGAGATGGTACGGTGACAAACCACCTTCACCGGTATTGAGCCAGACACCGGCCTTGGCCGCACCCTTTGCCAAGGCCCGTACGGCGGGTTTGGAGATCGCGCCATAACTCATGCCCGAAATATTGAAAATATTTTCAGCAATAAAGGGTTTATCACATTGCGCACCAATGATAAGGGGTGGCATGGGGGAATGTTCTTCTTCCAGGCGGGGGAAAGAGGCGTTGACAAAAATAACCGAACCCGCTTCACGCAGATCATTCGTGGAACCAAAACCGACCATGCCACCCAGCCCCTTGGCGGTGCGATAGATCCAGGCGCGGGTTGCCCGGTTAAAGGGCATTTCTTCACGGTCATGGGCAAAAAAGTATTGTCGGAAGTATTCGCCCAGGCGTTCCATGCGATAACGCAAACGCCCAATGACCGGATAATTACGTCTTACCGCATGGCTGGTCTGTAACACATCGGTGATATACATCCAGATAATGGCGAGAAGGGCGGTGCCGAACAGACCGCCGAAAAAGATACTGATCCAGTTTGCAATGAGGGTGTGCATGGGATGACCGGTTTTAACCTCCAGGTGTTAAAACCTACATCGGCCATATCGCGACTTTACTTAATGTTCATGGATTTTGAGATGTTTGGTGAGTTCACTCAGGCAGGCATGATGACCCATGGCGGCACATTCAATAGGGGCAAAGCTCTCCAGGCGGGCCTCGCCGCGCAGGATGACACTTTTGGCAACAAAACCGGCTCCCCGCACGTTGCTGATATGCACCGGAAAAACAGGCGCGCCCGACATTTCGGCCAGTTTGTGCACGCCGCGCTTGAGTCGGGAACGGGGTTGATGACTGCGGTGGATCCCCCCTTGTGGAAACAAGGCAACGACCTTGCCTTCCTCCAGCGCCTTGAGGGCGGCACGAATGGCCCCGTCACTGCGGCCTTCCATTTCAACCGGGATGCATCCCCCCAGTTTAAATAACCAGGTCATGCCAAAACGGTAATACTGGTTAGCTGCAATCATAAAATGAACCGGCCTTTTACAAGAAGCAAAGATCAAAAAGGGATCGAGACCGGAAATATGATTTGACGCGATAATGGCCGGGCCTTCGTCAGGCAAGGGAATCGCGACAGACTGGAGGCGATGATAACGCGTGCAAAATAAACGCAGCAGGCCATCGAGGACATTTGATCGGGTTGAGCCCCAGTCAGCCTCATGGGCCTGCATGCCCATGTAGAGAAGGCTGCCAATGAACAAACCGATCGATATCAGCAAAAAGCTTATCAGCATGCTCTTAACCAGTGTGGTGCAACGGATAAAGAGTACATATTAGCAAGGCGTGTCTCGCCAGGAATGGCATGCCCTTGCCAAGAGGCGCAACACCGTAGATGACGGCTTCTCGCCATGCCCGAAGGGAGACCCACAAATGACTCAATCCTGCGTTGCAGCCCTTGTTAAGGGAGCAACCATTAACTGCGCACTGCGCCTTGTCTTGACTCATTTGTGGGCCTCTGATTTGTACTCTTTATCCGTTGCACCACACTCGACCTTAATGCAAGGTTGAATGGGCTAAATAAATGACCAGCACACCCGCCACAATCAATACGACCTGTTGCACGGTGGCAGAAAACTGGGTGCGTTTATGCAGTCCGGGGATCAGATCGGCCACGGCGATATAGATAAAACTGGCGGCGGCAATGGCCAGGATATAAGGCAAGACCTCGGACATACCGGCCAAACTATAGTAGGCCAGTAAGGCACCCACGACCGTGGTCAGGCTGACCAGGACGTTATACCAGAGCGCCCTGGCGCGACTGAAGCCATTATTCAGCAGCACGGCAAAATCACCGACCTCTTGCGGAATTTCATGCGTGGCAACCGCCAGGCTGGTGACCACCCCGAGGTGAAAGTCGGTCATAAAGGCCGCCGCGATCAATACACCATCGACCAGATTGTGCAACCCATCGCCGATCAGGATCAGGGTACCCGCCGCCTTGTGTTCTTCATGGCTGTGAGGGTCATGGGCTTCGCAATGGGTAGTATGACAGTGTCGCCAGATGACCATTTTTTCCAGGATGAAAAAGCTCAACATGCCGATTAGTACGGTCAAGCCCAGATCATGGACTTCGATGCGGTGTTCACCACTGATGGCATGGGGCAACAGGGCCAGAAAGGCGGCCCCCAGCAAGGCACCGATGGCAAAACTCACCGAGTGCGGCAGAACCCGGCTGCGCCAGGGTTCCGGAATCAACAAAAATACCGACGCCGCCAGGACGCTCAATACGCCACCCAGCAGGCTAAACAGAATGATCCAGGTAAGCAGTTCCATAAATATTATTCTTAATATGATTTAGTCAGGCCGAACATGATACCTGAACAGATTAGGCTTAACATATGGGCACTTCTAAAAATGCACTTTTTACGCGATAGCGGCGTCAGCGCCGTGCTCGAACACCTGGACGGCACCCTGTCCTCATGTATTCCATATACACTGCGGTTCTGCGCGCGGCGCTTCCTTGCTCTCACGAAAAAATCACTATTTTTAGAAGCACCCATATCAATAATTAGGGGAGTATTCAAGCCGAAGGATCCATCCAGATCAAGCTGGCCATACGCCCGGTCTGGCCATCACGGCGGTAGGAATAAAATTGCTCGGCCTGGGTAAAGGTGCAGTGTTCGCCACCGAAGACGGCGCTAATACCCAACGCTTGCAGGCGCTGGCGGGCCAGGACGACCATATCCATCAACACCTTGCCGGGTCCGTTCGGGACAAAGGCCGATTCATCATGCATGGGCTGTTGTAAAAAGGCCTGCCTGACCTCTTCACCCACCTCATAGACCGCCGCGCCGATTCCCGGTCCCAGCCAAACGAGGGTCTATGAGGTGGG
>Ga0209633_10003162_pt1 | contig 15322 bp, 15 predicted proteins | sample Cruoilmetagenom1_FD_187290 | JGI IMG/M metagenome (GOLD analysis project Ga0209633, IMG submission 187290) | Oil polluted marine microbial communities from Coal Oil Point, Santa Barbara, California, USA - Sample 1 (SPAdes) (version 2) | ecosystem: Environmental > Aquatic > Marine > Oil seeps ... | reverse complement strand
GATTGCAGCTTGATCTATATCAATTACTTTATCTATATGCTCTAAACCTTTTATAGATGTATACGGCAATGGAACCTTAACACCTTTATAAATATGCTGATTTAATATCGGGTATAATGTTTCGTTGATCAACGTTGACTTGCCACTACCTGAAACACCTGTTACACAAACGAGTTTACCTAGTGGAATTTCTACATCTACTCCTTTTAAATTATTACCCGTTGCCCCTTTTAATACGAGTTTTTTTCCATTTCCTTTACGACGTTTACTCGGAACGACAATTTCTTTTCTACCCGTTAAATAATCTGCTGTTAAAGTTCTATGTGTTAAGAGTTCTTTGTAAGTACCTTCACTGACTATTTCTCCTCCATGAACTCCTGCACCAGGACCTAAATCTAGTACGTAATCAGCATGTTGTATCATTTCTTTGTCGTGCTCTACTACTACAACTGAGTTCCCAACATCTCGTAATTTCACTAAGGAATCTATTAGTTTTTTATTATCACGTTGATGCAAGCCGATACTGGGTTCATCTAAAATATAAAGTACGCCTACTAACTGTGAACCTATTTGAGTGGCCAATCGAATACGTTGCGCTTCGCCTCCAGACAGTGATTTAGAACTTCTGTCTAAACTGAGATAATTTAGACCTACATCTAACAAAAACTGTATACGTGTACGTAGTTCTTTGACGATTTCACTGGCTATAATTTGTTGTTTCTCAGAAAGTTTTGATTCGATACCAGTTAACCAATCAGCTAACTCTTCGGTATCCATTTGCGCAAGGTCAGATATATTTTTATCATCAATTTTAAAATGTAAAGCTTCTCTTTTGAGTCTTTTTCCTCCACATGCACTACAAGACTTTTCTAGCATAAAAGACTTTGCCCATCTTTTTATAGATGTTGACTCACTGTGTTGGTATTGGTTTTCAATAAATGCGATAATTCCTTCAAAATCTATAGCATAATCCCGAGTAATACCCATCGTTTTAGAGACTACTTCAAACTTTTCATTGCCACCATATAAAATTAGATCCATCGCTTTTTTGGGAATACTTGCAATGCTGTCTGTAAGTTTAAATTTATATCGCTCTGCTATGATTGCTATTTGTTTAAAAACCCATGAGCTCTTTTGTTCTCCTAATGGTGCAATTCCACCTTTTTTAATAGAAATTTTTGGATCAGGTATTATTTTGTCTAAACTTACCTCTTGTACATAGCTCAAACCATTACATTTAACACAAGCTCCTTTTGGAGAGTTAAATGAAAAAGTATTGGGTTCTGGATTTGGATAGGCAATACCCGTAGTCGGACACATTAAGTTACTACTAAAAAAACGTGGTGTTTCTGGTTTATCAAATTCTAGTACCTGTAATACTTTATCGCCGTGATATAAAGCTGTTTGTATACTTTCTTCAAGACGTTTATCGGATGTTTTATCGATGGACAAACGGTCTATAACAATCGCAATATCATGTGTTTTATAACGATCTAGGCGCATTCCTCTTGATATTTCAAGAAGCTCTCCATCGACAAACACTCGAACAAAACCTTGTTTTGCAATATTCTCAAAGAGCTCTTTATAATGCCCTTTTCGTGATTTCACAACAGGTGCCATTAAATAAATTTTCTTGCCTTGGTAGGTTTTGAAAATCAATTCTTTGATCTGTTCGGCAGAATACTGCACCATTTTTTCATTGGTGTTGTATGAATAGGCATCCGCGACACGCGCATAGAGAAGTCGTAAAAAATCATAGATTTCTGTAATAGTACCTACGGTAGAACGCGGACTTTTATTCGTTGTCTTTTGCTCAATAGAAATAACTGGAGAAAGTCCATCAATTTTATCGACGTCGGGTCTTTCTAATCCTCCTAAAAATTGTCTTGCATAGGCAGAAAAAGTTTCGATATACCTACGTTGACCTTCTGCATAGATAGTGTCAAAGGCCAATGATGATTTACCACTACCACTTAAACCTGTGATTACAACAAGCTTTTCATGTGGAATTCTCACGTCAATATTCTTTAGGTTGTGAACACGTGCTCCGTAAACTTCAATATATGTTTGACTCTTTTTTATAGGATTTGTTTTTAGAGAATTAGGTGTGACCAGATCAAGTTTTATACATGAAAAATGGATAACACTTTTAATTTATTTTAACGTACTACGAAAATAAATTAAGACTCATTTCATTTTTAGACAAGCCACAAATGTACAGATTTTTTAGTTTGATAAAAATCCAAAAACTTTTGTCTAGAATTAGTTAGTAATCTCAAAAGATTATTCATTACTTATAGAAATTAATCGTTTGTTTTTGTATTTTGCAACGATAATAACAAATCGATGCGATTAGATGATAAGCTAAAATATTTTTTTGAAAAACACGGCTTTAATGTGCTTTCACGTTTGGCTGATCGACTAGGTATGCGTGCCTCAAACGTGCGGTTGTTTTTCATGTATATAAGTTTTGTTACGGTAGGTTTATCTTTTGGCATTTATTTGACTTTAGCATTCTTGTTACGATTAAAAGATATGATCTATACTAAAAGAAGTTCGGTATTTGACTTATAAACGCCTCCATATCATCTTGTATTTAAACAAAAGATTATATATTGCTCTAGGGCTCATGGCCTTGTTAGTAACTATTGGTGTTTTTGGTTTTAAATTCATTTCTGATCATTACACATGGGTCGAAGCGCTCTACATGACTGTGATTACCATATCTACAGTAGGTTTTAGTGAAGTACATCCAACGGGTGATGCTGAAAAACTTTTTACCGTTTTTTTAATTATAACAAGTATTAGTATTTATGGGTATGTGGTATCTGTCATATCAGAATTCATCGCAAATGGTCGCTTTTTTGAACAAATAAAAAGAAAGAAAATGCAACAAAAAATTCAAAATTTAAAAAACCATACAATCGTCTGTGGTTTTGGCAGAAATGGCAAACAAGCTGTCGAACGCTTAAAATCATATGATAAACATTGTATTGTGTTAGAATCAGATCCTACAATAATTGAGGAATTAGAACAAACTGGATTAACATTTATAAAAGGAGACGCTACCGATGATTCTACCTTAACAAAAGCTAATATTGGGCAAGCGAGTCATTTGATTACCACCTTACCATCAGATGCTGATAATTTATTTGTGGTATTGTCAGCACGTCAATTAAATAAAAAAATAACCATCATTAGTAGGGCTTCTAATGATTCTTCATACAGTAAATTAAAAATTGGTGGTGCAAATAATATTATTATGCCCGATAAAATTGGAGGCAATCATATGGCTTCCCTAATCGTAACTCCTGATTTAGTTGAATTTGTAGAGCGAATTTCTATAGAAGGCAAGCAAGAAACAAACCTAGAAGAAATTGCGATCGATGAACTTCCTGATGAGTTCATCAATAAAACATTGTTAGACCTTGATTTACGTCATAAAACGGGTTGCTCAGTCATAGGATATAAAGATGAAAATTGTGAATACACGATCAATCCAAATGTGAATACAATTTTAAAACCCAATACTTTTTTAATCGTGTTAGGAAATGTCGAGCAAATAAAAAAACTACGTGATGCTTTTTAAGTAGAATATACTATTTGCTATAAATTCAATAATTTTTAAGCTAAATCCTTCGTTTCCTTCTAACAATTATACCGTTTTATTTGTCGATTGTGTATTTTTTGTAGATATTGCAAGCTATAATTTTAACGACCACATAGCAACTTCTTTCATGAGAAAAATCTCTTTCCTACTCATTATATTCTTTCAAAATTTAAATCTATTTGCACAAGAATCATCTGAATCAATGAAATTAGATGAACGTATAGAATCAGGATTTGCTCCTATTTCTAAAGTCATTACAGATATCGTATTTTATCCTATTACTATCGTTGGGATGGATGTACCTATTGTAATCATCATTTTATTATTAGGTGCCTTATATTTTACACTCTACAACAAATTTGCAAACTTTAGATTATTGGGTGTCGCGATCAATGCAGCCAAAGGTAAATATGATGATGTTGATCATCATGTAGCAGAAACACTAGCTGGTGACCCAACACCTAACGATGATGGTGATTCTTTTGAAACCTTACAAAAAGAAGGTGTGATTGGTGAGGTAACTCATTTTCAAGCATTGACGGCGGCCTTATCAGCTACAGTAGGTTTGGGTAATATTGCTGGTGTTTCAGTAGCGATTGCTATTGGTGGTCCAGGTGCAACTATTTGGATGATTCTAGCTGGTTTCTTAGGGATGTCTTCAAAGTTAGTAGAGGCAACTTTAGGAGTAAAATATAGAGAGGTTGATGAAAATGGAAAAATATATGGTGGACCTATGTATTATTTATCAAAAGGTATCAAAGGGAAATTTGGAAAATTTTTAGCCATCTTTTTCGCTATAATGGTCATCGGTGGCTCTTTTGGTGGTGGAAACATGTTTCAAGCAAACCAAGCTGCGGCACAATTTAAACTTCTTTTTAATTTACAATCTGGTTCTGCTGGTTTTATATTCGGAATTATTATGGCCGTTTTAGTAGGTGCAGTGATTATCGGTGGCATTAAACGAATCGGAAAAGTAACCGAAAGAGTTGTTCCTTTTATGGCAATTATTTATGTGGGTGCTGCCTTAGTTATCATATTCATTAATGTCGGAACTATTCCAGAAGCGATTGTACAAATTTGGGATGGTGCTTTTAACACAAAAGCTGGTATTGGTGGTTTTATCGGTGTCATGATTGTCGGTTTTCAACGTGCTGCTTTTTCTAATGAAGCTGGTGTCGGATCTGCCTCAATTGCACATGCAGCCGTAAAAACAAGATTTCCTGCAAGTGAAGGTATTGTAGCTTCTATTGGCCCTTTTGTTGATACTGTTGTAATTTGCACCATGACGGCATTAGTTATTGTCGTAATGAACATAAAATCAAATTTATTTAGTTATGGTGATGTGGTGAATAAAGAAGTTTTATTAAACTCAAATGGACAAAGAATAGGTGGAGTCGATTTAACCTCTTTAGCCTTTGATGCTGCTATCCCTAATTTTTCTATAATTTTAACGATTGCAGTAATATTATTTGCTTTTTCAACCATGTTATCATGGTCATATTATGGATTACAAGGATGGAAATTCTTATTTGGTAGAGGTCGAGTTACCGATACAGTATATAAAATATTATTCTTAATCTTTGTCGTAATAGGTTCATCTGCTAGTTTAGGTTCTGTTATAGATTTCTCAGATGCCATGATTTTTGCAATGGTTTTCCCTAATATAATCGGTTTAGTACTTCTTGCACCACAAGTGCGTAAAGAAATTGACAGGTACTTAATAGCAATTGGTTTTAAGAAGGATAAAAAGTAGCTTACTTTTCTACTCCATGAAATACTTGGCTATTTTAAGGGCAATTTTGAATAGAATATAAATCAATATTCCCTTTCCTAAATAGGAACCTGTTTTGCTTTTTGATTTTGTTTTAGCTTTTGTTTTTACACTAAATTCTGGGTGATTTCCTTCTTTGACTAATGATTGAGTTCTCTTAGAGGATTTGCTGTAATCATCACAAGTTTCAGAAAAGACAGGATAATTATTTGTTAAACCACAGATAACTCCATAACGTACATGATCCTTTTTGTGGATACATTTAGTACAAAACTCTAACTGTGCTTCTTTTGAAATCAAAATAAACTCTGTGTACTAGTTATTACAAGACATCTTGTTGTAACTTCATCTAAAAAAATTATTCTACTTTTAAATAGCTCTCTACGTTAATTCCCACTTCAGACCAAGTTTTACTGATTCCATCATTCCCTGTATGTTGATCTTCACAAACTGTGTGTAAGGATTCTATAGCTGCTAACGCATTCCAATCTTCAACATTTATACGACCATCCATAGACAACATTTGTCCATCTATAAAATAAGAAAGCGGGAATTCTTTTGAAACGCCATTCATTTTCAGATTTACGTTCACAATGGAATCATTCAGCACATCTAGTGAGCCAGATAAAAATTCGGTTTGATCCATCACCCCAAAAAACATTTCTTTTAGTTTTGTATCTCGTGATGCCTCATTGCTAAACAAACTACTCACCGGAATTGAAAATTCAACACCATTTAATGCTTCACGAGCTGATTTTGCTGGATTACTTTCCTTAATTTCTAATTTGGTAAACTGCCCTTTTACTGGAGTTTTTGCTGTTGTTTTATAACCTATCCAAAATACAGTAGTGGTCTTTGGAACCAGAGAATACATTTTCCCTGATTTATCAAATTGATCTGTAGTTGTATCTGGTTTTTTAAATGAATCACAAGATATAAACAAAACAAGTAATGTAATTGCAATAATAGTCGCTCTTGTTTTTGAAAAGATAGTTTGCATAGTTAGTTCGTTTTTAAATGTATTAACAATATTGTTTTTAGCTTTTTTGAGCAATTACTTGTTCGCCACCTCTTACTTTATCGCCCAACTTAACGTTTACTTCAAAGTCTAAGGGAATATAGATATCAGCACGAGAACCAAACTTAATAAAACCGGCATCTGCTCCTTGTTCTGCTTGATCATTGACTTTTGCATAATTTACAATACGTCTTGCTACAAAGCCAGCTACTTGCCTATATAATATTTCTCCTATCGATTTATTTTTTACAACTACTGTCGTCCGTTCATTTTCAGTGGATGATTTTGGATGCGATGCCACTAAATATTTTCCTTCATGGTATTTTGAATAGACTACTTGACCACTAATTGGATATCGCGTAACATGGACATTCAACGGAGTCATAAAAATAGAAATTTGGCGTCTATTATCTTTGAAATATTCGCCTTCAGAAACCTCTTCAATAGCCACCACTTCTCCATCTACTGGTGCAATTACCTGCAAATCATTTTGTAGGGTAGTTCGCTTAGGATTTCTAAAAAACTGTAAAACTAATACAGCCAGTACTAGAAAAACAATCTGAATAGACTTTTGAAACCAATAATCAACGATTAGTCTATCAGCAACAATAACACCTATTGCTAAAATCAATAGGGTAATAGAAATAATTTTATAACCTTCTTTATGAAACATACTATGAAATAATTAATAAATAAATAAATATAAAGGGTGCTGCAAATATTACACTATCTAGACGGTCTAAAAAACCACCATGACCTGGAATAAAATTGCTACTATCCTTTACGTTTCCTTGTCTTTTAAACATTGATTCGATAAGATCTCCTAAAACGCCAAATGTACTTACAATTGCCGAAAATGCTAACCAGTTTACTAAAGATAATGATGTGAAAAAATGAGACAAAACATAGCCGCCAACAAATGTAAAAACTAAACCACCGATAAAACCTTCGACTGTTTTGTTAGGAGATATACGTTCTAATAATTTTCTCTTTCCAAAATTCTTACCTATTAAATACGCAAAACTATCATTTACCCAAACCAATATAAATACCCCTAATATGGTCGTATTAACATATTTAAAATCATTATTAATAAATGGTATTTGTGCTATTAAAGTAAATGGAACAGCAATATAAATGATGCTCAAGAATATCTTTCCTAAATGTGATACAACCTCATCTTTCTTAGCAAATAAAATAGATATAAAAGCCGCAAAAAATGTGAGGAACAATGCAATGCCTGCATATTCTGAAAGTTCCCTAGATGGTATTTCTTTTACATTTAATGCATTAGCAAATACAAACAAGAATACTGCAATTATATAGGGAAAAACACTTTTTAACTGAATGATTGTACTAAACTCATAAATAGTAACAAGCATCAAAATAAAAAACAAACTTATGAATGTAATCTTGCTAAACAATATGCTAAAAGTCAAGATCGCCACATAAAGTGCTCCAAAAATTAAACGTTTTGTAAAATTGCTCATCGGTTACAGATCTTCAAAGAGTAGCAAATATAAGTTTTTTGAATTTGTATTCCCATAATTTAAAAAATTCGGATCTTTCTTTTGCGGCATATAATCTTTTATGGCACTAATGTTTGATGGAATCTCCTTTGAAAACCGTTGTTTTATACTACTAAGCGCACTATCCTTTGATTGTATAAGTTGACTGGTTGTTGCAAAAACAATAAAACTGGTTGGATAATGCATCAATTTTGTTTCTTTTAATTGCATGGATGAAAATAAAATACTTCCATCTTCAGCAATTAAATGCTCACAATTTGCGAAAAAAACTGGAGCTTTGTCCTCAATTGGAATATCAATAATACGTAAGAATTTACTTAAATCTTTATCAATACACTGCGTAGCTTCCCAAGGATTCTCCTTAAAAATATTTTGTAAAAATGTTAAAACTTCCTCTTTACTATCACAATACAAAAACTTACCTCCTTTAGCTTTGAATTGCTTTACAAAAAGAGTGTCTGCACTAATGTCATCTTCCTTTTTTGTGACAGATTGTGGTTTCTCTAATGGAGTTTTTTTACCAAATATTTTATCAAAAATACCCATTCACTATACTAAGAATCACTAGGTTTATCTTCTTTTGATTGATCCTCATTATTCTTGGCACCATTTTCTGTTTCTTCTGTTAGTGTTTTTTCATGAGGACGTTTTCCAAATATCTTTTCTAAATCATCTTGAAAGATGACCTCTTCTTTTAACAATTTTTCAGCTAGTAAAGTAAGTTTATCTTTATGTTCTTCTAAAATAGTAATGGCACGTTGGTATTGCTCCTCAATTATTTTAGAAATTTCTGAGTCGATTAATTTTGCCGTGTCATCACTATAGGGTTTTGTAAAGCCATATTCTTGACCACCTGATTCGTAATACGTTAAATTACCTATTTTATCATTTAGTCCATAAACAGTGACCATTGCTCGTGCTGACTTGGTTACTTTTTCTAAATCATTTAAAGCTCCTGTCGATATTTCATTAAAGATTACTTGCTCAGCTGCTCTTCCTCCCAAAGTAGCGCACATTTCATCTAACATTTGATTTGTTTTGACAATCATACGTTCCTCGGGTAGATACCATGCAGCACCTAAAGATCGACCTCGAGGAACAATGGTCACTTTAACCAATGGGGCTGCGTGTTCTGTCATCCAACTTACTGTGGCATGGCCGGCTTCATGATAGGCTATTGTCTTTCTTTCTAAAACAGTTACAATCTTATTCTTTTTTTCTAAACCTCCGATAATTCGATCTACAGCATCTAAAAAATCTTGATGATGCACTGATTTTTGACCTTTTCTTGCTGCTACTAATGCGGCTTCGTTACATACATTGGCAATATCAGCTCCTGAAAAACCAGGAGTTTGCTTTGAAAGAAACTCTAAGTCTAGGTCTTTTCCTAGTTTAAGCGGTTTTATATGTACTTCAAAAATCTCTTTACGCTCATTTTTATCGGGTAGGTCCACATAAATTTGACGGTCAAATCTCCCAGCACGCATTAAAGCTTTATCCAGCACATCTGATCGGTTGGTCGCGGCGATAACAATTACATTAGTATCTGTGCCAAAACCATCCATTTCAGTCAATAATTGATTCAGTGTATTTTCACGTTCATCGTTTCCTCCTGTCATATTGTTTTTTCCACGGGCTCTACCGATTGCATCAATCTCATCAATAAAAATAATAGAAGGTGATTTTTGCTTGGCTTGTTTAAATAAATCACGTACACGAGATGCACCTACACCAACAAACATTTCTACAAAATCAGAACCAGATAAAGAGAAAAATGGCACATGAGCTTCACCTGCAACAGCTTTAGCAATCAAAGTTTTACCTGTCCCAGGAGGACCAACTAATAAAGCTCCTTTTGGAGTTTTTCCACCTAGAGAAGTATATTTTTCTGGATTCTTTAAGAAATCGACAATCTCTTCCATCTCTTCTTTGGCTCCTTCTAAACCGGCAACATCTTTAAAAGATGTTTTTACTTTTTGATCTTGATCAAAGAGTTTTGCTTTAGACTTACCGATGTTAAATATTTGCCCACCAGCACCGCCACCAGCACCACCAGACATTCTTCTCATAATATAGATCCAAACCCCAATTAAAAGAATAAAAGGGAGTGCATTACCAATTAACATGCCCCAATCGCTACTTGCTTCTAATTTATATTCCTTTATTTTACCTTCGGATTTAGCCGTATCTAATTTTTCTTGAAATAATTTTAAATCTCCAAAACGAGAAACGTAGTAAGGTTTCTTAGCTTTAGCACCAAACAATCCACCTGCCCATGCGTTTTTATGCTCTTCTTTTTCTGCAACTTCTGCATTTAAAAAAGCAGTCGCTAATCTCTTTTGATCAAAAATTATAATACTATCAATCTCCTTATTTTGCAACAAAACATCAAACTCTGAAAGTGCTATTTCATGAACATTATTATCTGAATTCGTATTTTTTAACAACAAATAACCCAAGAATATAAAAATGGCTATATAGAGCCAATTGATACCCATTTTAGGTTTTTTGAGGTCTTTTAAATCTGGTTTGAAAGGGTTTTTATCCTTATCCTCTTTTTGAGATGATGATTTTTTAGTCTCCGTCTCTTTTTTATTTTCTGTATCTTTACTCATGTAGTTTTCTTAAACTGGTTTAAAATTTGGTGATTTTTGCATCTCCCCAAAGCCCTTCAATATCATAATGCTCGCGAATCGGTTTTTGAAATATATGTACTACCACGTTCACATAATCTAATAAAATCCATTCAGCCATTTGTTCTCCTTCAGTATGCCAAGGTTTTTCATGTAGCACTTTACTAACTTCTTTTTCAACACTAGCTGCTATTGAATTTACGTGTGTATTAGAAGTTCCAGAGGCAATAATAAAATATTCACAAACCGTATTTTCAATTTCTCTCAAATCTAGTAAAGTGATATCTAAACCTTTATTCTCTTCAATCCCTTTTACTATCTCGGTTATTAGCTGGTCTGCGCTTAATTTTAATTTATTCATTCAATAGTTTTAAATTTGATACAAACATACAACTTTTGTGTATTTGTTTGAGATTAAATGACAAGCTGTTTTCTAAGAATCAGCTGTAAAATAGTATTTTTACAAATTCTTACTTGAAAGCAAGTATATATGAAAATAGTCAAACTCCATACCACCACTTCTACGAATACCTATTTTAAGGAATGGATACAAAAAAATACGCCTGAGAATTTTATGATTATTGCCACTGATGAGCAAACTCACGGAAGAGGTCAACGTGGGAATTTTTGGGTTTCCGAATCTGGTAAAAATCTGACTTTCAGCATCTTTATTAAACTAGATCAATTTAAAATTGATCGCCAATTTGAATTAAATCAAGCCATATCTTTGAGCTTACTTGCCGTTTTAAAAAACTACATCCCTTCAATTAAAATAAAGTGGCCAAACGACATAATGGCAGAAAAACTTAAAATTGGCGGAATTCTATTTGAAAACACTGTCAGCAAATCTATTATTAAAAACAGTATTATCGGAATTGGAATCAATGTCAATCAAACCAAATTCTCCAAAGAACTTCCAAATGCAAGTTCTTTAATAAATATAACAGACAAAAATTTTGAATTAGAAGTTTTACTTAAAGAGATGCAGCATTCAATCAGGAAACACATTTTACTTTTAGAAAACAATCCAAGAAACTTTTTTAATCAAGCCTATTTAGAAAAACTCTATTTATGGAAAAAAAACGTACCATATGAAGACATGAATGGAAAAAGTTTTGAAGGTAAAATTATCGGCATATCTATGCAGGGTAAATTACAAGTAGAACTAAATAAAACGAAAGATGTTAAGGAGTTCGACTTTAAAGAAATAAAATTTTTGTCTTAGTTAATCTATACTCAAATAACTTTTAGCCTTTATAGAAAGTATCTTTCTGATTTTACCATTTTCACCAAATCATTTAATCCTCACTTTTCCTGACAAAAATCAATTTATAAGTCTTGCATCTTTTCTGACAAGGTGTTGAGTAAATTTTGGAGTGGTTTTTTGATCATCATTGCCATCATGGGATTGATTTCACCTTCAAAAAACAATTGAGCCGTAGATTCTTTTTCATCTACTTTGGCAATTTTACATATTAAAAAAACAGGAAACGTGTCAGACGTCGCTTTTAATTTAATCAAACTATTGGGTTGCTTCTCGTCAAATGCAAGTCTTATCGCTGGCATTCCTTTTAGAGCAAATTTAAAAGAGTCCTCACTTGACTCAAAATCCTCTAACGTATCTGGCAACAAATTTTTATAATTCTCTGTATTTATCAAAAATTCATAGAGCTCTTTTTGCGATTTTTGAACTGTTGATTTTGGACTTTCTAAATTCATTATTGGTCTATTTTAGTTTTAGTTTTATCTATTAAATTCCCCATTTAGATGGATTTTCTCGCCATGAAGTCAATAGCGCTGCTTCAAGTTCTGAAATCGCTCCACTTTCACTAGCTTGAATTAGTAGATATTCATAACTGCTCAAGGTTTTGAGGTTTATTTTTTCAGCTTCAAATAATGCTTTTGCTTGTGGGAAGTCGTAGGTGAAAATAGCATACATACCTAATACATTTGCGCCTGCTTGTTGCAGTGCTTTAACCGCATTTATACTGCTTTTGCCTGTGCTAATTAAATCCTCGATTACGAGTACTTTTTTTTGTGGTGCTAGAAATCCTTCAATCTGATTTTGTCGCCCATGTTTTTTAGGCTCAGGTCTTACATAGACAAATGGAATATGAAGAGCTTCTGCAATTAAGACACCCATAGCAATAGCACCTGTTGCAACTCCTGCAATCACCTCAACATCTGCATAGTTAGCTTTAATATCACTTACAAATTCATTTTTTAAAAAATCTCTAATTTCTGGATAAGATAAGCTAATTCTGTTATCACAATAAATAGGAGATTTCCATCCTGATGCCCAAGTGAATGGGTCATTGGCTTGTAATTTAATTGCTTGAATTTGTAAGAGTAGTTTGGCAGTTTTTTTTGCCGTATCTTTGTTGCAAATCATAGGGTCAAATGTATAAAGTTTTTGTGAACAATAAACCGATAATTTTATCTGATACACCTGCAACCGATTCTACTTGTGAAATCTACCTTTTTAAAGAAATTCGTTTTGATGAAATTTTACATAAATTAAGACATACGCAAACTTCTGGTATTTATCTTTATCATACAGACTTAGCCTTTTTATGGAATGAATTTAAAACCTATTTTACCACAGTTGTTGCAGCAGGTGGTCTCGTTTTAAACGCACAAAAAGAAATTTTATTTATTTTTAGAAATGACACCTGGGATTTACCTAAAGGAAAATTAGAAAAAGGCGAAACCCTTCCAGAAACAGCCATACGTGAGGTCGAAGAAGAATGCGGTACAAGCAATTTAACTATCGCCGAAGAGCTGCAAACTACCTATCATATTTTTTATGAAGACCATTCAAATAAACTCAAAATCACACATTGGTTTTTGATGAATTCTACTGACACTAAAGAACCCGTCCCACAATTAGAAGAAGGTATATCTTTGGCTAAATTTATCCCAATTACAAATATTGATGCATTACACAATAGTATGTATCCAAACATTAGCAAATTAATAAAAAACTACATAGAACGAATTAAATGAAAATAGCCTTAACCAAAGAACGAAAAACTCCACCAGATAAACGCGTAGTTTTATCTCCTGAAATTTGTACAGAAGCTGTAAAGTTATATCCTGAATTAGAAATTAAAGTCGAGCATTCAGCTATTCGTATTATTCCTGATGAAGCCTACCAAAAAGAAGGATTTGAAGTAAGTAATGACATATCTGACTGCGATATAATTTTAGGGGTCAAAGAAGTACCTATTGATGCTTTAATCCCAAATAAAAAACACTTTTTCTTTTCACATACGATAAAAAAACAGCCTTATAACAGAAAATTGTTACAAGCTATTTTAGAAAAAAAAATTGAATTATATGATCATGAAGTAATCACAGCTCAAAACAATGCACGTTTAATCGGTTTTGGATACTATGCAGGAATTGTAGGTGCTTATAACGGATTTCGTACTTATGGGCTTAAATATGACTTATTTGAGCTGCCTAAATCAAAAGATTTAGCAGATAAAATTGCGTTAATCAATGAATTACACAAGATTGAGCTACCTGCTATTAAAATTGTTTTGACCGGTACTGGTCGTGTAGGAAATGGTGCCAAAGAAATGCTAGATGCCATGTATATTAAACAAGTTAGTGTAGAGCGTTTTCTTACTCAAGAATTTGATGAACCTGTCTATGTACAACTAGATGTATTAGATTACAACCGACGAAAAGATGGTGTGCAAAAAGATATGTTTGACTTTTTCAAACATCCTGAAGAATATGATAGTGATTTTAAAAGATTTACACGTGTAGCAGATGTATTTATTGCTGGACATTATCATAACGATGCGGCACCTGATTTTTATACCAATCATAACACAAAAGATTCTGCATTTAAAATACGAGTCGTTGCTGATATTAGTTGTGATATTGGGCGTCCTATTGCTAGTACGTTACGCGCCTCTACAATCGCAGACCCTATTTATGGTTATGATCCTTCAACAGGAAAAGAAGCAGATTACAAAACATCGGAGAATATTGCTGTTATGGCCGTTGATAATCTACCTGCAGAATTACCAAAAGATGCCAGTGTTGGTTTTGCTCAAATGTTTTTAGAACATGTGATTCCTGCCTTTTTTGATGGCGATAAAAATGGTATTTTGCAACGCGCTAGAATGACACAAAATGGCAAGCTTACTGAACGCTATCAGTACTTGCAAGATTATGTCGATGGTAAAGAATAATTTGAATAATCAATATTAAAAATAAATTGATAACTAAATAATAAAAACAAATGCTAATACTTGGAATAGCCGGTGGAACTGGAAGTGGTAAAACCACTGTTGTAAATCAAATATTACATGAACTTCCTGCCGATGAAGTCGGTGTTATTTCACAAGACTCTTATTACAGAAAAAATGATACTATGAGTTATGATGAACGTTCAAAAATAAATTTTGATCACCCAAAGTCAATTGATTTTGACCTTTTAGTTCAACATTTACAAACTTTGAGAAAAGGTACATTTATTGAACAACCTGTTTATTCATTTGTGACTCATAACAGAACAGAAGATACGATTAAAACACATCCACGAAAAGTGTTAATTGTAGAAGGTATCTTAATTTTTAACAACAAAGAGTTGTTAGATATGTTTGATATTAAGATTTTTGTTCATGCCGATTCTGATGAACGTTTAATTCGTCGTATTAAAAGAGATATTGCGGAACGTGGTAGAGATGTTAATGAAGTTTTAGAGCGTTATCAAAAAACCTTAAAACCCATGCATCAACAGTT
>Ga0209633_10003160_pt1 | contig 15325 bp, 13 predicted proteins | sample Cruoilmetagenom1_FD_187290 | JGI IMG/M metagenome (GOLD analysis project Ga0209633, IMG submission 187290) | Oil polluted marine microbial communities from Coal Oil Point, Santa Barbara, California, USA - Sample 1 (SPAdes) (version 2) | ecosystem: Environmental > Aquatic > Marine > Oil seeps ... | reverse complement strand
TTAAGTGTTATGGTGGTAAAACAAGCTTTACCAAAGGGAGAAACTGCTGGTTCTTTGCAACTAAATAAGCTATCAACCAGCTCTTCTTGTTCTTTACTAGTGAGTGATTGGCCTACTTTTATAGCCGTATTTCTTGCTAGGATTTTAGCGATGTAATCTACGTGACTAAAATTAGATTCTGGTAATTCTTCTTTTTGTGCGAGAATGAGGTCATCAAAAATTACAGAAATTTGAGCTTCCTCAATTTGAGAAGGCACTCCTTTTACAATGATTCTACTTTCCTCAACGGATTCAAACTGAAATCCGCCACTTTCTAAATCTTCGATTACTTCTTGTAGCAAACGCATATCTTGCTTATCATATTGCAATTTAATAGGAAACAAAAGTTGTTGGCTCACTGGCTCGCCCATGGTCATTCGTGTTAAAAAGTCTTCATACAAAATACGTTGATGTGCTCTATTTTGATGAATAAAAACCATTCCTGATTTAATAGTACTCACTACATATTTTTGTTGTAATTGTTGAGTGACAACTCTAAGTATTTCTTTTTTTGTATCAAATAGAGGTCCCTCCGTTGGCATTTCACTTTTTATATTTCCCGAAATATCCTGTTTGTCTTCCAAATCTGTATACAAAGCTTCCCACGAAGCCGTATCTTTTGATTGAAATGGATTAAAACTGCGATCTACTTTTACACTTGGTGAGGATTTTGGTTTTGTATCCTTATATTTATAAGGTGTATCCATACTCGCATCTCTATTAAAATCAAGCACAGGAGCCACATTATATTGTCCCAAACTATGTTTAACAGTAGCTCTAATGATTGCATACAAACTCTGCTCGTTATCAAACTTTATTTCAGTTTTCGTCGGATGAATATTAATATCGATTGTATCAGCTGGCACTTCTAAAAACAAAAAATAGGTAGGATGATGTGCATTGGATATCAAACCTTCATAAGCAGTTTTTACCGCGTGATTGAGATAAGGTGATTTAATAAATCGGTTGTTGACAAAGAAAAACTGTTCGCCTCTTTTCTTTTTAGCGAATTGAGGTTTAGCGACAAAACCATCTACCACCACAAGTTCGGTTTCTTCATGAATCGGAACTAACTTTTCATTGGTTTTGCGTCCGAATATAGAAACAATACGTTTTTTAAGGTTAGATGCAGGCAAATGATAAACCTCATTATCATTGTGGTACATAAAAAAAGTGACACTAGGATGCGCTAATGCAACGCGTTGTAATTCATCAATAATATGGCGAGTTTCAACGGCATCCGTTTTTAAAAAATTTCGCCTTGCCGGAATATTATAGAATAAATTCTTAACCGCTATACTTGTTCCCGTTGGTGTTGCTACTGGATCTTGTTGGAGGACTTTACTTCCTTCAATACTAATTTTAGTGCCTACTTCATCTTGCGTTTGTTTGGTTCTCAACTCGACGTGAGCAATCGCAGCGATTGATGCTAAAGCTTCACCTCTAAATCCTTTGGTATCTAACTTAAATAAGTCTTCGGCTTTACGAATTTTAGAAGTTGCGTGTCTTTCAAAACACAAACGCGCATCGGTAAGGCTCATACCTTTACCATTATCGATAACTTGTACTAATGATTTTCCAGCATCCTTTACTAAAAGCTTTATGATTGTTGCCTCAGCATCAATGGCATTTTCTAGCAATTCTTTTACCACAGAAGCAGGACGTTGCACTACTTCGCCAGCTGCAATTTGATTGGCAACATGATCTGGTAAAAGCTGAATAATATCTGACATTGATTAGTTGTGAGTTTAAGGTTGAAAGTTGATTAAACAACTATTTGATGGAGAAAATAGACAAATCAAAATCTATGATATAAAGAAAAATTAACACTAAAACAGCAATAATCATTAATAGCCTTTTCTTTACAGAATTTTCAGGTTTTGTTTTAGAATCGTTATAGGCAGCATTTATTTTCTCTTTGATTCCTGTTGGCGGATTAACCGTATTTCTAGACTCTTGAAACTTATGCTTCATAGCGAAAGGACTTCCTTCGCCTTCATTTTCATAAAAACGAGGTTTGTAATCAAATTTTTTATTGGTACGTTTTTTAATAAATGCCATAATAAGAAATGCTATTGGGCAAATGTACAGAAAACTATGAAACTGATTCTATTTTGAGTCCTTGTAAAAATGTTAAATCCTAGGTATAAAAAAAGGGGCAAAATGCCCCTTTAGTTTGTTGAATCATGATTCTACAAATCTTTTTTACATAAATAAAAGTCTGTACGCTCGCAACTTGTATCATTTAATCGATCTTCCATCTCATCTAAATTTTTTGGTGGAGGAATAATTACTTTATCTCCTTCTTTCCAATCAAGTGGCATCGCTACGCCATGTTCGTCAGAAACTTGTAGCGCTTTTAAAGATCTTAAGATTTCATCCATATTACGACCTACGTTTAAAGGATAATACATCACTAATCTAATTTTCTTTTTAGGATCAATAAAAAATACGGCTCTTACGGCAGCTGTTTCGCTCTCGTTGGGTTGTAACATTCCATATAATTTAGATACTTTCATGTCAATATCTGCAATAATTGGGAAGTCAAAATAAACTCCTGTATTATTACGTACATTATTCACCCATCCTAAATGTGCGTGAATACTATCAATACTTAAACCCAGTAATTCTGTGTTTAAAGCATCAAATTCTGCTTTACGTTGTGCAAAACCACTCATCTCCGTTGTACAAACCGGTGTAAAATCGGCAGGATGTGAAAAGAAAACGATCCATTTATCTTTTGCAAAATCAGAAAATTGAATGGTTCCTTTAGTCGTTAAAGTTTTAAAATCGGGTGCTTGATCGCCAATTCTTGGCATGTAATTCACCTCTTGTTGAAATTCTTGTGTTTCCATTATACTTGTTTTTAAAATTATTTCTAGTACAAAAATACACGTGAACGAAAGTCTTTCACTATAAAAATAATCGATTGTTTATATTTAACAATAATAAATATCGATTAATCAACAATGTATACAGGAATCATAAAACGGCTCCCTACATTGAAGTTTCTTTTTTGAGCGGGTTTCAACACTGGAAAATTGGCAATACTTTCTCGTATTACATCTTCTAATTCGGGTAAGGATTCTTTAACTAATTCAGAAGTTTCTAATTCAAACAAACTTGCATGCCCTTTGTTATCAATATCAAAGTGAACGATAATGGCATCAGCTATCGGTTTTGGTGAAGAGAAATCATGTACTTCTAAATCGTTTTGTATTAAACTAGCAGCTGTATTCTCGAAACACTTTTTTCTAAACGCTAGAGTCGCCAAACTATCACAAGAAGGAAACTGCGGATACGCATCAATACTCGTAAAATCAATTCGATCCATGCCTTTATTAAATACACCATCCACATACTCACAAGAATAAATAGTGAATAGTAAGAAAAATAAATAAATTATTTTTTGAAACATACGCTTGTTAAAAATCTTTGCCAAATGTACGAATAAAATCTAAACAAAACACTTTACAGAACCAACCAGAACTTATTCATATTCATTCTTTTTTCTACTTCAAATAAGGACCTAAAAACTTATAACTATTTTTATATTGAATAATAACGAATAACAAACTACAACTGAATTGCCCCAAATTTAAAGGCTATAAATTTAAGCCCAAATAGCTTACAGAAATGACAAAAAAAATATGTAAGTTTGCAGACTTGAAAATTTGACATTTGAATAAACTAAATAATTATGCAAAATAAGGGACTTATTAACACGTTTGCCATTCTTTTTGGATTGGTAAGTTTGTATTCTATTTCATTTTCTTTTTCTACTAATAAAGTTGAAAAAAAGGCTTTTGAATATGCCAACACCATCGTAGCAGATGGAAATGGCAAAGAGGTGGCTAAAGTTGAAAGACAGTATTTAGATTCTGTTGCCAATGACACCAATTTATATTTTGGCTTGTTTACCTATAATGATATTAAAGAAAAATCCATAAACTTAGGTTTAGACTTAAAAGGTGGGATCAATGCTATTTTACAGGTTTCTGTAAAAGACATTTTAAAAGGACTATCAAACGACTCTAAAAATGCTGTTTTCAACCAAGCACTTGATGCTGCATCAGACGAGCAATCTAATTCTAACAAACCTTATATTGACATTTTCTTTGATCAATTTGAAAAGTTAAGTAAGGGTACTGCTAAATTAGGTGATCCTGATATCTTTGGAAATAAATCTTTGCAAGAAAAAATTAACTTCAACATGACCGATGAAGAAGTTATGCCGTTGATTGAAGAAGAAGTTAGTAATTCTATCAGTACTGCTTTTAGAGTATTACGAACTCGTATTGACAAATTTGGGGTGACACAACCAAATATACAACGTATTGGTAAATCGGGTCGTATCTTAATTGAGTTACCTGGTGCTAAAGACATCCATCGTGTACAAAAATTATTACAATCTACTGCTGAATTACAATTTTGGGAAGTATTCACCAACCAAGAAGTAGCGCAATTTTTTATTAGTGCCAACACAAAAGTAGAAGAGATTGAAGCAATAAAATCAGGTGAAGTCACAGACTCTACAGAAACTGAAGATAAATCAATTACCGAATTATTAGGTGGTGATGACCCAACAGAAATTTCTACGAAACCAAACCTTTTTAGTGTTTTCTCACCTAACATTCCACAATCTCAAGATTTTATCTCACCTGTTGTTGGTTTAGCTGCCTTAAAAGATACCGCTCAAGTAAATGCTTATTTCAGAATGAAAGAAGTACGTGCTTTACTACCAGAAAATTTAAAATATGTCAAGTTTTTATGGGATGCAAAACCTCGTAAAGATTCTGAAGTTATTAGCTTATATGCAATTAAATCTAATAGACATGACCAAGCTCCTATTGAAGGAGATGTTATTGATGATGCTACTCAAGTTTTTGATCAATTAGGTATTAACCCTGAAGTTTCTATGAGTATGAATTCGCATGGAAGTAAATTATGGGGGAAAATGACCACTGCCAATGTGGGTAAATTTGTTGCCGTTGTATTAGATGATTATGTATATACCGCACCTCGTGTAAGTGATGCAATAACCACAGGCCGAACTTCAATTAGTGGTCAGTTTGACATCAACGAAGCAAAAGATTTAGCAAACGTTCTGAAAGCAGGTAAATTGCCTGCTAAAGCACATATCGTACAAAGCGAAGTAGTAGGACCTTCTTTAGGAAAAGAGTCCATTCAAAAAAGTATTTACTCTTTTGCTTTAGCCTTGATACTCGTTTTACTTTGGATGCTATTTTATTATGGTAAAGCCGGTGCTTTTGCTGATATTGCCTTATTGGTAAACATCCTATTTATATTTGGAATCTTAACAGCCTTTGGTTTTGTTTTGACTTTACCAGGTATTGCTGGTATCATTTTAACTATTGGTATGTCGGTAGATGCAAACGTAATTATCTTTGAACGAATCAAAGAGGAGTTGGCAAAGGGCAAAAAACTAAAACAAGCCATCTTAGATGGTTTCAGTTTTAAAGGAGCTCTATCTGCCATTATCGATGCAAATATTACTACGATGTTAACGGGTATTATCCTCTTTATGTTTGGAACAGGTCCGGTACAAGGATTTGCTTTAACCCTAATCATCGGTATTTTAACTTCATTATTCACAGCCGTGTTTATAACACGTATGTTGATTGATTGGTATGCTGATAAAGATGGTAAATTTAGCTTTAACACTTCAATCACTAAAGGATGGTTCCAGAGTATGAACATTAAGTTTTTAAAGAATCGAAAAATGGCGTATATCATTTCAGGTGCTGTCATTTTATTAGGTATTGGTTCGTTATTGACTAACGGGTTAAACCAAGGTGTTGATTTTAAAGGAGGTCGCTCATATGTTGTTAAGTTCGAACAAGCTCCTAGTTCTGAAGAAGTTGCCAATTCATTAAAAGAGGTCTTTGCAGGTACTCCAGAAGTTAAAACCTATGGATCTGACAAACAATTAAAAATTACGACAAAATTCCGTATTGATGAAGAAGGTCAAACTATTGATGATGAAATTCAAGAATTATTATTTAGTGGTTTAGAAGGGTTTTTACCAGACGGTACTACCTTTGAACAATTTCAAGGAGGTTTTGACAATCAAGAAATGGGTATTATGAGTTCCATAAAAGTAGAACCTACCATTGCAGATGATATCAAAACGGCAGCAGGTTGGGCGATATTTGGTTCTTTACTAGTCGTATTCTTATATATTTTATTACGATTCAAGAAATGGCAATATAGTTTAGGTGCAGTAGCAGCCGTTTTTCATGATGTGTTGATTGTGTTGGCTATATTCTCTTTATTCTGGAGAGTTTTACCATTTGACATGGAAATAGGGCAATCTTTTATTGCTGCGATTTTAACAGTAGTAGGATATTCGTTGAATGATACCGTGGTAATCTTTGACCGTATTCGTGAATTTACAGGCTTACATAAAAGTTGGAAATTTAACGAAGTTGTTGATAAAGGACTCAGCAGTACGCTCGGTAGAACAATCAATACCTCGATGACCACTTTAGTCGTATTATTGGCCATATTCTTATTTGGAGGTGACTCTATCAAAGGATTTATGTTTGCCTTAATCGTTGGGGTTATCGTCGGTACCTACTCTTCATTGTTTGTGGCATCGCCTATTATGTATGACACCATGGGTAAAAAACTCGAAAAGAAAAAATAATTTTTTCAAAATATATTAAAACCGTCCGCCTAACAGTGGACGGTTTTTTATTTAAAAGCTATAAACAAAGTTTTTTATAGTAACAAAGTCTCATTATATTTGTCCTGAAATTTTTTAAGATGAAGCAAACCATTCAATTACACGATAAATTTTTCAACCATTTTTTTGATGCTGAAAAAATTAAAGAAGCCATACAATCACTCGTACACCAAATTCAAGATGATTTAAGAGATGAGGTACCCCTATTTATTGGTATACTCAACGGCTCTTTTATGTTTGTTGCTGACTTCATCAGAGAATATCCAACAGATTGTGAAGTTACTTTTGTAAAATTAGCTTCTTATGAAGGAACAAATAGTACAGGTGTTGTCAACGAATTAGTGGGATTGAATGAAGACTTAACTGGTAAAACTGTTGTAATTCTTGAAGACATCATTGACACAGGAAACACCCTAGAAAAAATCTATGATATATTTGAGGATTTACCCATAAAACAGCTCAAATTAGCCACCTTATTTTTCAAACCAGATGTCTTTAAGAAAGCTCTACCAATAGATTACATAGGTATTTCTATTCCCGATCGATTTATTGTCGGATATGGATTAGATTATGATGGTTTAGGACGGAACTTAAAAGATATTTATGAACTAAAGACAGAAAACATGAAGAATATCGTCTTATTTGGCCCTCCAGGTGCTGGAAAAGGAACACAAGCTACGCTTTTAAAAGAACAATATAACTTGGTACATATTTCTACAGGTGATGTTTTTAGACATCATATTAAGAACAATACTGAATTAGGTGTTTTAGCCAAATCATTTATGGACCAAGGAGATTTAGTACCCGATTCTGTTACGATAGAGATGTTAAAAGACGAAGTTAATAAACATCGAGCGACTGAAGGTTTTATTTTTGACGGTTTCCCTAGGACTACCTCACAAGCTGAAGCCCTCGATCAATTTTTAGCAGAAAAAGGCGAACAAATAAATGGAATGGTCGCCTTAGAAGTACCCGAAAACGAATTGGTATCGCGAATATTAGAACGTGGTAAAACCAGTGGTAGACCCGACGATCAAGATGAAGGAAAAATAAGAAATCGCTTTAATGAGTACAACAACAAGACAGCCATCTTAAAAGGCTATTACGAAAAGCAAGAAAAGTATTATGGAGTGAATGGTCTTGGTTCTATTGACACTATTACAGATCGGTTAAAAAGTGTTTTTAATCAATTATAATTTAGTAATAGTTCGATTGAATTGTGTTGTATTCAATACGATGAAAACTACAGATAGTTAAGTAAATCAACCTAATCCAAATTAAAGATGACCGAAGGTAATTTTGTAGATTATATTAGAATATTTGCCAAGTCAGGTAAAGGAGGATCGGGTTCAGTACATTTACATCGAGAAAAATATATTGCCAAAGGCGGACCTGATGGTGGGGATGGCGGTCGAGGTGGTCACATTATTTTAGAAGGTGACAAACAACTATGGACTTTGTTTCATTTAAAATATAAACAGCATTTTAAAGCAGGACATGGAGCCAGCGGTGGCAAACAAGAAAGCACCGGAAAAGATGGTGAAGATGTTATCATTAAAGTACCATTAGGTACTATTGTTAAGAATATAGAAACTGATGAAATCGTTTTTGAAATTTCTGAAGAAGGTGAACAAAAGATTCTTTTAGAAGGTGGTAAAGGTGGGCGCGGAAATTCTCATTTTAAATCAGCAACCAATCAAACACCTCGTTATGCACAACCTGGCGTACCAAGTCAAGAAGAAAGCTTTCGATTAGAATTAAAACTTCTAGCTGATGTTGGATTAGTCGGTTTTCCCAATGCAGGAAAATCAACACTTTTATCAGTCTTAACAAAAGCCAAGCCCAAAATTGCTGATTATCCATTTACAACCTTAAAACCCAACTTAGGTATTGTACCCTATCGTGACCACAGAAGTTTTGTCATGGCAGATATTCCTGGAATCATTGAAGGTGCTGCAGAAGGAAAAGGTTTAGGACATCATTTTTTAAGACATATAGAACGTAATTCTGTGTTACTTTTTATGATTCCTGCTGATACCTTAGACATCAAAAAAGATTTTGAAATTCTAAAGAATGAGTTACAAAAACATAATCCGGAGCTCTTAGATAAAAAATATATTTTGGCTGTTACCAAAGCAGATATGTTGGATGATGAATTATTGAGTGAAATGAAAAAAGAGCTACCAACCGATGTTGACACGTTGTTTATTTCATCGATTGCTCAAACAGGTCTTGCTGAATTAAAAGATAAATTATGGGCTCTTTTACAAGACTAAGAACCTGTCTTTTAAATAATTATATAATTTTTCTAAATTCTACATTATTTCGTATTTTCTAAATTATGTTTTTTTCTGATTTTAAGAATCGTATTGGATTATTACAAAAATTGACACTTGGTGGGGAATCAGCACAGTTTCAATTAGCACCTGCTTATCGTAAACCTTATGATTTAAAAAAGGTAAAAGCAAAAAATCCTACAAAAGCTGCCGTATTAATTCTTTTTTATCCAGATTCTAATCACAAAACAAGCTTTGTATTGACAAAAAGAGCCGATTATGATGGGCATCATGCCAATCAAATTAGTTTTCCTGGTGGCAAACAAGACCCACAAGATAAGCAACTCCTAGATACAGCATTACGAGAAACTAAAGAAGAGATTGGAGTTAGTGTATCTGCAACTACAATATTTAAGAAACTGACAGAGGTTTTTATTCCACCGAGCAATTTTATCGTGCAACCCTATCTTGCCTACATAGATTCTACACCAAAATTCACCATTAATTATGAGGTAGAGCAAATACTATCACCCACTATATATGATTTATTGGATGTCAGAAATCAAAAAATTACGCACATAAAGTCTACCCAAGGTGAAAATTTTGAAACGCCCTATTTTTCATTTCAAGATGAAATTGTTTGGGGTGCCACGGCTATGATGTTAAGTGAGTTACGTGATCTTTTACAAAAAGCAATAACATAGCAGCATCAAATCTCCATTTTAAGGACTTTCTTTTTTGTATATTTGTTCCACCAACTCTCAAACCTATTGTAGATGAAACGAGTATGTCTAATCTTGAGACCAAAGGAAATGACACATAGCGAACACCATGTGTCACCTATAAAAATTAAAAATTTAGACACATGAAATTATTCAAAAGGAATACTTTTGGACACATTCTTTTTTTAAAACGCTGGTTGATTCGAATTTTTGGATTCATTTCGCATGGAAGATACCATCGATTTAATGATTTACAAATTGAAGGTTCTGAAATAATTCGAGATTTGCCAGATACCAATGTATTATTTGTCTCAAATCATCAGACCTATTTTGCCGATGTCACCGCTATGTTTCATGTGTTTAATGCTTCTTTATCAGAACGTGTAGACAATCTTAAAAATGTAGGTTATATATGGAATCCTAAGTTAAATCTCTATTATGTAGCAGCAGCAGAAACGATGAAATCTGGTCTATTGCCTAAAATTCTTGCCTATGCAGGCTCTGTATCTATACAACGCACTTGGCGAAGTGAAGGAAAAGATATCAATCGGCAAGTAAAAATGTCAGACATCAGTAATATTGGCAAAGCACTTAAAGATGGTTGGCTTATCACATTTCCACAAGGCACCACTACTCCTTTTAAACCAATTAGAAGAGGAACTGCGCACATCATAAAAAAATATAAACCAATCGTTATACCTATCGTCATTGACGGCTTTAGACGCTCATTTGACAAAAAAGGATTATTGATTAAAAAAAGAGGTGTTTTACAATCCATGCAGATAAAACCAGCTCTAGAGATAGACTATGAAAATGAATCTGTTGATTCAATAGTCCATAAAATAGAAATAGCTATTGAGCAACACGCATCCTTTTTAAAGGTAACACCTGTTGAAGAATATCAAAAAGAAGAAGAGGCCTTGAACAAAAAGCGTAAATTTTGGGATATATATTAAGATAGGCAACAAGGTAATAGGTAAAAATTAAATAAATAGAATTACATGACTATTTCACAATTGGAATATGTTTTAGCGGTCGCAAAACATCAAAATTTCACAGAAGCTGCAAAACACAGTTTTGTGACTCAACCTACTTTGAGTATGCAAATTCAAAAGCTCGAAGATGAACTAGACATTCAAATCTTTAACCGTAAAAAAAAGCCTATTGCGCTTACAGATATCGGTGTTAAAATTGTTGAACAAGCGAAAACTATTGTGAATGAAAGCAATCGCATGAATGACATTGTCGATCAGCAAAAAGGCTATATTGGAGGTGAATTTAGATTAGGAATTATCCCTACAATTATTCCGACACTATTACCAATGTTTCTAAAAATTTTCATCAAAAAATATCCAAAGGTAAATTTAATCATCAATGAGTTAACAACTGAAGAGATTGTCAAACAATTGTCAAACGGAACCATTGATGTTGGTATTGCAGCCACTCCTTTAGAAAATGAAGCAATCAAAGAACGTGTGCTCTATTATGAGCCTTTTGTAGGGTTTATTCCAGAAAACCATCGTCTGTTTTCGGAAAAAAAATTGGCTGTGAATGATTTAGATATTCAAGAAATTTTATTGTTGGAAGACGGGCATTGTTTCAAAGATAATATCCTAAACTTATGCAATCCTTTAAAACATATGTCACCCAAACATTTTGAGCTAGAAAGCGGAAATTTTGGCACATTAATCAAGTTAGCCAAAGAAGGGCTTGGCATGACTTTATTGCCTCATTTAGATAGTTTAGACTTATCTGAGAAAGACAAAACGTACTTACGCGAATTTGAAAATCCAGTACCAGCTAGAGAAGTGAGTCTTATATTTCACAAGTCCCAATTAAAAATTCAAATGATTGATGCACTTAAAAACAGCATCGACTCAGTTGTTCGCGGAGCAATTTCATTTAGTGATGTAAACATTATTAGCCCTTTGCATAAATAAGAGCATTCAAAAAAAATAAGTATAAAAAATAGAGTAACAACTCGTATAGCACCATTATTAAAAAGGCTATCTTGAATTTAGTAATAGTCATATTCAATGACTATTTTTCAGGTTTCTTTATCCTTACTCGTTTATTACCATCAAACAAATAACCAATTCTGGTTTTTGTTTGGTGTAGTTAATGAGCCACAAACGTAATTCGTCGATTTCGTAAGGTAGTAAGCGGGTTAATGCTTTTTGAAGTTCTCGAGTAAATAAATCAACACTAAAACTGACTTTCTCTAATACAGTTTTGGTGTATTCAAACATTGCTCTTGCCATAGATTAGTTGGTTTCTTGTTAAAACGTAATAAACTTTTCTTTAGTATACTAGCAACTTGTTAAAAAAGGTTAAAGTTTGACTAATTTTTTCATCAAACTATCTGTAGCTTTATGTAAATCTTGGGTAATACCCTGAAAATGAGATTTTTGTTTTTCTACATCTCTTTGGTTCACTTTTACAATAAGCTCATCAAAAGATTTGATAGCGGCATCAATTATTTTTTCTGCTTTGTCAGCTTTATCTGCATGTTCCATTTGCCATACATAGCATTCTTCAATTACCTCAGATAATTCGTAATTGATTCTTTTTTTTATATCTCTTATAGTAGCCATATTCTTTATTTTGGTTGCGTAAATGTACGAAAAATGATTAACTAATTATTTAGCTTTTCAATTTTTCAGTAAGTTTTATCAATTCATTAACAAGGTTAGAATACGTAAAAAAAGCCATCCTAGGATTAGGACAGCTTTTAAAAACAATTAGTAAACAGCAATAGATCTATAATCTACTGACATCTTTATCACCTCTACCCGACAAATTAATGACCACCAAAGCATTTTTATCTTTAAACAGCTTTGTGGTCAAAGCCACTGCATGTGCTGATTCTATTGCGGGAATAATGCCTTCTTTCACAGAAAGCAGTCTATACGCATCAACAGCTTCGCTATCAGTTATCGGATGATACGCAACTCTATCTATTTTTTTAAGATGTGCATGCTCCGGTCCAATACTTGGATAATCTAATCCTGCTGCGATTGATTCAGACGCTACTGGTTCATCCTTATCATCCATTAAACACATAGAGAAGGCTCCTTGAAAAACTGTGGGTCGTCCCAAAGTTAAGGTTGCTGCCGTTTTACCCAATTCCATACTTTCACCTGCGCCCTCGGCGGCATATAATTTTACTTCCTCATCCTTAATAAAATGACTAAATGCACCAATAGCATTTGAGCCACCACCAATACAAGCGACAACTGCATCGGGTAGTTTTCCTTCAATTTCTTGAATTTGTTTTTTCATCTCTTCGCTAATAACGGACTGAAAATACCGCACAATACTTGGGTACGGATGTGGTCCGACCGCTGAACCTAATAAAAAATACGACTGAGGATTTTCAACATAATAGCCTAAAGCCATATCTACAGCATCTTTTAACGTAGCATTTCCTGCAGTTGCGGTATGCACCTCTGCTCCTAGCACTTCCATACGCTCCACATTCATTTTTTGTCGTTCAGAATCTACTTTCCCCATAAAAACTTTACATTTCATGCCCATTAAGGCAGCTGCCGTTGCGGTCGCCACACCGTGTTGTCCAGCACCCGTTTCTGCTATGATTTCGGTCGCTCCCATACGTTTAGCTAATAAAATTTGACCAATGGTATTGTTAATTTTATGCGAACCCGTATGATTCAAATCCTCTCGTTTCAAATAAATGGTACTTCCCAATTCACGTGATAAATTCTCGGCTTTGTATAAGGGTGATGGTCGCCCTACATAGGTTTGTAATAAATTTTTAAATTCTTGTTTAAAACTTGAATCGTCTTTATATTCTAAAAACACTTCATATAGATGATTGAGTTTTTCTGCTAAATGTGGTGGCACAAATTGTCCTCCAAAGTCTCCAAAATAGCCTGTTTTTTGTTCTTGTTGTATCGTTTTTGTTTCCATGATTATAAATTTTTAAAATTGTTGATTTGTTGTTATATTGTTATGTTGTTATGTTGTTTTGTAAAACGTAATTATTTAACCCAAAAAATTAACGAATTTTTCTTTGTTGAAAGTTATAATGTTGAAAGTTAAAAGTTTATGCTCAAGTAATAAATAAAAATCATAACCCAATTTGGGCGATGTAAAAATTAAAAACAATGGCTAACTTTATAAACTTTACACTTTTAACTTATTAACTTCGCATTATTCATGAATAATGCAGGTTAATTAATACACCAACTCAGGTTTAGAATTTTCCATCTATAAATTTGTTTATTCATCATAATCTTGTTGTTTAAAATTTGGCACAAAAAAAACCGTAGGGAAAACCTACGGCTGTATATTTTTAACAAAATAGTTTATACAAACACTTACGTTCCCGAATGGAGTTTACGTATTTGCCACCAATTTGTATTTTGTATTGTAAACATTGTTTCTGTTATATTATTCGACAAATGTATTATAAAATATTTAAAATACAAATTTATAATCGTTTTTCTGTTTTAAGGTGTTACTTGAAGCAATTTTAATGGACTTTCAACAGGTTGAATACGATACTCTTTTAAACTTGCAGGAATCAAAATAGTTTCTCCTTTTTTAATAGGCGTGGCAAAATCAATTGTTTTGAAAGTACCCGATCCATCTACACAAAGATAGATTGTAAAAGTATCTTTATTATTTTTTGCGATAGCATATGTAGTATCTACTACTAGAATATTCGTTTCAAAATTAGGACTTTTTACAATTCTTGAACTTGTGTTCAGCAAAGACTCGTAGGTCGTTTTAAAAGACCTTGGAACTCTAAAATCAATAGCATCTAATGCTAGTTCTGTATGTAATTCTCTACCTTTTCCTTGCTTGTCCACTCGCTCCCAATCATAAAGCCGATAAGTCACATCTGATGATTGTTGAATTTCCGCCAAAAGAACGCCACCACCAATCGCATGTACACGACCTGTTGGAATATGAAAAACAGCTCCTTCTTTAATTTTTTCTTGATGTAAAATAGTAGGAATCGTCTGATTATTCAAATGTTCTAGGTATTTCTCTTTAGATACCTCTTGGTTGAAACCAAAAAGTAATCGACTGTTCTCTTCAGCTTGCATAATATACCACATCTCTTCTTTTCCAAAAGAATGATGTCTTTCTTGGGCTAAGGTATCATTGGGATGTAACTGTACACTTAAATCAGTTTTAGCATCAATAAATTTGATGAGCAGCGGAAAATCTGTTCCATATTGTAAAAACACCTTCTCCCCTACAAAATCTGCTTTATATTGATTAATTAAATCTTGCAAATTAGAACCTTTAAGTATCCCATTTGCAACAACTGAGATGTTGTCAGGCACCGTTGAAACTTCCCAACTTTCCCCAATAGGATTATCATTTGCTTCTTTCCCTAATTGAGTAGTTAATTTAGAACCGCCCCAAATACGCTCTTGTAGTATAGGAACAAACTTTATAGGATACTGAACCGACATTAGTCTAAGCTTTTTAAAATTTCAAGAGATTTATCAATGTGCATTTCGGCTTGTTTCATATTATTAAATACATAACGAACCACTCCGTTTTTATCTACAATATAGGTTACTCTACCTGGAATTAAACCT
>Ga0209633_10003159_pt1 | contig 15326 bp, 15 predicted proteins | sample Cruoilmetagenom1_FD_187290 | JGI IMG/M metagenome (GOLD analysis project Ga0209633, IMG submission 187290) | Oil polluted marine microbial communities from Coal Oil Point, Santa Barbara, California, USA - Sample 1 (SPAdes) (version 2) | ecosystem: Environmental > Aquatic > Marine > Oil seeps ... | reverse complement strand
GTCTTACCAATCATGGCAACAATTTTGGTAGTACCAATATCTAAACCAACTGCTATGTTATCTTGTTCCATAATTTACTTTTTTGTACACACAACTTGATTGCTATACATCAAATTTATTTTTTTATAGGTATCGAGTATTGTATCGTTTATTGCTTTATGATAAAACACTTTTAATTTTTTAATTTTTTCATCAATTTGTTGTAAATCTCCTAATTCAATAGTTTGATTTCCTACTCTTGTCTTCAACAAAAACTCTTTTTTCGGAGTTTGAACTATGCCAACTATCTGTTTTTTTAAAAACTCGTCTTCATAAACAAGTTTTGACAACTTGTAAATTTCCTCTGAAATTTCATCGTTGTAAATTCCTTCTATGATCGGAACTCTGGCTGAATAATTATCTGACAAAGGCATTTTATTCCCTTTACTGTCAATATAATAGATCCGCCCACTTTGATTGACCCTTCCAATGGGTGTTTTTTGTTTTATAACTGCACCTAATTCACCATTCACTGACAAATAAACTTCTGCATTTTCAATCATCTGATTAGAAAGCAATGTTTCTTCTAATCCTTTCAAAAATATGTTTTCTTTTGGCTGATTTATGAGTCCGTTATAATTTTGTATTAACAATTTATTAACCATTTCATATGTGATAAATGGGTTGTCTCCATTCTCAAACTTAATATCAATATTGTCAATTGTTTTCACCTTATTTCTATGGGATGAAAAGCCGTATAGAAAGACTAATAACGCTATAATCAAGACTCCTTTTATAAGACCAACGTACCTATTCATCTTCTTAATTTTATATTTAATATTAGCTTCTCAGTACACATTTTCATTTACTTTGTTGATGTTTTTATGCCACTCTTCTATTTAATAATTTATCTCTCACTCCATTTACCAATTCACCTATATCTCCTGCTCCAATCATTACAATAACAGTCGCATCTGACTCCTCAATATTTTCACTTAATTTTTCTTTTGATAATTTTTTTTTATGCTTAAGGTTCACCTTATTCAATAACCAATCTGAAGTTATTCCTTCAATAGGCTTTTCTCTTGCCGGATAAATATCCAAAAGGATCAATTCATCAAATTTGGCTAAACTTTCAGCAAAATGTTCTGCAAAATCTTTTGTTCTACTAAATAAATGTGGTTGAAATACTGCTAAAGATTTTTGATGAGGATATAATTCTTTAACCGCATCTGCAACAGCATCAATTTCTGTAGGGTGGTGTGCATAATCATCAATCAATACCAAATTATCTGTTTTAATTTTATATGTAAATCTGCGCTGAATACCTTTAAAAGTAATTAAAGCCTTGGCAATGGCTTGGAGTGACACTCCATAATAATTCGCCATTGCCAAAGCTACCACAGTATTTAGCACATTATGTTTTCCTGAAAGATTCAGTTCTATATTTTTTATACTTTCGGTTGGTGTTTGCACATCAAAAAAGTATGTCCCATTTTTTATTGAAATATTCTTAGCATCATAATCTGCATTCTCTTCAATTCCGTAGGTAATACCTTTAAGTGGCAATCCTTTTCTGACAAACAGCTTATCTGAGACCTTATTAGAAAAATCTTTGAAAGATTGCTCCAAGGCATCCTTTGCCCCATAAATATCTAAATGGTCAGCATCCATTGAAGTAATACATGCAATATTGGGCGAAAGTTGTAAGAATGATCTGTCATATTCGTCAGCCTCTACTACACTTATTTTATCTCCACCAAGTATGAGGTTTGAATTGTAATTCTCTGCAATCCCACCTAAAAAAGAAGTCGCATCGAGGCCAGCTTCGTTTAATATATGCCCTAAAATAGTTGATGTGGTTGTTTTACCATGTGTACCGGCAACTGCAAAACAGAAAGTATTTTTAGTGATTTCTCCTAATATTTCTGAACGCTTATAAACCGTATAGTTGTTTTCGATAAAATAGTTTAATTCGCTATGTTCTTTTGGAATGGCCGGTGTATAAACAACCAACGTTTTATCCTTATCAAAAATTTGTGTTGGAATGGCATCAATTGAATCGTTGAAATGGATAGAGATTCCTGTATTTTCTAATGATCTCGTAATTGGAGAAACTGTTTTGTCATATCCACTTACATAAAAATTATGAGCATGAAAATACTTGGCCAAGGCGCTCATGCCGATACCGCCGATGCCGATGAAATAAATGTTATGTATATTTTTTAAATTCATTTCTTCTTTATGCTGTCCTCTTGAGTATAGACAGTGGAGATCTTAATAACCTCTTGACTCTGCTCAACCGGGCATTCTACTTATTAATTAACTTCTCTACTTCATTTACTATATCTTCTGTTGCTTTTGGCAGCGCCAACAACTTGATATTTTTACTTAATTCCAGCTGCTTTTCTTTATTATTTAATAAATTTTCAAATTGTTCTTGAAAATCTTCCAGTTCAGTTTCTTTAATTAATATAGCTGCGTTCTTATCAGTTACAGCCATTGCATTTTTAGTTTGATGATCTTCGGATACATTAGGAGATGGAATAAAAATAACCGGCTTCCCAACAATGCATAATTCTGATATTGATCCCGCTCCTGCTCTACTGATAATAATATCAGCTGCAGCATATGCTAAATCCATTTTATTAATAAATTCAACTACGTTAACACCCCGTAATTCATCAAAATGTTTATACTCTTGAAAATACAATTTACCGGTTTGCCAAATAACTTGAACATTATTATCGACCAGCCATTGAATTTGACTTTCAATTAATTTATTAATTGCTCTGGCACCCAAACTACCGCCTAAAACCAATAGTGTTTTAGCATCTGAGTTAATTTCGAAAAAGCCTTGAGCTTCTTTTATTTTATGATCAATTTCTATAAGATCCTGACGAACAGGATTTCCTGTTTTTACAATCTTACCCGCCGGAAAAAAACGTTCTAAACCGTCATACGCAACACAAATAGTATTGACTTTTTTGCTTAACAATTTGTTAGTAATTCCTGGATATGAATTTTGTTCTTGCACTAATGTTGGTATACCTTTTCTATTTGCCATTTGCAAAGTAGGGCCGGAAGCAAATCCACCAGTACCTATAACTACATCAGGTTTGAATTTTCTTATGATCGTATTTGCTTTCATTAAACTGCTTATCAATTTGAATGGGAATAATAAATTTTTAAACGTCAATTTTCGCTGAATACCAGAAATCCATAGACCTTTGATCTCATAACCTGCTTGTGGAACTTTTTCCATCTCCATTCTATCTTTCGCTCCTACAAACAAAAAATTAGCATTCTCATGTCGTTTTTTTAGCTCATTTGAAATGGCTATTGCCGGATAAATATGTCCACCTGTACCTCCACCACTTATCAATATGTTTAATTGCTTTTTAATAGTTTATTCTATTTTCAATGTTCTACATTATCCAATTGCTTCATGCAATATCTCTAAAGGGTTTTCATCCTTCCTTTTCTTCTTGTCAGCCGCCAATTCAGCCTCTCTCTTTGCACTCACACTCAATATAATACCTATTGCAAAACAGGTCATCCATATTGAGGTTCCTCCAGTACTAATTAATGGTAATGGTTGCCCTGTTACAGGGAATAATCCCACAGCAACAGCCATATTTATCAATGCTTGAAATATGATCGGAATACCGACCCCAAGCACTAATAAAGTGCCAAATATGGTTTCAGTTTTACTAGCGACAATTACGATTCTAAAGAGTAATCCTAGATATAATAATATTAAAACTAAAGCCCCAACTAAGCCAAATTCTTCTACAATTATGGCATAAATAAAGTCTGAAGAAGATTGAGGTAAAAAATTCTTCTGAACACTTTTACCAGGGCCCTTTCCTCGTATTTCACCCGAAGCAATTGCCAATTTTGCTTTTTCTGCCTGATAATTTTCTTCTTCATTTGCGCTTGAAAAATTTTCAATTCTACTAACCCAAGTATTTATCCTGCTGTTCTTAAATGTATCTGGAAAAGCTTTTGCTGTTAGAATAAATAAAGCAAAAATCAAGACTCCTATTCCAATTATAGCACCTATATATTTTAACGGATAACCTCCTAAAAAGGCAATTAATAATACCATTGAAAAAATGATTGCTGTAGTTGAAAAATTAGCAGGCAAAATGAGTGCTAAAACTACCCCTACAGGAATCCATAATTGCACAATACTTTCTTTAAAAAATATTTTTTTCTTTTTATTTCGCGCCAAATATCTTGCCACATACATCATTACAACAACACTTGCCAATGTTGACGTTTGAAAACCAATGCCTACAAAAGGAATACTAATCCACCTACTGGCATTTACCCCACTTATAGTTTTTCCTTGAAACAAGGTATATGCCAATAATACAAGCACTACCGGAATCAATAAAACAGAGAGACCACTAAAATATCTATACGGAATTTTAGCAGTTGCATAAATAATTACGAAACCAAGTGTTAATAACATAGCGTGTTTGAGCAAGTACCCTAGTGTGGTTCCTTTACCAACAACACCCACTAGATTGGTACTTGCGCTATACACAGGGAGAAAGGAAAATATTGCCAACACTGCAATAATTGCCCAAATGGTTCTGTCACCGCTTATATTTCGTAATATTCTTGTCATTTACAACAGTCTAACCGCTTCTTTAAATTGTCTTCCTCTGTCTTCATAATTTTCAAACAAATCAAAACTTGCGCAGGCAGGTGACAATAAAACTGTATCTCCTTTTTCAGAAACCTTATAAGCCACTTTTACCGCTTCTTCTGCACCAGCCGTTTCACAAATAAAATCGACCACGTTGCCAAAAGTTTCAATGATTTTTGTATTGTCTAAACCCAGACAAATAATCGCCTTTACTTTTTCTCTTACTAATGGCAACAAATCAGTATAGTCATTACCTTTATCAATACCACCCACAATCCAAATAGTTGGTGCTTCCATGCTTTCTAAAGCATAAAAAGTAGCATTTACATTGGTAGCTTTTGAATCGTTTATGTATTGCACACCATTGATCTTAAATACCGGTTCTAAACGATGTTCTACACTCTCAAAATCCTCTAAACTTTCTCTAAGAGCTTCGTTTCTGATACCTAATAATTTAGCTACCATACCTGAAGCCATCGCGTTTTTGGTGTTGTGATTTCCTTGTAATGCTAATGCTGTTATGCTCATTTTAAATGTGTTGTTTGATTCGGTTGTTATTATTATTTCTTTTTCTTGTTTATAGGCTCCTTTTTCAAATGTTTTCTTTAATGAAAAAGGAAGTAATTGTGCTTCTGTCTTATTACTTTTTAACCAATTCTCTATGGCTTCATCATCTGCATCATAGATTAAATAATCAGCAGCGGTTTGGTTCATTGTTATTCTGAATTTTGAATTGATGTAGTTCTCATAGTTATATTCATATCGATCTAAATGATCTGGTGAAATATTTGTTATAATTGCTATATGCGGTGAAAATTTTACAATTCCATCTAATTGGAAACTGCTCAACTCTAGCACATAGTTTTGATAATTTTCATTTGCTACCTGTAATGCAAAACTATCTCCTACATTACCTGCAACTCCTACATTTAATCCTGCATTTATCAGGATATGATGCGTTAGTAAAGTGGTAGTAGTTTTTCCGTTACTACCTGTTATACCTACTATATTTGCATCGGTAAATTTTGCTGCAAACTCGATCTCAGAAATTACTGGAATGTCCCTTTGTTGTAACTCTTGAATCAGTTTTACCTTATCGGGAATTCCCGGACTTTTCATGACCACGTCTGCCTCAAATATTTTACTTTCTGTATGCTTTCCTTCTTCAAAAAGAATGTCATTATGTAAAAGAACTTCTCTATATTTTTTTGCTATTGTTCCATTATCAGAAACAAAAACCTTATACTCTTTTTTTTTTGCCAGTATTGCCGTTCCAACTCCGCTTTCTCCGGCTCCCAAAACAACCATCTTCTTCATTCTATCTCACTTTTAATGTTAGAATTGACAAGACCGCCAGCATAATTCCGATAATCCAAAATCTGGTTACAATTTTACTTTCATGATATCCTCTTTTTTGATAATGATGATGTAAAGGCGACATCAAAAAGATTCGCACGCCTTTACCGTATTTCTTTTTAGTAAACTTGAAATAACTTACTTGTAACATCACTGATAAATTCTCAGCTAAGAAAATTCCTGCTAAAATGGGTATCAATAATTCTTTACGAACCGCAAAAGCCAATACTGCTATTATTCCTCCTATAGTTAAACTTCCGGTATCACCCATAAAGACTTGAGCAGGGTAGGTATTATACCATAAAAACCCTACCAATCCTCCAACGAAAGCACTTATGAAAATGGTCATTTCACCAGAGTTAGGTATATACATTACATTCAAATAATTGGCAAAAATGATATTACCCGAAACCCATGCAAACACACCCAATGCCAGTACTATTATAGCTGAAGAACCTGCTGCCAAACCATCAATTCCATCAGTTAAATTAGCACCATTAGAAACGGCTGTGATAATAAAAACCACTACCAACATAAAACCAATCCAAGCATATTTTTCAGCATCATCGCCCATCCAGCTTACTAAATCTGTATAGTCAAACTCATTATTCTTAACAAATGGAATGGTTGTTTTTAATGATTTATGTTCATCACCAAACAATCCTGTAGTAGTTGATAACTGATTTTGAACCTCTACAATTGGTTGGTTTGGAAGCTGCTCTTTTACTACAACTTGCGGAGAAAAATAGAGCATAAGGCCTACAAAAATTCCTAGTCCTACTTGACCAATAATTTTGAACCTTCCTTTTAAACCTTCCTTATTTTTCTTGAATACTTTTATATAATCATCGATAAATCCGATCAATCCCATCCAAAAAGTAGTTACCAATAAAATAATGATGTAAACATTATCGAGTTTTGCCAATAATAAAACGGGCAATACTGTCGCCAAAATAATTATGAGCCCCCCCATAGTAGGAGTTCCTGCTTTTTGAATCTGACCTTCTAAACCTAAATCTCTAACCGTTTCTCCTATTTGAAGTCGACTTAACTTATCAATAATTCTTCTCCCAAAAATGGTTGAGATCAATAAAGAAATAACAAAGGCTAATGCAGATCTAAAAGAAATATACTGAAACAGACCTGCTCCGGAAAGTTGGTAGTGTTTATCTAAATATTCAAATAAGTAATATAACATCTTGTAGCGTTCGTTTTATTTTTGTAATTCTTTTAATGTTTCTGTAATAATTTTATAATCATCAAAGTCGGTTCTAACTCCATTTGTTTCTTGATAAGCTTCATGGCCTTTACCAGCTATTAATAAAATATCTCCTTTTACTGCTAACTTACTTGCTGTTTTTATCGCTTGTTTTCTATCGACAATTGATAGAAATTTTTTAAAATTTTGAGGCTCTACACCAGCTTCCATTTCTTCAATTATCAACTCGGGATCCTCTGTTCTAGGGTTATCAGAAGTAAAGATGGCTTGATTTGAAAATTGCGAAGCGATATGTCCCATTTTAGGGCGTTTGGTTTTATCTCTATCACCACCACATCCTACTACCGTTATTACCTGCTCATTGTGAGTTCTTATTGTATTGATCGTTTCCAATACGTTTTTTAAGGCATCGGGCGTATGTGCATAATCAACGATAGCAGTTATACCACCATCAGAAATAAGATATTGAAAGCGCCCACTTACACTTTCTAAATCGCTTAATAATCTTAAATTTTCAATTGGTTCAATGCCTAATAAATCTGCCGTAGCATAAATTGCCAACACGTTGTAAGCATTGAAAGTGCCTATCAATCTTATCCATACCTCATGGTTATTGATAGTGAGTAACAATCCGCTAAGTTGATTTTCAAGAATTTTTGCCTTATAGTCTGCAACTGTTTTTAGCGCATAAGAATATTTTCTGGCACGCGTATTTTGAAGCATTACCGGACCGTTCTTGTCATCAATATTTACCAATGCAAAAGCCGATTTAGGTAATTGATCAAAAAATAGTTTTTTTACATCTCTATATTCTGCGAAAGAATTATGATAATCTAAATGATCATGAGATAAATTGGTGAAAATTCCTCCAGCAAATTGCAGTCCTTCGGTTCTTTTTTGATGAATACCATGCGAACTCACTTCCATAAAACAATGCGTTACTCCACTATCTACCATTAATCTTAAATAATAATTTATTGAGATAGAGTCAGGTGTGGTATGAGTTGCAGTAAATTCTTTTTCGGCTACTAAAATTTTTACAGTAGAAAGCAGCCCTGTTTTGTATCCCGCATTACTAAACTGATCATAAAGCAAGGTTGCTATGGTAGTTTTTCCATTTGTACCAGTAATACCAATTAACTGTAAATGTTGAGACGGATTATTATAGAAATTATCAGCCATTATTGCCAAGGCCAGTTTGGTATCCTTCACTTTTACATAGGTAACATTTTGTGTTAATGTTGCAGGAATATCTTCACAAACAATTACGGTAGCTCCTTTTTCTATAACATTAGCTATATACTGATGACCATCTGTAACGACACCCTTAATGGCTATGAATACATCATTACCTACAATTTTACGAGAATCAAAAACAAGAGTATTGATAGTAACATCAGTACTACCATGTACTGATTCTACCGCAACTTTATACAAAATGTCTTTTAAATTCTTCATGAAAGCGTTAATAATATGACGATGTTTTTATCTAATTTTTTTCCTGGTTTAATAGATTGCGCTATTACCTTACCTGTCCCTTTAAATTTGACCTTCATTCCTAAGTTTTCTAATAATGCCACCGCATCCATTCCACTCATATTTTTAAGATTAGGCATCTTATTTGTTTGTTCTCTAGCGATTTTATAATAGGATTCAAAATTTGAATTGATCGCTTTAGGATTTTCTTTCAATCCATTAACCTCATCCAATAATGGTGTTTCTGTATAAATTTTATGTGCAATTTGTTTAAAAACGGGTCCAGCTACGTCAGCGCCATAGTATCCTATTTCTTTCTTAGGCTTATGAATGACAACAATGCAAGAATATTGAGGGTTATCAGCTGGAAAATATCCAGCAAAAGATGAAATGTATTTTGTTTTCCCTGTCCAGTATTCTGTTTGGCAAGTACCTGTTTTACCGGCTAACTCATAATTTTCATTATAAATATTGGTAGCCGTACCTTGTTTTACCACATTCTTCATCATTGCTTTTACCTTATCAATAGTTTCCTGAGAGCATATTTTTGGGTTGATCACTTCTTTTTCAAATTTTTCAATAACTCTATCTTGAGTTCTTATCTCTTTAATGAATCTGGGTTTTACCATTTCACCATTATTAGCAACGGCGTTATAAAAGGTCAACGTTTGCATAGGCGTAATTGACACACCATATCCATGAGTCATCCAAGCTAAAGAAGTACCATACCAATTTTTTTTATCACTTGGGTTTGGTAATGTAGGAATGCCCTCACCTTTAATAGGAATGTCTAATTTTTTACCAACTTCCATACGCTGCAATCCGTCAATAAATTTTTGGGGATTTGTGCTATAATATTTTTCTATGATCTTTACAATACCAACATTTGAAGAAACCTCAAAAACCCTCGCAGCTGAAATTTCACCATAACCACCTCTGTGAGTATCTCTTACTGTTCTATCATATACTTTATATTTCCCTTTTTCAGTATCAATTATTGTGGCAGTATCAATAACTTTATCTTCTAAAGCCACCATCATACTCATTAATTTGAAAGTTGATCCCGGCTCATGCGATTCACCAACAGCATAATTTAGCCGTTCATAATATTTCCCTTCACTATTTCGTCCTAAATTCGCAATTGCTTTAATTTCTCCTGTCTTGGTTTCCATTACCACTACGGTACCATGATCTGCTTCGTAATTTTCAAGTTGTCTCAATAAAGCGTGATGCGCGATGTCCTGTACATTTAAATCTATTGTTGTAATAATATCCTTACCATCAATCGGTTCTACTTCATTATTATCGTTGAGTGGCTTCCATTGCCCTTTGGCAATTCTTTGCTTGAGTCGTTGCCCATTTTTTCCTTGTAAAAACTTATGGAAATTCCCTTCTACACCAACCCTACCTCTATAATCATCATAACCAACAGCACGTTCGGCTATCTTACCTATCGGATGCTCTCTAACAGTTCGTTGCTCTGCAATAAAACCACCTTTATAAATCCCTAAATTGAAAATGGGGAATGATTTTATTTTGAGATAATCATTGTAACTTAGATTTCGCGTAATAAATAAGTACCTGTTTTTATTTTTTCTGGCCTTGCGGATGTAGTTTTCGTAATGACCTTCAGATTGTCCTAACATCTGAGACAAAGCTTTACTCAAACCTCTTATGTTCTTTTCAAAATTTTCGCCTGATACAGTGACAACATCCATCCTGATATCAAATTTTGAAACTGAAGTTGCCAACAAACTACCATCAGCAGTATAAACATTACCTCTGTTTGCCTTTATTTCAAAATTTTTAACGGTTCTTTCTTCGGCTTTTTTACGATAAAAATCTCCTTTAAAAAACTGAATATCAATAAGCTTATACATTATAGCCGTCGCAAATAAGAACATAAAGGCTGCTAGTAAATACAATCTGTTTTGTATGTTCTTCTTTTCTATTGCCAATTCTTATTCTTTAACTATAATTTTTTGTGGTGGATTTTCCGCTACATACAACCCTTCAACTTCTAATTTCTTTATGATCGACGATTCCATTTTAAGCTTCATCAAATCAGATCTGGTAGCTACAAAAGCAGAGCGTAATTCCCTCATTTCTTTATTTAATACCGCAATATTTTGAACCTTTTTGTCAATACTGTGAGAACTACCTATCATTATCAGTGCTAAACTTGCTAAGAATATGAGCATACCCCAATTTTTTGGAGCACCCTCATCAACCAAAAATTTTCCTTTTAAGACATTGTAAATAGTTTCTTTTACTTTAGCCATTGTACACTTGCATATTAGAGTTTTGTTGCTATTCTTAATTTTGCACTTCTCGCTCGGTTGTTAGCTTTTATTTCTTGTTGTGATGGTATTATCAGTTTTCCTTTTTTAAAAGGGACTTTTATATTTCCGTAAAAATCTTTTTCAGGCTCACCTTCAAACATTCCACTTCTTATAAATCTCTTTACCAATCTATCTTCTAAAGAATGATATGATATAACACTTAGCTTACCATCAACCTCTAACAATTCTTCTGTCTGAATTAAAAATTCTTTTAACGATTCTAATTCTTGATTCACCTCAATTCTAATAGCCTGGAAAATTTGAGCTAATATTTTATGTTCTTTGCTTTTTGGTAAAAAACGCTGTAATGCTTCTTTTAGCTCAAAACTTGTTTTAATTGGCTGCTCGTGACGACTCTCTACTATTTGTTTTGCTAAGGCTTTAGCATTTCTCAATTCGCCATATAAAAACAAAATATTACTCAGCTTTTCTTCAGGATATTTATTGATGACTTGAAAGGCCGATATTGTTGCTTTTTTACTCATGCGCATATCTAATTCTGCATCAAAACGTGTAGAAAAACCTCTGCTTGCTTCATCAAATTGGTGAGAGGAAACACCAAGGTCAGCTAAAATTCCATTTACTTTATTTACGCCATAGAACTTTAAAAATCGTTTTAGATATCTAAAATTTTCATGTATCAAAACAAAGCGATCATCATCAATTGCATTTTCTAAAGCATCCTCATCTTGATCAAAAGCAAAGAGTTTTCCATCTGGACCTAGTCTTTTTAAAATTTCCTTAGAATGTCCACCGCCACCAAAAGTTACATCAACATAAATTCCGTTTGGGATAATTTCTAATCCATCAACACTTTCAAAGAGCAAAACAGGGTTATGATAACTCATCTGGGATATCATTATCGTTACCCATAACATCTTCAGCTAATTGTGCAAAATCGACAGTAGCATCATCTATTGCTTTTTCATAATTATCTTTATCCCAGATCTCCACAATATTAACTGCAGAAGACAATACTATTTCCTTAGAAATTCCTGCAAATGAGTGCAGGTCTTTCGGTATCAACAATCTACCAGAGGCATCTAATTCTACCATTTTAACTCCGGCAGTAAAACGTCTGATAAAATCATTGTTCTTTTTTACAAACCTATTTAGCTTATTCACCTTTTCCATTAACATATTCCATTCACTCATCGGATATAATTCCAAACATGGTTGAAACACAGCACGTTTTAAAACAAAACCACCTTCCAACACAGAATTTAGCTGTTTTTTAAGCTGAGAAGGCAACATTAACCTTCCTTTGATGTCAGCTTTACATTCGTATGTTCCTATTAGATTTACCACTTCGTGTTAATTACAATTACAAAAATACAATTTTTTACCACTTTCTACCATTTTTTACCACTTTGTTAATAACTTTCCAAATTGACATTTATTGTCCTGACTAACAAGTATTTGGTTTTACGAAAAATAATTTCGATTACAAAGCCAATATCATTTTAAAGAAAAACAGTACATTCACACAAATTGATTACTTTTGCTTTTGGCAAAAAAATATATTTGTAAATGAGCGAATATTACAAAAAGGACGGAAAGTTTAAATATTTAGAAGCTGGCGAAGGAAGATCTATAATAATCTTGCACGGGTTGATGGGAAATCTGAGCAATTTTGACGGTGTATTTGACCATTTTTCTAATAGTGGGTATAAGGTTATAATGCCAGAACTACCTATTTATACCATGCCCTTATTAAACACTAACGTAAGAAATTTGGCAAAATTCCTTAAAGAATTTACCGAATATAAAGGCTTGGAGCACTATATGCTATTAGGAAATTCTTTAGGCGGACATATTGCTTTATATTATACCAAACATTATCCTAAAAATGTTGCGGGCCTTATTTTGACGGGTAGTTCTGGTTTATATGAAAGCGCTATGGGAGAAAGCTACCCCAAACGTGGAGATTATGAATATATTAAGAAAAAAGCACAAGATGTTTTTTATGATCCTGAAATAGCAACAAAAGAAGTAGTTGATGAAGTATATGAAACTTTAAATGACAGAAGCAAACTAATTAGGACATTATCTATCGCCAAAAGTGCTATACGACATAATATGGCAGATGATCTTCCAAATATGAATATGCCTTCGTGTTTAATTTGGGGAAAAAATGATAAAGTTACTCCGCCAGAAGTCGCTGAAGAATTCAACAAATTATTACCAAATTCTAGCCTATATTGGATAGATAATTGTGGACATGCAGCCATGATGGAACATCCGGAAGAATTTAATGTGTTACTTGAAAAATGGCTTATTAAAGTAAATCTTTAATTTATATAAAGTAAGTACTTATTAACTGATTCTCCATAAATTTTAAAGAAGTGAAAATTAAATCGGCTGAATTTATTATTAGCAATACTGATGTTGCTAAATGCCCTAAGGAATCGCTACCTGAATATGCTTTTATTGGTAGATCTAATGTCGGAAAATCATCTTTAATTAATATGTTGGTAGGTCGTAAAAGCCTAGCTAAAACTTCAGGAAAGCCAGGAAAGACACAACTCATCAATCATTTTAAAATTAATGATAATTGGTTTTTAGTAGACCTGCCGGGTTATGGCTATGCGCAGATTTCGAAGACCAAAAGAAAAACATTTCAAAAATTCATTACCGATTATTTCTTTCGTCGTGAACAATTAACATGTACATTTTTATTGGTTGATAGCAGACATGAACCTCAAAAAATCGACTTAGAGTTTATGCGGTTTTTAGGAGAAAACGGAATTCCTTTTTGTATTGTTTTTACAAAATCTGATAAATTAAATGCCTCCGATATCAATAAAAATTTAGAAATCTATCAACAAAAAGTATTAGAATCTGGATGGGAAAGTATGCCACAATCTTTTGTCACATCAGCTACTTCAAAAGATGGTCGAGATGAACTCTTGAATTTTATTGACGATGTCAATTTGAAGATGGGTAAATTAGAGAAAAAGCAGTAGGCAGTAGGCTAAAATAAATATTGTAGGATTGCTCCCAGTTGAAACCTCAATAGTATGATATAAAATAATGAACTCCACCAAAGATAATTTACAGATTTTATTTGAAGACAATCATATCATAATTGTCAATAAACGAGTAGGTGATATTGTACAAGGCGATAAAACAGGAGATATTCCTTTAAGTGAAATTGTAAAACAGTATATCGCTGATAAATATGATAAAAAAGGAAATGTTTTTTTAGGGGTAGTTCATAGATTAGACCGGCCAACAAGTGGCATTGTAATTTTTGCCCGTACTTCTAAAGCCTTAGAGCGATTAAATAAAATGCTCCGCGAAAAACAAATACAAAAAACATATTGGGCCATTATAAAAAATAAACCTGAAAAAGAAAAAGACACTTTAATACATTACTTAAAAAAGAACCCAAAAAACAATAAATCGACAGTATTTAGTAGAGAAACTGAAGGTAGTAAAAAAGCAATATTGCATTATACTATTATCAAAGAGTTAGATAATTATATCGTCTTAAAAATTGATTTAGAAACAGGGAGGCACCATCAAATTAGAGCACAGCTTTCCGCAATTAAATCACCCATAAAAGGCGATTTAAAATATGGTTTTAATAGAAGTAATCCAGACGGTGGTATTTGCTTGCATGCCAGAGAAATTCAATTTATACATCCGGTAAGTAAAGAAAATATTCTTATTATAGCCAACACCCCCGATACAAGTATTTGGAATAGTTGCTCTGCATAGTTTGGCAGTAGACAGTCTTCAGTTGGCAGGCAGTGAGCAGTAAAAATTCTAAATTATATCCTTTCTAAGTCAAGATGAATAAATTAGTTAGTTGATTTTTCATTTTACCTTAATTAGATGCCAGAGTAAATTAACGGGTACTCAACTCTTAAAATTTGCATTACTAATGATCGATTACCCAGTAGTCTATCCTATTCAAAGGAGATTAAAAAAGAAAACCCCGAAGCTTTGCCTCGGGGTTTTTGATTAAAATTTAACTAGTATATATTAAATTACTTTTACATTTACTGCGTTTAATCCTTTTTTACCTTCCTGTAGATCGAATTCAACTTCATCGCCTTCGCGAATTTCATCAATCAATCCAGAAATGTGAACGAAATGTTCTTTGTTTGAACCTTCTTCAGCGATGAATCCAAATCCTTTGGCATCATTGAAAAATTTTACTGTTCCTTTATTCATTTTTAAAATTTATAATTAATATTAACTGAATTACAAAGATGATGCCAAATATCTAATTTACTCATTATCAAAATATTATAAATTACAACTCAATTGGCAAGCAAATACTATC
>Ga0209633_10003158_pt1 | contig 15326 bp, 7 predicted proteins | sample Cruoilmetagenom1_FD_187290 | JGI IMG/M metagenome (GOLD analysis project Ga0209633, IMG submission 187290) | Oil polluted marine microbial communities from Coal Oil Point, Santa Barbara, California, USA - Sample 1 (SPAdes) (version 2) | ecosystem: Environmental > Aquatic > Marine > Oil seeps ... | reverse complement strand
CCCTCCCCTTCAAAAAAGTCCCATCTACACAGTCTGCGGGGCGGACGCGTATTCCCCGAAAACCGGACAGCGGCCTTTTGTGCGCCCTGCATCAGCAAGGAACCTCGCCGGCGAGTCCGGGCGTAGCCCGGCAAGAACGAACGGGCCTGCACACTCCCCAACAAACAGGCCATGCTCACCTTCCTCCACAGACGACTCATACCGCTCCCCTCCCCCCATATCCACCAGAGGCCGGGAGGAATCCGGCGGTTCCCACCGCTCTTCCCGCACATATGCCGGATCATGGGCAACAACCAGCCGCACAGCCCTAGCAGCCACACAGGCATGATCCTGCACCAGACCAGCAAGCGGGCGGGAATGGCCCATCCCCGCTCGCTTTCTCGTTCGCAAGACCTGTTAGGGAATATCGAGCGCCTAAGACACCGCATCCTCCAACGTCCGGACACTCCTGCCGTCCGGGGCACAAGCCAACATCGGCTGATCTCTCGCTCCGCATCCGCGGACGATACTGGTTGCGGACGCCCCCTGGGAGTGGCAGTCGCAACCCGTGGCAGAAAGGCCCGGAACGTGGTCTTCCGTATCAATCGCAGAATCCGATACACGTTCTGGGAGATCACAGCGCTCTGTCACCAACTCGAGATTGTTCAGCCAATGGGCGCAACCGAGGTGTGTTGAGAGAAGGCTCCTGTCGAAACGTTCCTTAGGACGCTCCGGCGTAAGGCCGCACGGCAGCGGCACTCGAAGACCGGAACCCAAGCACACCGGAACTTACCTCTACTGAACCCGAAAGGCTGACACAATACTACTATTACCGCATAACCAACCTATCTATAAAAATGAGACAATTCCATTTCTGTTTGTGTGTGGGTGATTTAGGTTAAGGGGTTGGTGACAGGTCGGTCTGGATAGCCGATTAGAAGAATGCTAAGGATGCGTTTTGGGTTTGAAACTTTTCCCGTTAAATTTTGCAGCTTGGTCATTTTTCTTTGTGGTGAAGTACTATATTTTGTGGGCTGTTTTGTCGGTGGGAAAAAGTTTCCGTTGACGTATTTGTCGATAGACTATCTGGGAACAACAATTAATTCTTGTACTGTGTCTATAAAAATCTTTGCCATTTCTTTGGGTTCAGCTTTGGGCATCGAGGGCCTGACATAACAATCGCTCTGCTTCTGGTGATTTTTTCCATCCCCGAGTGGAGTGTCGCCAATACACGTAAAATGCTCCGGCCGTTTCGAATTTCCCTTTACCGGCTATCAGGTCGTCAATTTTGATGACGGATCCTATGTACTCACGTGTGGCAGAAGCTCTCGATTGTGATGCAATTTTCCAGGTTTCATGGATGATAATCTCAATATCGGCAATTCGTTCATGGCGGTCAGGAGTAAATGTATAGACCACCACTATGGAGATAAGCTCCTGATATTCGCCAAATGGTCGGAGAATGCCGGAAAATTTGAGTTGTGGCCACAGAAAGAAAGTGTTACCGGTATAAAGAGCAATTCGGTTATTGAGGTTGCCGTTGGGTGTTCCATTACGAGACATTTTCCGCCGAGCGCACTTGATATCCACTGCTCTCGGTCCACCTCCGAACACCTCACCAGAAAATTCGAAGTCTGGGTAAGAACGTTCGGTTCCTTCAGTGACTTAAGCACCGGCGACCTGAACAACAGCCTGTACTAGGTGTTGACGGAACTCAATTTCTATCACGTTCGCCAAAGCAGCGGGTTCGCTCGGCAGAGGGAGCAAGTGTCCGAGGTCGACAAGCTTCTCACGCAGTTCTTCGGCCGAGTCAGCTTGCAGAGGCCAAGCATCATGGGGGGGCAGACTCACAAAACACACCGACGATGGAAGGTCGCCAATTTTCGGTCTTGGTTCTTAGCCATTCAAGAAGCGGGGAATCCATCCCCAACGGTACTAGTACTACTAACCAGGGTGAAAGGAACTAGGCTTCCATCAGGTAACGGCTGCCACTTTGCTGGCAACCCTCTGAGCCAGTAATGGAGGTACAGAATTACCTAGCTGAGACTGGATAGAGATGCGTTTCCCGATGAACTCAAAGTTGTCAGGGAAAGTAAACAACCGGCGTAGCTCTGGGACACGAAGCCGGCGGTTCTCCCAGTGAAACGGCCCTACATTCGGACCTGGCTGGGCTTGGATAGTCGGGGACGGGCTGCACGGATCAAGCTTTAACAAAAAAGACCAGTATCTGGAACGCCAGTCGAATATGGGATTCGGGTGGCCACGCTTTGCGGTGTAATAAAGATAATTATCGCCTGGAGGGATTTCCTCAAGCAAGTGACCCCACTTCCCCCGTACAGTCTCCTCAGGTTCCGGGTCTGTTACGAGTCCTTCGAGTGCTTTACCGCTAGTGACATGAGGCAGGGGCCCACCGCTCCTCTTTCGGTGCTCCCAGTCCCCGTAATGGGTCGGCTCGGAAATTTCCGGTAGGAGACTTCTCCTCTGCGAGCACCGAGGATGAAGAGCCGGGGACGAGCCTGCGGCACGCCGTAGTCGACAGCATTCAATACCTGCCAGCGGAACTGGTACCCGGCATTGGCGATCTCTTTTTGCAGTCGTTCAAACGCCGGTCTGCTTGCCTTATTGTTGAAAGTCAGGGCATACACATTCTCGAGAATAAAAAACGGGATTTCGCCTCAGCGAGGATCACTGTGTAAGCCTGCAGCAAGCTTGTGGCAGGATCGATCCCGTGCCGCTTCCAGTCCAACCAGAATCCGGACTTCGAAAATGCCACACACGGGGGTCCGCCGACGAGGAGATCAGGGCTATTGCCTTGAAGATATCCTCCTGCTCGAAGGATATCTTTTGTGGTGATGCCTTTCCCCTGGCCTGTGGCTAACGGGTACAAGTCCGCCCGTATCACTTCGTTAAGGTTGGGAAAATACTCGCCGCTATTCTTTTCCATCGTGTCAGCGGCGTCTTCATCCCAGTCAACAGCAACAGTGGTGCGAAAACCTGCGGCTTCGATTCCAAGATCAAGACCGCCTGCACCTGAAAATAACGAGATAGCTGATCCCAGTTCCACGGCCTCGCCCTAGCATATCCCGACAATTGGAATTCTTCTCCGAGAGGAGTCGTCGATGTCAAACTTCACGCTGGTAAAGCGTTAGGCATCTTGACATGATCCTATGTGTCTAAGATAGACAGAGGGTATGACACAATCTCCGCCAGCAGATTCACTTTTAGACACCTCTCCACCGCCGATACCTAAGGGGTCATTTGCTTCCAGCGAGGCTAGTCGTAAGCGAATGCAACAGCAACGACGAGCAGGAACCAAGCCAGAGATGGTAGTCAGGCGAGCCGTTCACGCGCTCGGACTACGCTACTTTGTCAACCGTCGACCGCTTCCCGAGCTGCGGCGAAGTGCAGATCTTGTCTTCCCGCGTGCTCGCGTTGCCGTGTTTGTCGACGGGTGCTTCTGGCATGGCTGCCCCGAGCATGGCACGGTCCGCCACAAGGAGAACACTTGGTACTAGCACAGCAAAATCGCTAGCAACAAGCGACGAGATGCCGACACCAATGCTCGTCTCACGGCAGCAGAGTGGTTACCGATTCGTATCTGGGAACATGAGGACCCTGTAGAGGCAGCGGAGAAAATCGCCGCTCAAGTGGCATGCCAGTCAACCGCGTCTCGGCACAGGTAAATTTTTCTAGGGCCAAGTAAGCTACGGTCACGCTACTAAAATACCCGGCTCTCTTTGGTAAGAGTACTGATCCTTTAGATAGCACAGTTCATTGTGGTCTCTGCTATCAGCAGATAGGCTGCTCTCCGGTTTCTGCCCGCTGGCTTCTGTCCAGTCTTTACCAGGTGCGCGTTATCGTCGACCACCGTGCCCGTCCGTTCCCAGCACCAGCTACTCCCCTCCAGTCGGTGATCGCTATCTTTTTTGCATCCGCAAGTAGAGGTCGGGGTAAACCAGCGATGTGAAGCATCGTTCCCGTTTGGTCCTGGGGACTCTCGAGAACAAACGACACGAACGAACCTCCTGGTGACTCCCCAGTCTTTACTATTGAGCCGAAAGCTGATCGTTGTTCCCAATCGCTCGTGAGCTTTTCCCAGAATGGCCGGCAAACTACTCGGAAGTCACACCACCGGCACCGGTCTGGCTCCGCTCTTGCTTCCGCGACGAGAGTCCCTGCAGCCGCCGCTTCGTTGAATGAGGCGACACCTGCCAGTACTTCGTCCAAGACAGTCTCGGCTTCTTCAGGATCGAGCTGCTCGTTGTAACAGCAGCCTGAGGTACCTTCGATAGCAATGGAGGCTGGCCACTTGTCAGTGGTCCGGTGAACCAGAACAGCATAGAGCAATAACTGCCGTCGCTGTTCTTGCGTGGGGTCCCCCTGGTGGATTCCAGTTTTTAAGTCTATAACCCGGATAGACGCGCCATTGCGCTCGATCCGGTCAATGCGTCCGAACAAGCCAGAGTCCGGATCACGAAACTCGACTTCGGTGGCAAAACTTGAGCCGGATCTGGGCTGTGAGGTAGGGGGTATTCGTAGCTTCATAGCTCGCCGGAAAGTGCGGGAACGCGTAAGCATGTATCCAGGCCATTCGGATGGTGCTGGCGGAATCGCGGGAGACCAAGCCCTGGCAAGATCCGCCACACCACGTGCAATCTCTCGGTCCCATATTTCTTGCAGTGCCTTTTCGAAGGTGGTCGAGTCACTTGGCCAATGCCGGTTCTTGGAAACAGCTTCGATCACAGCATGGGCTACCAGACCAAGCACAGTGTAAGTATTTGGCCGCTTCCAGTGCCCATGTTCCGGATCGCGGAGAAATCCAGCTCGCAGCTGGCAGGCCAGCAGGTGATTGGCGAGCGTGGGAGCGATATCGCTGATGGGCAGCGGGTGAGGATTCGGAAAGTCAGACGGCTTCACGAAGCAACCTGAAAATTCTCGCTGGAATACGTTCGAGGATCCAGAGATCAGAAAGACATACCTTGGCCAGACCAAGCTCAAGACGAGCGATATCGTACGCTTCGGCTTGGGTTTCGTTGAGATATTTCACTTCATGCATCCAAAGCGGATGACCAAGTATCACTCCCGCTTGGTTATCGTTCCGAACGATCACATGCAGGTCACCTGCGAACTCGACCCGGCAAGACAGAGCCTGTCTGTACGCTTGAACGAACAGCCCGGCTTGTCTTTCGGCTTCATCCAACCAGCGATGGGTGGGAAGAGGGTGTCCAGCAGCAAGTTCTGCAACGTCCAAGGCAAGCCGCCAATTGAGCGCCCCGTGGAGGCGACGATTATCCCAGCTTCGCAGGCAATCGGGGCACGACTCCCTGCAGTCGGCATGTGCCGGTCCTTCGTACTCCTTGGTCAGCTCACCGAGAATTCCCTCCAGCACCTTCTCGACGTTCGTCGCCCGGCTAAGCTCGGGCGCGTAGCCGGCACCGTTTTCCAGCTGATCAGCGAGAAATACGCGACGGGTCTCGAAGTCGCGAATACGAACGGGTTGAAGGCCAGCCTGGAGTTCCTCTGGTTGAAGGTCAAGCACGACTTGGCAGCCGCGCCGTAGAATTTCGGCAAATGACCACATGGCACTCACCCCTGCAGGCAAGAGAAGCGGGGCTGCCGGTACGACACCTCCGTGGAGCGCCACGTGACAAAGAGAGAAGGTCACGACATCGGTTGACCGGATCTCTCCTATTGCCGTTGGCTCAAGACGAGTAGCTCCTTCCGTAGGAAACTTCTTCTTTTCCCTGTAAAGCGAATCCTCGTCGCAGACAACAGTGCCGTCTTTCTGACGGAGCAAAGGAAAGAGCTTCCCATGATTGTCGTTGACGCGGATAACTCTGACGGGGTCTTCCCAGCGTTCAACGAGCATCGCCCCCACGACTTCGGTGGTTCCAGTGTCGGGACGCATGGCAAGCGAAGGAAATCCGGTAGAGCCGATACCCTCGTTAAAATCGTCGTAGCTTCGTGACCGGTAGGAAGTTCGGAAACCTAAGGGCTGGTGCAAGGGCACAGTATCGAGCGATCCGCCACATACGGGACAAGCTGCGAGCTCTTCTTCGGCAACCTCGACAAGGTTGCATTCTACACACCGGTAAAGGTCAATTCTCTCCCCCAACGGGTCAACCGGAAAAGCTCTATGCCCTCTGATGTCGTACGCGGCGAAGCCGGCACAAGTATGGACTATCCCTTCACATGTCACTTCCGACCCGGGAGAAAAGTTTGCGATCGCGTGGTCCAGGGCTCGGTTGCTCACCGTGCACTTATCGAGGTCCTCACGCAATCTAATCGAGGAACTGTAGAGGTCACGCACGCGCGTAGGAAAACCAAACATTGGGAGAACACCAGCGTTGGCGAGTAGCTCGGAGAGCTCTGACTGCGAGTAGTAGGGGCTTGCGATCCACTTGTCGATCTCCGGGACAAGGCCTGATCGATGCCAGTCAGCGATTTCACTGAGAAATTCGTCGGCAAGGCCAGTAAAAACTCCAAACCGCCAGACAACCTCGTCTACATCAGACGCTCTTGCGAGAAACTCCGCTATGCCTTGACGGTATTTCTGCTTCCAGTCTTCAGTTCGTCCAAAAGCACCATGGATCGACTTGTGGGTTCGTTCCGGGGGTTTCGGGAGAGAGAGAAATGCCCGCCGGAGAAGCTCGGCATTTGCCACTCGACGCAAGATCCGGCCGCGTCTCATGTCAAGAAATGGTTGCGGTGGCATATCCCCAGTAATTTTATGGGTGTGCTTAAAGTAGAAATCGTCATGAGTTCGGTCGCGTACGAGGGTGAAGGCGTAAGAGAAGGCCTGTCCTGTACGACCAGCGCGACCGACACGTTGCTGGTAGTTGAAGCGCTGTGGCGGGACATTCGCCATCATAACGGAACGTAATGAGCCAATATCGACGCCCACTTCCATTGTCGTTGTCACGCTCAGCACGTCAATACCATCACAGGTGGCATTTTCTCTCGGAGCTGGAAGAAAAGCTCCCTTGAACAAACGCTGGCGTTTTCGCTGAAGTTCGAGCGGTTTTGTCTGACCGGTGAGCTCGCGGACCCGTAGGCGACGCGGGAGCAAGCTCGCTAGCCAGCCGTAGTAGTCCGTCTCGCAAGAGGGAATCTCTTTTTCCCGCAAACCTCCCGTGTTGCATCTTGGGTTTGAACAGACGTCAGCAGACGGGTGAAGGTGAACCCGAGTACACTTCGGGCATGTCCAACAGGTCGACGAGCTCGGTCTGGTTACTTGCAAGGAAGAGCTTCCTGGGCGAGTCGCTAAGATCCACCCAGGAGCGATACCACTGGTGAAGGTTCTCGCGACTTGTTCGACAAGACCCTCCCTGTCGCAATTGCGTTGTTTCTCGGCTACGGCGTTCAAGTAGGCTTGTACGTTTTGGGGTGGTCTCTCGTTCGGGGAGTAGAAACTGCCATCGTAGCGTCGAGTCGTCCCGAGGATGCGGGTCACCGACCTGAGCACTTGCCTTGACGTTTCCCTGTCAAGGGGCCACGAAGACGTATTTGCCGTACTCGGCTCGACGATACCAAGGCCGATTGACTCCAGGTCCCGGCCAGCACGATCGAAGACCCCCTCGATAGCTCGCAATGCCAGAGATTTTTTCTGTTCTTGTTGCTTTTGATAGGCAGTATCAGGGGCGACTTGACACCATGCCCCAGCTTCCGGTGGTTCCCAGACGCGGTACCACGGAAGATCGGAACCGTCGATCTCGCGGAAAGACGCGTCGGGTCCTGCGGGGTTCGCACCGATAGCGAGAAGCTCGCGGCTCAGACAGTCGATCAGGGAATTCCACGATACGGATTCAGTATGTTCCCTTTCGAATGCTGCAACGCGGGCGAGGTCTCCTTCCCGGGCAGCATCGGCATATTTTCTGACGAAGGCCTGGAGAAGCTGAGGATCACCGGCAACCGTTTGACAGTAGAGTTCTTCTTCCGCGGGGTTGAGGGAAGACAAGTCGACGGAACCACGCCGCATGATATCGGTAAGATCCCGCTTCTGTTGCAGTATCTGCCGGGTCAATTGCCGTACGAGATCGCGAAAGTGGTTAAGCTCGGCTCCGATCGCCATCCGCGCAGCGTCATCGCGACTGTCATTGAAGACGATCATGCGTGAGTCTTCGACGGTCTCTCCCAGGGAACGATGTAGCTGTGTCATCAACAGCTGGCTTGACTGGGCAAGGCCTGACGTATGAGCCCGGATCGGACTGCGGACCTGCCCGGCATAGTAGGTTGTCCCCTCCAACTTGCCGGTACACTGGTCGCAGTGCGGACAATATACCGGGAGCGAGGGCAGGCGAAGCCCACTGGTGGCAGGAGAGGCAGCTATCGCTATTCCTGTTCCCCCGCTCTTTGCAGGTACGGTTAACGCGCCGAGTAACGGGTCGTAGTCGACACGGGCAAAGAAAATTGGAAGATTGGCGCCCTCAGGCGTTTTCGGCTTCCAGCTACGAACAGGGTTGGCGGGACCCGGTCGATACCACCGGTAATCGACATGCAACCGTTTGAATACCGGGGTGGCCTGCCCGAGAGACACTTCCATGGGTGTCGCGGCAAGGAACACAACTTCGGCGTTCCCTTCCTCGGCACTCACATAACCACCAAGACTGATATCACCACATTCGAAACAATAGAGAAGCTCAAGCACCCGGCCACCACATGCGCATGTTGAAGTGGCGATTGCGAAGAGACGGCCAATTCCCAGATTTTCCGTCCGTGCGACCTGGTCGCAGTTGGGGTTCGAGCAGGCCCAGAGGCCGCGAAGGGTACGGGTGAACATATGTGCCCGCACTGGCACAGACTCAGGTCCCGATTCCATGCGCCCCAGCGTCTCAAGTACCTTCTCGAAGTCCTTACCGAGAGCTTCTCTGTTACCGGTCTCGCCGAAAAGCCTCTCGGCAATTTTGTCTCTAGGCGTTGCCCGGATTCGTCCGTGTTCGTCACGACAAGAGCTCGCCACAGCAGCGGGAAGCGTAAGGCGGCTGCACAGGTTAGCATCCTGCTCCGTACCGGAGTAAGAACTCGAGAAATCTGATCGGGAAATTGGAAGATCTGCCTCAAAAACGGACAGTTTTCCTGGCGTGACGTAGAAAGAGGATCTGGGTATACCGAAAAACTGCTCTAGATAGTCAAGTCCTGACATGTCGTCGTTGAGGGATGCCGACGTGGCAAGGCAACGCAGTTGTGGCGAGTCATAGTCCAGGCCAAGACGGTTTAGGAGATTCCGCACAATCATGGCGACTTCCGACCCTTGTGTGCCACGGTATAAGTGGAGCTCGTCAACCACAAGAGAGAAGACGTTGTGTTCGTTGCTTGTAAGCCAGTGCCGGGTCTTGTCGAACAATGGCTCCTCGATATCGCGCATCAGCATGACGTTCAGCATCGAGTAGTTTGTCACCAGCAGATCCGGCGGGCTTGTTACCATTTCCCAACGTGTGAGCAGCTCACCTCGACGGGGGTCGGAGAGTTCTGCGAAGTCAGCCCCTCTTGCCTTCAAGAGGTCGTCATAACCCGATACGATGTCTCGAAGCTGACGAGCGACTTCCGCGACGCGTCTGTCCTGTTTCGAGCATGATGGGGGATGACCGCTACCAAGAGTGGAACTGGTGTACCGTCCGAACCAGAGCTGATGGCCCCCCGACGCCGTAATCGAGCGGATGGCTCTGCGTAGCCGTGTCATCTGGTCTTCTACGAGGGCGTTTGTCGGGTATAAGATGACTGCTCGGACAGCTGCAGTCCGCTTCGAGCCGGTCCGGCTGCCGCGCCAAGAGAAGTCTTCCGAGTTCTCCCACCACTGGTAAATGGGAGCATCGGGTGGCCAGGTCAAAGACTCGGCGACAATTCGTGTGAGAATCGGCAGCAGGAAAGACTCTGTCTTTCCTGATCCGGTGCCTGAGGTGACGACCACATTTCGTCCCTCTGCCAGGCCAGGTTGGAGCGATTGCCGCAGGGCGTCTGCCTGATGCGAACGAAGACGGTATGGTTCGCCTGACTTCGTGTACTCGCCGAAGAGCGCTTTCCCTACCAGGTCGCCCACACGCCGGTCGATACGCAGTGCATCGATCTCTTTGTCTAGCTCGACAGACGCGTCGTATGGGAGCACCGGCTCGAGCAGCAGGTCGGTAAAGAGGAGATCGGTGTCCGCGAGCAATTGCTGGCGTTCGTTCGCCAGTTCCTCTGATTGGAGCCAGTAGGCAGTGTCGATATAGCGCAGGTACGCCTCCTTGATCTCTTTGTAGACGCGTATCGGGTTCGTGTTCGTCACCTGGCTCCTTCGGTCATGACATCAGCAAGTAGTGGAGGCGGCTGGCGAGCTTGCTCGATATGCCTCGGTACTCCAGGACGTTTTCTGCAATGTTCTTGGTAGGGGGAAAGCCGGACGCGAAGACTGCGGCCCTGCCGTAGAGTCCTGGGAGGTCAGCACCGATCGGGACGTACAGCACGTGCGTCTCAGGATCGTATCCCAAGAGTGAGCGTCCGGCATCCGCCGCAGCCAGGTACTTGACAATCTGGGCGTCACCGAGAACAGCTTGCGTGCTGTCGGTCTCCCGGGATCCGCGGTAGATATAGGTACGGTCGAAATTTGTCAGGCGGAAGGCTCCTGGAGGCCTGGCATGAGCTACTTGCTCGAACTGGGCGGTATGGGGATTCCATCTTTCGTACCTTCGCGCGGTCATAGGGCTGATCACCGGGAGGCCTTTGCTCGCTCGCGTCAAAGAAGGCAAGCCATCACACAACTGGTCGGCGGCACGAGGGATGAACCGGGTTGTCTTGTCCACTGTTCTCTCGACAAGGATTGCCAGCTTCTCAAGCTCCGGTTCCGACAGGCCGACAACGCGAAGCACATGCGGCGCGTCGACCTCTTTGTCGATGGTTGGCGTGCCTTTGCACGTCCAGACATAGTCCTCGATAGCAGTCAGCATTCGTTCGTTACGAAACCCGGCCAGTATCACCGAGCCGTCAGCAAGCCCGGCTACAAGCGGGTCTGCGATTTCCCACTTCTTTGGCCGAAAAGAGGTGGGGCTGCGTTCGATCTCGATGTGTCCGAGCAGCTCCAATCTGTGGGGAAATGTGTTGCCGAAGCAGTTCGACACTCCTGTCTGGGATGAAATTCGATCAAGCGCGGACATGGAGCCACTTCCGACGTGGCACACAGCGTCAAAGATCGCTTCCCAGCTGATTGCTGTCGTTGTGCGGACTGGCGCGATCCTGGATACGTTCACCCTGGGAGGAGGAGACGTGCATGTATTCTTGTGAGGGGATTTCTTCTTCCCCTGTGTGGCAGGGTATTGCTTGACAAGTCCACAAAACGCACACGTACCTTCGAGAGTCTTTCGCGTTGAAGTTGCCGTCTCAAGACACATATAGTGGGCTCCGGTGACCACGCACGAGCTCTCGTCAGGAACGGGAAAACGGACCTGTTCTCGAGATCTGACCCATTGTGTCGCGCTCTTTCGAGCGGCGTACCAGCGGGGGGTTCTCGGCGGGACAACCTGATTGGGATCGCCGCTGTTCCTATCGGCATAGTGGGAAGGACCGGGATTGGTTGTGGGGGTTGTTATCAGGCCAAACCCTGGGCTGCCAAGGTCGTGACCGGTCGAAGGGCGGTCCTGGTCGAGAGAGACAGCCGGATTGTCGGCCGAACGCAACCGAAGCGTCTGAGCGTGTATCTGCTTGCCGTCCCGGTAGGCTACGATCTTGTAGTCACCATCGGGAAGCATTTCCCTGGCAAGGTCCCAAATGAGGACTGCGCCGGACTCTGTAATCTCGCGGTCACCTGGGGTCGGGGTAGCGAGCGGTCGTATGCAGGTAATGGATGCCTTCAATTCCGCTTCAACTGCAATCGAGATCCTGAGTTCCGGTGGCAATGTACTTGACCATTTGGCAATGTTTCCCGGAAGTCGCAGTCCACCTTGCAGCACCGCTTGTGACGACGCTGCTGCTTGGAAGATATCCAGGTCGTGAGGTAGCTTGTCTCGTTGCTCGACCGGGATGGAAGAGAAAACCTGTACATGAGCGAAGAGGGTCCATCCCTCAGGAAGGCCTGGCAAGTCGTCATGCACAACGAAACCGGGCCGCGCTATCTCCCTGAGAAGCTTCACCAGCCTGGGGGTCGTCTCGTTGCGCACCAGCACAAGAAATTCTTCGCCGAGCTGTATTCTCTCGCATTCGACAAAACCCAGTAGACGGTCGTCGTAACGCATAGGAACAACCCGTCGAGGATGGCGTTGCAAAAACTGACGCTCGATGGGACGTTGAAGTACCACATTCCCGTCAAGGAAAGTAGCCATATCGATCGCGTCAGGATCGGCAAGGGCAAGGTATCTCGCCCCTGCCGGAATGAGCTCAAGGGACGCGATGACTGTCCTATCGGCACCAATAACCCTACATACTTCAGTATCTACGGTAGTGCGTGCTAGCACTGCAAGGCTTAAATCGACCCGGGGAACAGGAAAAGTTCGCATGACGGCCTTCACACGAATGAGGCCTGGAACTATGGGAGGAATACCGTCCGGTCCGGACGGTATTACCGGGGCGCCGTCCCATGACTCCAGATTCAACAGTACAATGCTGGTGATCCGTTCTTTAGTCTCCGAGCTGCTCTCCCATAGCCGTTTCAGAGTGCTGCTTACCGGGCAGGGTTTTCGCTTGACCCATTCGTCGATCAAATTTTGCATGTCGGACACGGGGAGCGAGCTTCCCGGTGAAAGGGAATGAAGCCTAAAGAGATCTCCGAATCGTTCCCGGTCTGTCCGACGGACAAGCGCCTGCGAGAGGGGAAAACCAATGTGTGTGTATCTGAGGGCGGATGCGGTGGGAAGACCGCGGTTTCCCTCCAACATCTCGAGCCAGTCGTTGAGCGAGCCCCACAGTTTCTCCGAAACCGCGACGCCGTTTGCCTTTTTCCGGTAAGCCCCTTCGACTAGCGAACCTTGCTGGCTGCTCAAGTCCAGTACCCCTGCGAGCCGCCCGTAGAAGTTGTTGGGCTCCATGCCCTCACCTTTGTGCATACTTTTAGCAGCGAGACTGAATACCGACAGCAGCGCGAGCGTCGGCGGTGGGACAAGCATCTGGTCTCTGCGCCAGTTTTCAAGCCGCCGCAAATGACTGGCGAAGACGTCTGATGTGGAACCGTACAGGGAAAGGGTGCCTTTGACAGTCTCAGCGAGAGCGACCCTGGGGTCGGTCGCTTCGGGTTCTGCCAAGTCTCGAATGGCCTCGAGTACTTCGCTCTCAAGGTCTAAGTATGCTGGCATTCCAGCGAGTTGCCGGGAAAAAACAGTATCGGCAGTCGCCTCATTCCAACAGAAGTACGGGTCCCACTTTCCTGCAGGTTCCACTATGATCGATCCCCCACATACTCTGCTCCTATCCCGCCACAAACACCCCGCCTGTTATCGAGAAGCGGGGTTTTTTCTGTTCTATACACTGGTCAGCTATGACATTCACCCGTGACAAGTATCGGCACTAAGGTGCAGTTCTCTCCAGGGTTGGTCTGCGTTCGCTGGTGTGCGTCTCGACGCGTGACCCGTGGAAGTCACGCGTCGAGACGCGCCAGCACCTCAGACTCTCCGTCCTGGGCTCTAGCAAGAACGCGTTCGGTCTCTTCCGGGGTGGGGGTCGTTAACGGCCATTTCGGCACCCGGGAGAGTGTCGCGTACGCGGCGGGATTCCGCTGGTTCACTTCCCACTTCACTCCTGATCCAACGCTGTGCGAAGCACGGAATACATATTCCGCACCCTCTGGGGGGCGAGTCCGTTCTTACCGAATCACAGGAGCGCAGCATCTAGGTGTGGTCAGGGCAGCCAACCGCACCCTCTCAAGGCCCGTCTCCTCCGGATACATGTTCCGGGCGAGGTTCCCCCGGAACATGTATCCGGGGACCAGCCGGGGCATTCCAACTCGGACCACTGGTCGAACAGTTCCGACTGGACCGAGATCCTAGACGGCTACGTCCCGTAAAGCGGGGCTGTCCGCCTGCCAGCAGACAGCGCGAGAGGAACCTCCCACTGACCCGCCTGCGGACTGTTTCGCTATGAGCACTACAGCTGGAAGCATCAGAGCGCTGACTGCACCAAATGGGTTTTGCAAAGTTTCGTACTATGTGTTTGGCTCTGCTACCGCAGTTAAGGGCCTGCCAAGGCTTGCTGTGCAGGAAAGTCAGCTACCGCCAGCGGGGAGTCCATGAAGCGGTTCTCGCAGGTGGGAAGGCTCTCTCTTGCGGCACAAATCGCGTGTTCAGGCGAAGGGAACGAGCAGTACACTCCGATTCCGGCCGTTCTCCCCGCTGTTCGGGAGAACGGCTTTGAGCACAAGCGGAAATACTCAGTCTGAGCAGTTTCGATAAGCACGAAGGCTGCTGGTGCTATTTTCGTCTGGGAAGCGGGAGCTTCTGCACGTTAGTTGCACATTGGCGGCATGTTCGGAGAAGTTCGGCGTCGGCTGGTGACCGGAGCAAGGATCTGGCGCAGCGTTTGGGCTGTACCCCTCACGGCCAGGTCCAGACCGTTACCGTTTCCAGTCGAGAGGGACAGTCCTCTAGGTCAAAGGTATCTAGGTCTAGGTCAACCAAGAGGGGTCGTATCGATGGAGCTGCGAGGCTAAGGGAAACAGACTTGCCGGTGATCTCGCCGCCGTCGAGAGAAATATTGAAAAGTACCAGCACGTCTGCTGGGTCTCCTGCATAACTCCAACCGCCTAAAATATTCGATGGGTTTCCTATCTCGTAACAATAATTTGGCGATGGCATGCCAGAAATGGGAAGTGACACTCTCTCAAATTCCACTGACCCAACTGTGATTTCCCTTTTGCCTTGAAACTCCAAGAAATCTGACGGATACCTGTCGGGGAGTACAATGTTACCGAGCCTTACCGGCCCAGCAGATTGAAACTCGATACTCAGGGAGTGCTGAAGGAAAGTCAACCCGGCGTCGTTCGGGAGCGTCGGATATTCTGCGACTCTTTGGCCGGGTCCGAGCCTGAGAGTGACGTCCCCGAGGGTGCCGAGAGGAAAAGAACGATCGTCGATTGGGTCGACGCTGAGGCGGATCACATCATCGATCCTGGCCTCGGCGACGTCCCTAGCCCCGCTCTCGTTTGCATTCGGGGTGAGCGGATTCCCGCACTTGCACCGTACCCGGGGTACACCGTCGCTGCCAAGCAAGACGGCCGTCCCCGCGTCGAGGGTGGTGTCAGGGATCGGGTTTGCTTTGCCGTCGCTAAAGTTGTGGTTCGTTGCCGTTACGGGTAGCAGTAGAGAACCCTCGGTAAGCCCGTTGATAAAGTTCGGGATATCAGCCTGGTCGATTCCTTGGATTTCAGCGAACGCGAGACCTTCAGCACTGTT
>Ga0209633_10003157_pt1 | contig 15328 bp, 17 predicted proteins | sample Cruoilmetagenom1_FD_187290 | JGI IMG/M metagenome (GOLD analysis project Ga0209633, IMG submission 187290) | Oil polluted marine microbial communities from Coal Oil Point, Santa Barbara, California, USA - Sample 1 (SPAdes) (version 2) | ecosystem: Environmental > Aquatic > Marine > Oil seeps ... | reverse complement strand
AACGTCATCATGCGCCCGGTCGCCGCCACTGCAACTGTGATGTACAGTATCATGCGCGAACCCGCCCTAGATACGATGCCTGACGCCGTCAAAGGCCTGATCCTGTCGTGCATCCTGTCGGACACGCTGGAATTTCGCTCCCCCACAACCACACCACGCGACATCGAAGTTGCTGGACGCCTTGCCAAAGATCTTGGCCTCGACATCCCGTCCTACGCTGCTGAAATGTTTGCTGCCAAATCCGACATCTCGCATTTCTCGGACGCAGAACTGTTGCGCCTTGACTCAAAAGTCTTCGAAGTGGACGCCACAAAATTCCGCGTCTCGGTGCTGGAAACCACAGCGCCCGCCGTCGTTTTGGACCGTCAGGCCAGCATCATGGACGCCATGAGCGCTGTCGCCAAAGAGGACGGTGTTGACCAAGTGTTGCTGTTTGTCGTCGACATCCTGAATGAGCAATCCACCCTGTTCATCCCCAATGATGCCGTTAAATCGATCGCCGAAAAATCATTCGGCGTCCCCGTTGCTGGCGATAGTGTTGTCTTGCCGGGCGTCGTCAGCCGTAAAAAGCAAATTATCCCCAGCCTGAAGGTTTAACCCTTGACCCAGATCATCACAGACCTGCGTGCCATCGCCAGCAACTATGACGCGCTTTACGTTGATCTTTGGGGCTGCCTACATGATGGCGTGACCGCCTTTCCGGCGGCCATTGCCGCGCTACAAGAATACCGGAAATCCGGCGGCATCGTCGTGTTGCTGACCAACGCGCCGCGCCAGCGCGCAAGCGTACAGGTGCAGATTGAGGGCCTGAACGTCCCCGCCGATTGCTGGGATACCATTACCACCTCCGGTGACAGCGCACGCTCTGCTATGTTTCGCGGCGCGATGGGCGAAAAGGTCTGGTACATCGGCCCGGACTCAGACCTTGCGTTCTTTGATCCAATCAGTGTGGTCGAAGACCCTGTCGACATTCAGCGTGTCGCGCTTGACCAAGCAGAGGGTATCGTCTGCATTGGCCCGTTCGATCCACATGCCGATCCTGCCACCATGCGCCCCGAATTTCTGATCGCCAAACAAAAAGGCCTCAAACTGCTTTGCGCCAATCCTGATCTGGTGGTCGACCGTGGCGGTGTACGTGAGTTTTGCGCTGGCTCGCTGGCGGCGCTTTACGCGGAAATGGGCGGCCAAGTCGTTTACGTCGGCAAGCCCTATCCGGCCATTTACGACCTTGCGCGCCGCCGTTTAGACGCCGTGAAACCCGGCATCGCGGATGGCCGTATCCTGTGCATTGGTGACGGTATCAGAACCGACGTTCAGGGCGCGATGGGCGAAGACCTAGATGCACTGTTTATCTCGGGTGGCTTGGCCGCTGCGGAAACCAAAACCACGCATCAACCTGACCCAAAGGCACTGGATGCCTACCTCACCAAAGAAATGACATCGGCCCGCTACACCATCGGACATTTGCGTTAGGACATCATCATGAACACGTCAGAAATCGGCACCATCTATCTGGAAGACCTCGAAGTCGGTATGAGCCGTTCTATCACCAAGGTGATCGACGAGCACGCCATCAACCTGTTCGCCGAAGTCAGCGAAGACCGCAATCCGCTGCACTTGGATCAAGCGGCTGGCGAAGCCTCGATCTTTAAGACCCGCATCGCACATGGCATGCTGTCCGCTGGCCTGTTTTCGGCCCTGATCGGCGAGCGCCTGCCTGGCCACGGCACCATCTACATGTCGCAAAACCTGCGGTTTACGGCCCCTGTGCGGATCGGCGAAACCGTCACTGCAACGGTCACCGTCACGGACATCATCGCCGCCAAAGGCCGCGTGGCACTGGATTGTGTGGCCAAAGTGGGCGACACCGTTGTGATCAAGGGTGATGCGTTGGTGCTTGCCCCCAGCCGCGCCAAAAGCTAACCAGACCTCATGCAAATCACCCGCGACTATCAGTTTGCCGACCCCCAAGACCGTGGCGCTTCCGCTGCGATTGGTAATTTTGACGGCGTCCATTTGGGCCACCAAGCGGTGATCGACATCGCCCGCAACCATGCTGACAAACTGGGCTGCCCGCTGGGCGTGGTGACCTTTGTGCCGCATCCGCGCGCCTATTTCGCGCCGGACGCCCCGGCCTTTCAACTGATGAACGCCGAAGCCCGCGCCAGCCAGCTGCAAAAAATCGGCGTCCAAAAACTTTATGAGTTGAACTTCAATAACATCCTGTCGAACCTCACGGCCGAAGAATTTGCCAGCAATGTGATCCGCGACGGGTTGGGATTGAAGCATGTGGTGATCGGTGCAGATTTTCACTTTGGCAAGGGTCGCAGCGGCAACGCGGCAGACCTTGTGCGCTTTGGCGCCGAAATGGGGTTTGGCGTCACCGTGGCTGACCTGATCGAGGTCGGCAACGGCCAAGTGTCCTCGACCGCCATTCGCGACGCCCTGGCTGATGGTCGCCCCCGCCATGCCGCTAAAATGCTTGGCCATTGGCACCGCATTGAAGGCGAAGTCATTCGCGGCGATCAACGTGGCCGCGAGTTGGGTTTCCCCACGGCCAACATGTCAATCACCGGTTTGCACCCGCCGAAATTCGGCGTTTATGCCGTGAAAATCGACATTTTGGATGGCCCGCATGCTGGCACCTATGACGGTGCTGCCAGCATGGGGACGCGTCCGATGTTTGGTGAAAACCGACCAAACCTAGAGACATTCATCCTTGATTTTCAGGGGGATATCTACGGATGCCACGTCTCTGTTGCCTTGGTCGAGCATCTACGTCCCGAGGAAAAATTCGACAGCCTTGAGGCGTTGATCACGCAAATGAACGCGGATGTTGTTTTGGTGCGTGAAATCCTCGCCAATGCCTAGCGATTTGAACGCAATCAACCGTGACGGGCTGCGCGAACGGTTTTGGGAAAAGATCCCGATGAAAAACCTCGCCCCCAAAGAATGGGAGGCGCTGTGTGATGGTTGCGGCAAATGCTGCCTCAACAAATTGGAAGACCCCGATACAAGCGAGGTGGCTTTCACCCGCGTGGCCTGTCGGCTGTTGGACGGCGAAAGCTGCCATTGCGGGCAATACGACATTCGCCTGCAATTCGTGCCCGAATGCGTACAACTCAGCCCGCAAAACATCAGCAAAATCGCCTATTGGATGCCCCAAACCTGCGCCTACCGTTTGATCTATGACGGCAAGACGCTGTATGATTGGCATCCGCTGATATCGGGCAGCAACGAAACCGTGCATACGGCTGGCGAATCCGTGCGCGGTTGGACCGTACCTGAATTTGAAGTGCCCGAAGAAGAATGGGAAGATCATATAATCGAGGATCTCTGAATGTTTTTTGCTTCTGACAACACCGGCCCCGTTCATCCAAAAATTATGGATGCTTTGAGTGAAGCTAATACAGGCTACGCCATGCCTTACGGCGATGATGCGATGATGGATAGGGTCCGCGACCAAATCCGCGAGGTTTTCGAGGCGCCCGAGGCAGCCGTCTATCTGGTCTCGACGGGAACCGCTTCCAATTCACTGATTCTTGCGACATTGGCTCAGCCGTGGGAAACCATCTTTTGCTCGCCCGTTGCGCATATCCACGAAGATGAATGCAACGCGCCGGAATTCTTTACCGGTGGTAGCAAATTGACCCTTGTGACCGCCCCCAATGCCAAAATCGACGCCGATAAGCTGCGCCGCAAGATCGAGGCCGAGGAAAACCGCGGCGTCCATGGCCCCCAACGTGGGCCCTTGTCGATCACTCAAGTGACCGAACGTGGCACAATCTATTCGGTCGCCGAAATCACCGCACTTTGCAGCGTGGCCAAATCTTACAACATGCCCACACATTTGGATGGTGCGCGCTTTGCCAACGCAATGGTCACGCTTGGATGCACGCCTGCCGAGATGACGTGGAAAGCTGGCGTTGACGCGGTCAGCTTTGGCGGTACAAAAAACGGCTGTATGGGGGTTGAAGCGGTGATCTTCTTTGATCCCAAACATGCTTGGGAATTTGAGCTTCGGCGCAAGCGTGGCGCGCATCTACCCTCAAAGAACCGCTATTTGGCAGCGCAAATGTCGGCCTATTTGTCGGATGATTTATGGCTAGACCTTGCAAAGGCATCGAATGCCGCCACGGCGCGCCTGAAGGCGGGGCTAAAGAAAATTGAAAACACGTCATTTTTGTATGAGCCCGAAGCCAACATCATATTTGCCGGTTGGCCCCGATCTGCCCACGCACGACTTCACGATGCTGGTGCGCAATATCACATCATTGAAGGCGCGCTAGAAGGCGACAATCCGGATGAAATCCTGACCGCGCGGCTGGTCTGTGACTGGTCCATGACCGAGGCCAAAATAGACCAGTTTTTGGATCTGGCACGCGGCTAGATCAACGCTCATCAAGCCTTACAGCTTTCTTCGCTACCGCCAGCGAGAAACGCCCGCAAGGGCGTGCCGAGCCCCCGTTAGAGGCCCAAAAACCTTGAAATTTCTGCGGCCACTTGAACGCTGTGGGTGATTGGGGCCATATGCGAGGCCCCCTCAATCGTGACCTGCGAAACATCGGGCAATCGTGCCGCCAAGGCCGTATTTATGGCCGCTACAATATTTGGCGATTCACGGCCTTCAATTAACAGAACCGGAAAGGAAACAGCTTCCAGCCGCCCCTCTGTCGCCATTTTGGCACTGTCTTCAAATAGCGCCGGCGCAGCCAAAGGCACCAAACCAATGCGCGCGGTCGCATAGTCCCGCATCGCTGGCGACAACTTCGCCCAGCCTGCTTCGTTTCCCCATATTTCCGTAAACACCCGTGCGGCGGCCTCGAACACCCCGTTTTGCATTGCGTCCACAAATGGCTGAAATTCCGCTATATGCTCGGCAAAGGCCTCGGAACTTTTCGTAACCGCAAAGAATACCGGCTCAATCATGGTCAGGCTACGCACCATTTCGGGGCGCTCCAAGGCCAACCTCAACGCCACCGTTGCCCCAAAAGAGTGACCAATCAAATGCATTGGCCGCGTCAAAAAAGACTCCGCATCCTTAGTGCAGGCCTTGTGGTAGTCCCCACTGCTATCCCAATCAACCGACTTACCGTGGCCCCTAAAATCAAAACCGGTCATGGTCAAACCATCAACCATATGTCCAGCAACGCCGCGCCACGCATCGGACGATGCCAATGAACAATGCAACATCAGCGCCTCTTGTGCGCCCCTGCCCCAAGTCTGTGAATGCAACATCCACTACTCGATTCTCGCCAGATACCAATCCAGATCATCCAGTCGATCCTGCCCCCAGAACCGCTCGCCTTGATCTGTGATGTAGAACGGCGCGCCAAAGGCCCCTACGGACACCGCATCCTCTAGGTTTTGTGCATAGATTTCCGCGCCCTGCAACAGGCCGGAATTGACAAGCTCCGGATCAAACCCGGCTGCGGCCAAACAGCCGCGGATCACGGCCTCATCAGCGATGTCCAATTCTTGCGCCCAACAGGCCCCCGTCAATGAATGTACCAACCCACCGATATCCCCTCCGCCCGCTATTTGCGCCGCAATAATCGCATAGGAAGAGGGGGCCATGTTGGTCGGAAAAAACGCGGGCTGCAACGTCAGCGCCAGACCAGTTTTGACCGATTGGCGGCGCAATTCCTGGGCGCGGTATTCTTGCCGTGAGGCGTGACGGTCCTTGGGCGAGACACCGCCTGTGCGGGCAAACAGCGCCATGATATCCAGCGGTTTATACGTGATGGTCGCCTCATATTTTTTGGCCAGCTGTTCCAGCCGTGTACCCGCCAAATATGTAAATGGCGATATGCTCGAGAAATAATAGTCGATATTGCTCATTTTCAGGCCTCTTTGTTCGCGTTTTCCTTCCCATCAGCCTAGCTGGATGTTAAGCGGTGTCAACGTCACGAATCTGTGACTGTCTGCTGCCACATGGGGATCCGATAACATGCTGACATCGACCAAGCCGCTGCTTATTTCAGGAAATGCAAACCGCCCGTTGGCCGAAGAAATCGCCAGCTACGCGACCATGAACGGGGGCATGGATATTGGCCTTTTGGACGCACGTGTCGAGCAATTCAACGACCAAGAAATCTTCGTCGAAGTTTACGAGAATGTACGCGACGAGGACGTGTTTATCATCCAACCGACCTCAAAACCTGCCAATGACAACTTGATGGAATTGCTGATCATTGCCGATGCGATGCGCCGCTCTTCTGCCGCGCGCATCACCGCCGTGATCCCCTACTTTGGCTATGCCCGCCAAGATCGCCGAACCAAGGCGCGCACGCCGATCTCGGCGAAACTGGTCGCCAATATGATTGTAGAGGCGGGTGTTGATCGTGTGTTGACGATGGATCTGCACGCCACCCAAATTCAAGGCTTTTTCGATATTCCGGTTGATAACCTTTATGCTTCGCCTGTGTTCGCGCTGGATATCATGCACCACTTTGGCGATCGCATGGACAAAGTCACGATCGTGTCGCCGGATGCCGGCGGCGTGGCGCGGGCACGCGATTTGGCGCAGCGTACAGGTAGCGGCCTTTCGATCGTTGATAAACGCCGCTCAAAACCTGGTGAAATTGCCGAAATGAAGGTGATTGGGGACGTTGAGGGCCAAATCTGTATCATCGTGGATGACATTTGCGACACGGCTGGCACCCTTTGCAAGGCCGCCGAGGTCATTATGGATCACGGCGCCCTAGAGGTGCATTCCTATATTACCCATGGCGTGTTGTCTGGCCCTGCTGTTGAACGGATCGAAAATTCGGTGATGAAGCACTTGGTTATCACAGATTCAATCGCCGCAACCCAACCTGTCAAAGATGCAGGCAAAATCCGCATCGTGCCGACGGCCCCGCTGTTCTCGCAGGCCATTCTGAACACCTGTGAGGGCTCTTCTGTGTCGTCATTGTTTGATGTTGATACGCTTTCGCCGCTGTATAAAGGCAGCAAATGGGGTCAAAAAAGCTAAGTACTCTCGCTGCACAAATTTGATTGGATTTCGCGCTAGTACAGCGTCCAGTCGTCTTCGTTTGTCACTTCGCCAAAGGCTATCCAGTCGGCCCGCACCCGCGCAATGCGGGTGTCGCCCCAAGTCCGAAACACCAGTGCAAAGCCTTCGGTGTTCACCATCTCGGCGGAGATGTCGGCGCGCTGGTTGGTGCCATTGTCAAAATCCCACATGGACAGCCCGATTTGTACCACAGGTGCACTCAAAAACGGCTCGTCGAACTCAACAACTTTTCGAAACTCACGCGCGCCACTGCCGGTCCACATCACACCATCATGTTGATAGTCCGAGAACAGCATGAGTGATCCGTTTTCGATCCCGAGCATGTGACTGTTTAGCTTCTTCATTCGGTCCTCGTTGGCGTATTTGGCCCATCTGGTCGGGTCGAAAAATAAAGTATCAGATAACAGGGAACTAACAAATAAAAAAGGCCCCGAACCATCGGAGCCTTTTCAAACCTTATCAACTCAAGGAGGGGATTATTCCATATCCTCAAGCAGTTGCACCATATCGGCAACCAGTTTTTCAGCAGAGCTCTTGTCTGCGTCCCCCGCTTTTTCGGCCTGTTCGCGTGCGAATGTCAGAACACCCTCAAGGTCTTCTTTCTTCACTTCGGACCCCAAGTGAGCCTGTTCAGCCAAAACCGAAACACCCTCAGATGAAATCTCGGCAAACCCGCCAGTGACCACGTAGTCAAGCTCCCCTTCGGGGGCCGATACCTTCACCACGCCGGGGCGCAATGTGGTTAGAACCGGTGCGTGGTTCGGCAGGACTGTCATGTCACCTTCAGCACCCGGAATAAGCACCTGTGCCGCTTGGAGCGACGCAAGGCTGCGTTCGGGCGAGACCAGATCAAATTGCATTGTGTCAGCCATTGGCTAAGCTCCTTAAGCTGCGTCTGCGGCCATTTTTTCGGCTTTGGCAATCACGTCGCTGATGCCGCCAACCATGTAGAAGGCGCCTTCGGGCAGGTGATCGTATTCGCCAGCCACAACAGCTTTGAACGATGCAATTGTATCTTCCATTGGCACCTGAATACCGTCAGAACCGGTAAATACTTTCGCAACATCAAACGGTTGCGACAGGAAGCGCTGGATTTTACGTGCGCGAGCAACAGCCAATTTGTCTTCTTCTGACAATTCGTCCATGCCCAAAATCGCAATGATGTCTTGCAGCGATTTATAGCGTTGCAGAACCTGCTGGACGTCGGTGGCAACGGTGTAATGCTCTTCGCCAACCAAAGCCGGGTCAAGCAAACGCGATGTCGAGCCAAGCGGATCCACAGCTGGGTAGATGCCCAATTCTGAAATCGCACGGTCAAGAACGGTCGTCGCATCCAAGTGCGCAAACGATGTCGCAGGGGCCGGGTCGGTAAGGTCATCCGCAGGCACGTAAATCGCCTGAACAGATGTGATTGAGCCTGATTTGGTTGATGTAATGCGTTCCTGCATCATACCCATGTCGGTGGCCAGCGTTGGCTGGTAGCCCACAGCGGACGGGATACGACCCAAAAGCGCCGAAACCTCGGAACCGGCTTGGGTAAAGCGGAAGATGTTATCAACGAAGAACAGCACGTCAGCGCCGGTTTCGTCGCGGAACTGCTCGGCCAATGTCAGACCTGACAGCGCAACACGCATCCGCGCACCGGGAGGCTCGTTCATTTGGCCGTAAACCAGCGCAATTTTGCTTTCTTCCAGATTTTCAGGAACGATAACGCCGCCCTCGATCATCTCGTGGTAAAGGTCATTCCCTTCACGCGTCCGCTCGCCAACACCCGCAAACACGGACACACCAGAGTGCACTTTGGCGATGTTGTTGATCAATTCCATGATCAAAACGGTTTTACCAACACCAGCACCACCGAACAGGCCAATTTTACCACCCTTGGTATATGGAGCCAAAAGGTCGATCACTTTGATGCCTGTCACCAGGATTTCAGCCTCGGTGGACTGATCAGCAAAGTCTGGCGCTTCTTGGTGGATGGCGCGTGTTTCTTTGGTTTTCACGGGGCCTTTTTCGTCAACCGGCTCGCCGATCACGTTCAGGATACGACCCAATGTCGCGTTGCCAACTGGCATCGAGATCGGAGCGCCTGTGTCTGCCACGGCTTCGCCACGTACCAAACCTTCGGTCCCGTCCATCGCAATGCAGCGCACTGTGTTTTCGCCCAAGTGTTGGGCAACTTCCAACACCAGCGTCTTGCCGTTGTTGTTCGTTTCGACAGCGTTCAGAATGTTGGGCAGATCACCCGTAAACTGAACGTCGACGACGGCGCCAATCACCTGCGTGACTTTGCCTGTTGCTTTCGCTTTTGCCATTTTCAATTCTCCGCGTTCTAGAGTGCCTCAGCACCCGAAATAATTTCAATCAGCTCGTTGGTGATGATCGCCTGACGTGAACGGTTATATTCAATTGTCAGCGCATCAATCATATCGCCAGCGTTACGTGTTGCGTTGTCCATTGCAGACATCCGTGCACCTTGCTCGGATGCGCCATTTTCCAGCAGAGCCGAGAAAATTTGCGTCGCCACACCGCGCGGCAACAGATCTTTTAGGATCGCGTCTTCGCCCGGCTCGTAATCATAAAGCGTGCTGTTGTCGGCACCTTCAGATGCCTCGAACGTTGCTGGAATGATCTGCTGCATAGTTGGAATTTGCGAGGCGACATTTTCAAACACATTGTAGAAAATCGTTGCGACGTCAAATTCGTCCTCGCTAAAGCGCGCCAGAACATCGCGTGCGATGTCGTGGGCATTGGCATAGCCAACCCGCTTTACTTCGGTCAGGTCAACATGGTTGATCATCCGATCGCCATATTCACGCTTTAGCTGATCACGGCCTTTTTTACCGACCGTAATCATTTTTACCGTTTTGCCGTCTGCCGTCAGCTCTTCAGCTTTGGCGCGCGCCATCCGAACGATGGACGAGTTAAACCCGCCGCAAAGTCCGCGTTCACCGGTCATCACAACCAAAAGATGCACGTTATCAGCACCGCTGCCCGCAAGCAGTTTTGGCGCTGATTCAGATCCGCCAACTGAAGATGCCAGACCACCCAACACAGCATTCATACGTGCTGTGTAGGGGCGGCCTTGTTCGGCAGCCTCTTGCGCGCGGCGAAGTTTCGCAGCGGCAACCATTTGCATGGCTTTGGTGATCTTGCGCGTATTCTTTACGCTGTCGATCCGGTTTTTTAGGTCCTTAAGATTTGGCATGTACCAATTCCCACCCTCAAGCCATTAAAGTTAAGCGAAATCCGCTGCGAATGCATCAAGTGCTGCTTTGATCTTGTCTTCGATTTCACCTTTGATCTTTGGATCTTTTTCAGTGATTTCAGCCAACAGGTCAGCATTTTTCTGACGCAGATGGGTCAACAGACCTTCTTCAAAACGACCGACTTCTTTCACGGCGATGTTATCCAGATACCCTTTGGTCCCTGCATAAATCACCAGAACAATTTCAGCGTTTGTCAGTGGCGAATACTGTGGCTGCTTCATCAGCTCGGTCAGACGCGCACCACGGTTAAGCATGGCTTGCGTAGACGCATCCAAGTCAGACCCGAACTGAGCAAAAGCCGCCATTTCGCGGTACTGCGCCAATTCCAGTTTAACCGGGCCAGCGACAGATTTCATCGAATTGGTTTGCGCAGAAGATCCCACACGAGACACCGACAGACCTGTGTTCACAGCAGGGCGGATGCCTTGGTAAAACAGTTCTGTTTCAAGGAAGATCTGACCATCAGTGATCGAAATCACGTTTGTCGGAATAAACGCCGAAACGTCGCCGCCCTGTGTTTCAATGATGGGCAGCGCAGTCAGTGAACCTGAACCGAAATCTTCGTTCAGCTTTGATGACCGCTCCAGCAATCTGGAGTGCAGATAGAAAACATCGCCAGGATAGGCTTCGCGTCCTGGTGGACGACGCAGCAACAATGACATTTGACGATAAGACACAGCCTGTTTGGACAGATCATCATAGATGATCAGCGCGTGGCGGCCATTGTCGCGAAAGTGTTCAGCCATCGCAGTCGCGGCATAGGGCGCCAAGAACTGCATCGGAGCCGGATCAGAAGCGGTCGCAGCCACAACAGTTGTGTATTCGATCGCGCCGGTTTCTTCCAGCTTCTTAACCAACTGCGCAACAGTCGAGCGTTTCTGCCCAATCGCAACATAGATGCAGTACAGTTTGTCGTATTCGTTTTCGGCGGCGTCATTATACGATTTCTGGTTCAGAACCGTATCCAGAGCAACAGCCGTTTTACCTGTTTGGCGGTCACCAATGATCAGCTCGCGCTGGCCACGGCCAATCGGGATCATCGCGTCAACCGCTTTCAGACCGGTCGCCATTGGCTCGTGGACTGATTTACGCGGGATGATGCCCGGCGCTTTGGCCTCGGCAATCGCACGTTTCTTGGTTTTGACCGGACCTTTGCCGTCAATCGGGTTGCCAAGGCCGTCAACAACGCGCCCCAACAATTCGTCCCCGACAGGAACATCCACGATGGATTTAGTCCGCTTGACTGTGTCGCCTTCTTTGATGTCACGGTCTGTCCCGAAAATAACAACACCAACGTTGTCAGTCTCAAGGTTCAGCGCCATTCCGCGGATACCACCGGGGAATTCGACCATTTCACCGGCCTGGATGTTATCCATCCCGTAAACCCGTGCGATGCCGTCACCGACGGACAGCACACGGCCAACTTCGGCCATTTCGGCTTCTTTCCCAAAATTCTTGATCTGGTCCTTAAGGATCGCAGATATTTCAGCAGCTTGGATGCCCATTATCCGACCTCTTTCATTGCGTTCTGGAGGTTACCGAGCTTGGATTTGATCGAGGTGTCGATCATCTTCGAGCCCACTTTAACGATTAAACCGCCGATGAGTGATTCATCGACGGAGGATTTAATAATAACATCTTTGCCAACGCTGGCTTTCAGCGTTTTGGCAAGTTTGTCACTCTGTGCTTTGGTCAGCGCCTTGGCTGACGTCACTTCGGCGGTCACTTCGCCTTTTTCGTCTGCGATCAGATCGCGCAATGTGGCCACCAGTTGCGGCAACACGAAAAGACGCCGATTTGACGCCATCAGGCCCAGCGTGTTTTTCACGATAGGCGAGAGTTTCATTTTTCCCGCAATGGCCATGATGGCCTCACCCTGCTGTGCGCGGGTGTAGATTGGGGAATTGATCAAGGCATTAAAGTCGGCGCTATCGGCAAGTGAAGCTTCAAGAGTGTTGATATCACCCTCAAGTGCTTTCAATTTCTTACCGTCTTTGGCCAATTCGAAAATGGCCGTCGCATAGCGCGCGGCGATGCCAGATGAGATTGAAGCTGGTTCAGACACGTCCACCCTTCCGCTGTCCTGGTCCCCGTGTGGTCACGCAGTTTTACGCAAGGGACGACTGTGGCGCATACGAGTGCATGCACCAAATTTCGTGCAGGGTGTAGCAGAGGTAATTTTACGGGGCAACAGGCGATGCGAGTGAAAACGTTAACTCTAGCGCTAACAAAAGCAGGGATTTAGATAATATGCGACAATTCACAGGCCAAAACACATGCTGCGGTGTCGTTTTCAGGGGCTGAGCGAATCTTATTTTTCAGGAACTGGTCGATGTGGTGATTGCACCAAGCTCAGTGCGATGGCAGCTTTGCGCAGATAGTGAGCTTTGCAAAGTTTGGCCGTTGCGCCAAAGCCGTCATTCGGCAAAGATGCAGCTAACGACAACTTCGAGCCCATCTTGACCGATGCTGCACGTTGTACGAATGTCCGCTATCATGAGACCTTCCAAAAACCTTCAACAACCACTTAGGTTTTGAACGGGGCTTTTGGCAGCGCCAATCAGGGCGGTTTGGACATGTGCCAAAAAGGAGGGTTTTTGGAACACCATTTCAGCGATTTAGCTTCTCGAAAACAAGAGTCTGAGTTTTTGGTGGTGGACGGCCATCATCCTGCCTGTAAGCAAACTCAAAGTCTGCATTTGTATAGTATTGCCAAGAACTGCCATTTATCAATTTATAGGTCTGCGGTTTTAGATTTAGGATATGTTGACCAAAGGCCTGTGCGACAATTGTGTCTTCCCCTTCAGGATAACTAACCAAAACTTCGCATTGGTCCCCATCATCAGCCGTCAGCGTTCGAAAGAAAAAGTCCTCGATCGTAAGTCCTGCGCCATCATACAATGATGATAAGGGACTGAATCCGTTTGTAGTGTACCCACGGTTATTAACTGATCTTACAAACGCAGCGCTCGCAGCCGCTGAATTTTCGCTGAGAAAGTGTCTGCAAAGCTGCGTGAGAAAAGTAATTTCGCCAATCAATATCTCAAGGCGTCGCTGCCGTTCTTCTTCTATAGGGTTAGCTTGAGCCGCGACTGACGTGACTACGAGACAGCTGACTAAAACCACCATTTTAAGTATGTTGATATTTATCATTTTGAACCTCTCAACAGGATTAAGTGAACGCTTTGTCAGTATAACAGTTTAAAATTTTAACTTTTCGTCTAGGATATGGTCATTAGAAAAAGGAAAACTATTAATGGCAACCTTAAACTGTAGATTTTCGGGTAATAAAATAAGCGCATCAATCACTAACAATGATGGAAAAAACGGTACTTACAGTTTTTCTTGCGTTTATAACACTGATGGGGGCGGGACTAATACACTATCAGGTTCTGCCACTGTAAACGACGGAGCCACTGTTTCTGTGGGTGAAAACACTCTTACACAGAAGGTGATTGGTTTAAAATCTAGCTCTCTTAAGCCCCTTTAAGGACTGAATTGAATGGGACTGTCTGGCATCCCCTTTTATTCTTAACATGTGCGCACTGTCTTCGACGGCACGCCAGCCTTTCTACCTTGAACTCTTGTAACTACTAAACGCCGCGCAAATATCTCGACAGAAGTTCCAAAAACGACCGTTTGTTGAACGGTTCACCGGACCGGACATTGACGCACGAACGGCGAAAGTCTGAAAAGTCCCGCACAGCCGACCTCCGTGCGGAGCGCAGCGAAAGTCCAGTTCCCGCCCGACGTGTCGAAAGGCAAGGACCGCTTCGGGCTGAGAGCAGACATCGGAAATCTTAACGATGCAGTGCGACGAAATCGTTGCCCCCTCAAACCGGCTTCGCCTCACGATAGTTAAACCGGCTTCGCCTCGGGCACCTTCATCCCCTCCAGTATCCTCAATGGACGCCGAACCGCAGCACTCAACCCCGGTCTTTTCGGGGCCGGTATCTGTTTGCTAACCTCGACCATCAGCACCCCGCCCGCCACCACCGTCGGAATCTTGCGCCCCGCCTTTTCCCAAAATCCAGCCGTGCGCAGCCAGAACCGTTTGTGCGACGGTGGTGCATATAACGCCCCCACATGGCGTTCCGGTATCAACCCGTGGCTTTTCAGCAGCGCCTCTAGCTGCCCCAAACTGTAGGGTCGCCCATAGCCAAACGGCGTGTGATCGCTGCGCGCCCACAGGCCCACGCGGTTGGGCACAATAAACAGCGCCCGCCCCCCGGGGCCCAGCACGCGGTAACATTCCTGAAGCAAGTTAAATGGATGGTCACAAGTTTCCAGCCCGTGCATCACCACCAGTTTGTCCACCGATCCGGTTTCCAGCGGCCATAGGGTTTCTTCAACCAGACAGGCCACGTTCTTCATCCCCACCGGCCACGCCATCACCCCTTGCGGCCCCGGCATCAACCCGATCACCCGACGCGCTTCGGCCAGATAAGGGCGCAGCAATGGCACGGCAAAGCCAAAGCCCGCCACGGTCTGCCCCTTGGCCTCGGGCCAAATCTCGACCACACGGTCGCGCACAGCCCGTTGCGCCGCTCGGCCCAGCGCCGAACGGTAATAGAAAGCTTTCAGATCAAGCACATCAAGGTGCATTTATCGGGTCTCGCTTGGCTACATTTCCAAGCAGCATAGCCATGGGGCGTAAAAACGCCATGCCTTAACGTATGGATTCTGCTTTCAGTCCCGCCATCAGCTCGGTCAGCGATTTCAGATAGAACGCGCCAGTCAGCTGCCCGTCTGCATCAAACTCGTTCTGCGCGCCCGCGACCATCACCTCTGGCCCCATCAACAGTCGCGGGCGAAACGGCGTCATCGCCAACCGCAGCGCATATTGCGCCCGCGCCCCGCCTGCCCGTCCTGCTGCTGCCGACACAATCGCAACCGGCTTGCCTTTCCAAGGCGCGCCATCCGTCCGGCTGACCCAGTCCAGCGCATTTTTCAGCACACCGGAAAACGACTGGTTATATTCCGGCGTCGAAATCACCACACCGTCCGCCGCCGCGATCTGGTCGGCCAATGTCTGCCCCGC
>Ga0209633_10003155_pt1 | contig 15340 bp, 10 predicted proteins | sample Cruoilmetagenom1_FD_187290 | JGI IMG/M metagenome (GOLD analysis project Ga0209633, IMG submission 187290) | Oil polluted marine microbial communities from Coal Oil Point, Santa Barbara, California, USA - Sample 1 (SPAdes) (version 2) | ecosystem: Environmental > Aquatic > Marine > Oil seeps ... | reverse complement strand
ATGATGAAGCTGGAAAAGCATTTATTGAGTCTGTACCATTTGGCTCATTAAAAGTCATTTCTGATGAAGATATGCACGCCCTTTCAGGCATGGTGCAATTACTGAAACAACGCATGTAAAAATGAAATACTCTAGACATTTTAAATCACTACGGATCAGGCTAATTGGGTCAACGATCCTGATTGAAATTATTATGCTGTCATTCCTGGTCTGGAATAGCATGCGCCTAATGGAAAATAATTTGAATGAACAATTAGAACATCGCACTCAACAACTCAAGCCTTTACTGCGCGCCAGTCTCGCAGGCCCCTTATTACAGGAAGACCTGGTCACTATCAAGGCCATCACAGAACAGTTTGTTAACACTGAAATTCAGCATATTACCATCTACAACTCTAGTAAAGAACGTTTGGTCGAAGTCGGGAAACCAGGATATCGCTCAACACTTGATATAGATCCAGATAACCTCGACAGGCAAGTCAATATTGATGACACTACCCGCATAATAAACATGTCAATACATATGTCTGATCAAGTAGTGGGCTATTTGGTTCTAAAAATGGATACTCGCTTCATCATTAACGCCATCAACTCCATTAAATCCCAGGGGCTACTCATAGCAGGATTAGAAATATTGGCTAGCATACTATTGCTTGGCCTGATCGGGCTTGCACTGACAAAACATTTACTAGCACTCACGCGGGCAGCAAATAAAATGGCTCAAGGCGATTTAAGTACCCGCATACCTATTCAGGCACATGACGAGATTGGCATGACGGCATCCGCATTTAATCAGATGGCCACACGCATCTCTGAAGACCAATCAGCATTACTTTTTAGGGAAAATAAAATCATCCAGCTCAATGAAGAACTGGAAGACCGTGTCAAACAACGAACCGAAGAACTACAGGAAACCAACACGGCGCTTCAAGCATCATTCGACGTATTGAAACAAACCCAAAATCAGCTGATTGAATCAGAAAAAATGGCTGCCCTGGGAGGGCTGGTAGCGGGTATTTCTCACGAGATTAATACGCCAGTCGGGGTCAGCGTTACAGCTGCATCACATCTGCAGTACAAAATAAAACAATACATCCAGCAGTATCAAGGCAACACACTCACACGAGAGGACTTCGAGCTGTTCATTGATACTGCACAAAATAGCAGCCAATTGATACTCGATAATCTGGATCGGGCTGCTAGCCTGATCCGTAGCTTCAAACAAATCGCCGTGGATCAGACCCACGATGAGGCGCGACGATTTAATCTAAAAACCTACCTATCCGAAATCCTTTTAAGCCTGCAGCCTGAGTTAAAAAAATACCAGCCCAGCACAGTGATTAACTGTGTTGATGATCTTGAGTTGCATAGTTATCCTGGCGTCATTTCTCAAATTATCACCAACCTGGTGATGAACTCCCTGATCCATGGGTTTGAAGATATGGGAAAACAGCAAAAGCACATCAATATTGATATCACTTCATCAAGTCAACTTGTCACCCTGTGCTATCGTGACAACGGCAAAGGAATTTCTACTGACCATGCAAATAAAATTTTTGAACCTTTCTTCACCACCAAGCGCAATCAGGGTGGCAGCGGCCTGGGCATGCATATCGTCTATAATTTGGTCAGCCAAACACTAGGAGGCAGTATTACTTGCCAGAGCCAATCTGGCGAAGGTATTTTTTTCCAGATCACCATCCCCAGGCACAATACAACTCCAGGCACCTCAGTCTCATAAGCAGCTCATTGTATTCGTACAAAAAATCTGCCCTGACAGCTATGACACTGACTTAAGAATAAGCACTCATTCGGGCCTCGCCACTATAGCGATAGTTTGCTAGAATATCTGTGACCGCTTTTTCTGTTTTATTACCCACAGGCAAACAGACCAGCCCCTGAGAAACGTGCCGATATGGATACATAATTGGTTAATTATAATAATAAATTATATTTGCTTCTTTTCCTGGTATTTGCCACAGGAATCGCTCACGTTGCTGAGCGAGTAAAATTTTATTACTTCAATCCGGATTCAACGCAGAGCAATCTGCGCCAGCTCAAGAGCCACATGGATACGGCCCTGCAAAAAAATGATATACAGGCCTCATTCCAGCCCTTTGCCCGCTTTACCGACCTGGATGACCAAATTCGCAAAGACCGTCCGGCACTACTCTATGTACCTCATTGGTATTTTGAACAATTCGGCAAGGAATTAGGGCTTCGACCCCTGTTAAGATCATGGAGGGATAACAAGTCGGTCTATCAAAAAAGACTGATTACTAATATTCAAACTAAAAAAAGCTTTAACAAACAAATCAATACCACCCTGGCCATGACGACCATGGGACCGGGCAGCCATGCTGTTCTTGACAGGCTAAGATTCTTTGATAGTGACAACAAGATAGGTAACTTCAACATTATTGAGGTACCTAAAGATGCAGATGCCGTGTTCGCGGTTGCCCTGGGTCAGGTAGACAGCGCCCTGGTCTCCAGCTCGAGTTTACAATTACTCGAAAAAAGAAACCCCAGGTTGATATCATCTGTGCAGGTAATCGCGGAAACCCTACCGATAAACCTACCTATTTTATGCTACGTGGAAGGGACCATCACAGAAAAAAAACTGGAGACTTTAAGGCAGCAGCTACTAAATGATGCATTAAAAAAAGACAAAAACATACCTTCCATTCTGGACATTGACACATGGGGTTCAGGATCATGAACTTCCGTCACCAACTAATTGCATTAATATGGCTGGGACTGGGCCTTTCCTGTCTGAACACCATGGCATCGGGGCAACCAGTTATCGCTTTACTTTCAGATGACACAGAAAGTTACCAGCAGCCACTGCGGGCTTTCAAGGAAAAAATAAACCAACCTGTTATTGTTTATAACCTGAAGGGCGATATCAACAAAGCCCCTGAAATCCTTGATCAAATAATACAACAAAAACCCGCATTGATATTTGCCCTGGGTGCGAAAGCCGCCTGGTTTGCAAAATCCAGCACAAAAAAAAGGCCGGATATAAAAGTAATATTTGCGATGGTCCTCAATCACCATCGCTATCAGCTGGACGATGGCCAACAAAATATCGCAGGGATCTCATCCGATATCGCACCCGGAACCCAGCTGTTTAACCTGAGCTTATTCTCCCCGAATATTAAGCGAATTGGTGTTGTTTATAGCCAAGAGCATTCTGGCAATACACTTAACAACGCACGACATGCTGCAAATATTCTAGGCATACAGCTCATCACAAGACCCATTAAGCGCGCGAAGGAATTTACGCGCGCGTGGCGAATGATGTCGAACAAAATTGACGCTTTCTGGGTGCTCAATGATCCCGTACTGTACACACTGGACAATATCTATTGGATCAAAGAGCGTTGCATAAAGGAGCGCATCATATGCACCGGGCAATCGAGTAACATCACACGTCTCGGTGTATTATTATCCATCAATCCAGATGCCAGCAGCATCGGCACTCAGGCCTCCGCCATGGCGCATGACATACTTTATCGTGGCCGAAAACCGGTCGACATAGGAATAATAGACCCGATTGGTACACACTTAACTGTAAATGAATCCACAGCCAATAAAATCGGGCTTATTATTAGTGAAGAAGCGCGTGCTATTGTGACGGAAGTAGTCCGGAAATAATACTGATATTCTAAATCTCATAAGAACATTCACTCTATAAAAATTGCTAGACCCTCTTCAAACACACTCCATAATGATTTTTTATCTACCCCTGACTGAATAAACATTGGAGTTATGTTCAGATATTTTTCAACCAGTACTAAATGAATCCCACTAAAATAAGTAAATTTAATATTCACAAGCATGGTATTTCAGATCCAAATTCCCATACAAGTTTTGGATCATCGTTTATTGTTATTTATTTTAACCTGGCTTATATGATGGCACAGACTGAATTGAGTATCCGCCGTCAACATCGAATTGACTACCGGTTATAAATCCAGCTTCATCCGACGCCAGATACAAAGCAAGTTTACCAACATCATCAGGATTACCTATACGACCCAGGGGATGAAATTGTTTAAAATATTCATAATTACTTGCTATAATATCTTCAGGTATATCAAAATATGTTAACGCACTGGTATAGATAAAGCCTGGCTTTATTGCATTAACACGTACGTTGTCTGACGCCCACTCAGATGCCAATACTTTTGTCATCTGTTCAATTGCAGCCTTCATAATGGCATAAAGCTGAAGACTCTCGACGTAACGAGAAGTAATGGCAGAACTTATATTTATAATATTACCTTTTGTCGCACACAAATGCGGAAAAACTTCTTTTGTTAAAATAAACGTATTGGTAAGGTTTGAGGTAATAGAAAACTCTATACTCTCATCCGACATGGCTTCCAAAGGATAAACAATTGACTGGCTCAGCGCATTATTAACCAGAACGTCTATTTTTCCAAAATTCTCCAAGGCAAAACCAATCAGATTTGCTATACCTTCACGCTTTTCAATATCAAACTCGCAACCTAATACCTTGCCATCACAGCCACTAAAGCTATCTGCTGTTTCCTGTGCTGATTGCAAGTTCCGACTGGTCAAAACTACGTTCGCACCATTTTTAGCGAACACTTCTACTATACCTTTACCGATACCTTGTGTACCACCTGTTACGATGACGACTTTTTCTTCCATTGTTAACACCCTCTTCAAAATCGGCCTCGAACCTCTGCCCATATCGCCCGACTATTTAACGGAAAATCATTTACTATTGTTGCATCGCTTGGCTCTCTGGCCTCCTCGTCAAATACATTGCGAATCCCTAAGGCCAAGTCGATATCTTTGGCGATTTTTTTACGTCGCAACGTAAGATTAACCAGGCTGTAGCTGTCAATTTCAGGGCGGGAGTCACCCACAGCACGTTGTCGGTCGCCTATCCAGAACCACTGGGCATCCACGGACCATTTCGGTTGAAATTTCCAATGGACATTTGCATATGCTTGTAACTGTGGTGCATTGGCTACATCACTACCTGTTGTCTTGTCTTCCGAATTTTGCCATGCCAAATTGCCACTCAACCGAAGTTGAGAACTTGCTTCCCAGTCTACTTCCATCTCTATACCGTGACCCTTTTGATCACGGGCATTTTGGGCGACACCAGCCACGTATTCGATCAGACCATTGATATCATAATAAAATACATTGGCATTCAAATGTAAATCGACGGTAGGACGATAATCCATGGCCAACTCCAGGGTATCAATGGTCTCGGGGTCAAGGTTAGGGTTGCCGGTATTTACAGGGTTATTCTGTGCCGACAGCTCAGCTATCGTCGGCGCACGAAAGGCCCTGCCATACAAAATTTTAGTCACCAAATCAAAGCGCGTCTGCCACACTAATGCCAAGCGCGGATTAACTGTACTGCCAAAATCCGAGTAATCATCATATCGAATACCGGCGGTCAATTCCCAATTTTTAGCAAAGGCCCACTCATCCTGGGCCGATAGATAGGATAGTTTGCGTGTCGTATTGGGCGCGTAAATAAATGCAGTACCAGTTACATCGGTCAGTGTTCCATCGACTACAGCTTGGGTACCATCGAGAACACCCGGGCCAAAGTTTTTGGTTTCGGAGAACTCTGCATCAATACGACGATGCCCTATAGCAAAACGCATTTTATGTTGTGCGAGTCCATCATAAATAGTAACAGCCTCGAGTAGCACCTTTTTACTAATACCGCCTGGATTCGCGACAAGCCCATCAGTGAACAGGGTAAAACCCACTGGAGCAATAAACTGCACATTACCATCGCTTCCTATGGGTAACACCGCACCCGCCGGGAAAAGAAAATAATTATTTTCAGATTTTAAGTAACTGTAGTTTGTGCGTATATCCAGCGACCAATCTGGTGTCAGTTTCAGGCCCTGATACAATACATCCCATATATATTGCTCAGATGAAACAGAGCCATACGGGTCTAATACTGGCGCTGTACCTACACCAAGTCCAGCATCATCCATCTTTTGCCCCCAAAATCGCAGGTTCCAATGGTCTTTAGCTACACCCAGATTGAACTGATAGATCTCTTGATCCAAATTCATCGGACCTGGCGCCAAGCCGGCAACTGTACCAAAACCAAGATCCAGGTCAGATTGCAGGTCACTATTGATAATCGCATCTTTGTCACTTCCATTGCGAACGGATTCAAACCCTGCGATCACGTCCCAGCCATTGTGATTACCACCGTATTGTAACCATAAGTCGGTGGTATCAAATGAACCGCGGCGTAGCCCCACCTCCACACCGTTGACCTCCTGTCCATCTTTGGTAATAACATTAATAGTACCCGCAAATGCATCTGCACCAAACACGGCTGAGCCGGGTCCGCGCACGACTTCCACACGTGAGATCATTGCTACGGGTAGTGTGAAACGATTACTTCTATTACCACTATAATTTTCTTTTATAGGTATGCCATTGATCAATAATAGTACTTCCGGATTCAGCGTGGTCAGGATACCTCTAATCGAATAATTCATGAATAACGGGCCTACCAGGCTGGAGGGCGCCACATGTAGACCGGGTACTGTCTCCAGAACCTCATTCAGGTTCCTGGCCCCCATCGCCTCGATCTCATCTTTACTGATAACAGTAGCGACAGAAGGCGCCAATACAACGGGCTTGAGACTACCCGTAGCCGACACCAGCATCTCATCGGTACGGTACAGGTCCTCTTCAGTGGGACCGCTAAATAATTTTTCGGCCTCCTGGATATCGAACTGCGGTATCTGCGATGCACTGTCCTGCGCCTGGAGTTGGGCTGATAATACCGATAGCACGCATATAGTGGGTACACACCATTTTATACGATATCGAAGCTTGGACACTTTATTTTGACCCCTTTTTCTTATTCTTGCCGTAAACATGATACTTGTCTAAACCTTTGTCAACACCCTGTTTTTACTGTATACAGTGTAGACGTCAGTTATGCTCTATACTTTAGTCCAATAATAATAAAGAAATAAGCAAGATAAATTGTTTATTTCTATTTAACAATAATATTCAGGTGAATTTGCTTGCAAGCAACTAAACCAAACCAGGAACGGAAAACAGACCGCAACATACCGATTCGAACCTATCTGGTTCTCATAAACCTGATTATGTTCTGTTTGCTATTGCCTATTCTAAGCCTGTTCTTCTGGCATAAAACCAGTCAATTCAAGAATGATGAGCTGGTCAGTAGCATTGCGACTATACAATCCTCGCTGAAGACACGTGGCTCATCCTTATTGAGCAATCTGGCACTCAGCACTAACCAGACGATCGCCAGTTATGATTTTTCAACGCTTAATCTCATCATAAAGCAAGTCAGTTCCAGTGATACTGATATTCAATATTGCCTGGTGACGGATCAGCAGGATACCGTGGTTGCACATAGCCAGGAAAATCTGGTCGGCTTGCAGCTTAAAGATGATTTTACCCGACAGGTAAGATCGATAATGAAAAACGAATTCCCGCAACGGGCGGACTCTAATGCCAGCATACCCGTCAAATTCCTGTACCAGAACAACAACACTAACAGTGGCATCATGGAGGTAGTCAGCCCTGTATACAATGGCTCCAGTTTATGGGGTGCGCTACGCTGCGGATATTCTCTACAGAGTTTACAAGAACAGATTAAAACGATAGAAACTAAATGGCAGCAGGAAAAAAGTGACTTCACCGTTGTCTTTATACTCCTCGTCATTTTATTCCTTTTATTAGGTATATCGATCACCCTCTACTTCACTCATTTGTTTTCACGTGCAGTTAAACTACTTAACAATAGTGTTAATGAAGTGGCTAATGGTAATCTTGAACATCAAATATCATCAAAACATCTTCTCTGTACAGAATTCGACAGCCTTGCTGGTAATATCAACAAAATGACCCAAAACTTGTACGACTCGCGCCAACAACTGGATAAATACAGCAACTCTCTCGAGGCCTTGGTGGCTGAACGCACCCAGGAACTGGAGATAGCCAATAAAGAACTCGAATCATTCAGCTATTCAGTGTCGCATGACCTGCGTGCACCCTTGCGCAGCATAGGAGGTTTCAGCAAAATCTTACATGAAGATTTTCATGACGCCCTGGGAGAGCAGGGTAACGATTATTTGCAGCGAGTACGCAAAAATACAAAACATATGGAAGACCTGATAGATAGCTTACTGACACTATCCAGGGTCACACGTAGCCCGCTGCAACATGAAGAAATCGATTTAAGCCAGTATGCAAAAGATTTCCTTGAACAATTACAAAAAGATGATCCCGACAGAGTTGCCAAAATCCATATCTCTGAGAATTTGAAATTACATAGTGATCCTAACTTAATTGGGGCCGTACTGGACAACCTGATTGGCAATGCATGGAAATATTCCTCTAAAAAAGAACTGAGCACGATCGAGATAGGCCAGGAAATACGCGATGGCCATCCTGTATTTTTTATCAGAGATAACGGTGCAGGTTTTGATATGGAACAGGCCGACAGGTTATTTGGCGCCTTTCAGCGTTTACACAAGGCCAAGGAATTTGCCGGGACCGGGATTGGCCTGGCAACCGTGCAACGCATTATTAACCGCTTGGGTGGTTTGATATGGGCTGAATCAGAAGTCGATAAAGGCGCAACCTTTTATTTTACCTTGCCAAAAAAAACCAGCATTTAAAACGGTTATCGGGCGACTCTATAGAAACCAGCGATAGATAGGACCCAGGCTGCTTATTAAAGAGCAAAAAATAATTGATATCAGCTCAGCACTCATTGACACGGCCGCCTTTATTATCAACTAAGGAGCCTCTGATTAATTAGTCATTGCGAGGACAAAGTGCCATTCATTTGAAAAATCAATAAACGGTAGAGCAACGACGAAGCAATCTGTAACTACATGATTCTATTTGACAGATTGCCGCGCGTAGTTTATGCCCTGTGGGTACTCGCAATGACTCAATATTTTCAATTAATCAGAGGTTCCCTAAATCATTGTTCTTATTATATTTATCACTTCGACCAGACCCCCAATAACAACATAACAGGTTGATAGCCAGCGCCATTCCGGGCATGGTCATGCTTTTTTTGCACCTAGTAAATAAGTATTAAGCATAAATAAGCTAAAGAAAACACTCCACCTCACCGATAAAGACAGTACTAATTTCACGGGGACGCATTCGTTCTGGCGAAGGAGATGTCATTACATGCATACTGAAGCTACACAAACTATCCAACTGGCACCAGCGAAGCGTACCTATGCTGATTTGCTGATCGATTATCTGCTGCAAATCGACGTAGAATATATTTTTGGTGTGCCTGGTGGAGCCATAGAGCCTTTATACGATGCCCTTGCCAGACACCAGCGCGCACCTGTTGCAAAAGAAATACCGCACCACAATAAGGTACTGACCCGACGATATCGCCGCAGTCGTAACGGACCACGGGCCATTATTGCCCGTCATGAGGCAGGGGCGGCCTTCATGGCAGATGGTTACGCGCGTGAGACCGGGCGTATTGGTGTTTGTTGCGCCACCACAGGACCAGGCGCCACCAACCTGATTACCGGTGTGGCTTCGGCATATGCTGACCGCGTACCTATGTTAGTGATTACGCCGCAAACGGCACTTCCCTCTTTTGGCAAACACGGCCTGCAAGAATCTTCCAGTGATGCCATCGATACCGTGGGTATGTTCGAGGAGTGTACTCGCTATAACACATTGGTATCACACGAAGACCAGTTGGAAGGTAAATTATTCACCGCCTTATTAACCAGTCAGCGTAAGCCTCGCGGCCCCGTTCATCTGAGTATTCCAATGGATATACTCAGTCTTCCCATAGGTGACCGCCGACCATCATTTCATGTGGCGACCTTGATGCGCCAACCCCAGGTAGTCGATACCGACAGTATGGATGCCTTGTGTGAAATCGTCTTGTCCGCGAAAAAAATTGTGCTGTTTTTAGGTGCGGGGGCACGTGAATCGATTCATCAAATCACTGAATTTGCTGAACACTACAATGCGACAATAGTCACCACACCAGCGGGGAAATGCTGCGTCAATCCCTATCACCCTTTAAACCGTGGTGTGTTTGGCTATGCAGGACATGCCAGTGCTCGCCAGGCACTCACCGATGATTCGGTCGACCTGGTGATGGCCATAGGTACCAGTCTGGGTGAATTATCCACCAGCGGCTGGGACCAAACAGCCTTACTCAACGAAAAACTGGTTCATATTGAATCGACAATAGAAAATTTCTCACGTTCGCCGATGGCGCGCTTGCACGTGTATGGCCACATGACATCCGTATTTTCTGAGCTTATCGATATGCATCAAAGCCTGACCTTGCGGGAAATAAAAATATTGGGTAAACAGGAAGCGATTATTGATAAGGCCTTACTAAAAGAATTCAGTCAAACCATGGCTGATATCGCGACACCTGAAAATTATCATATACCGCATAATCTTGAGCTGATTGATCCTTCCCAGTCAGAATCAAATGCTGTCCCGATCAAGCCTCAACGTTTGATGTTTGACCTGGTTAAATACTTTCCCGGCAATACCCGCTTTCTATCGGATGCAGGCAATAGCTGGGGCTGGACAACGCACTACCTTCATCCCAAGCAGACCGGGCACTACCGTATCGGCCTGGGTTACGGCGCTATGGCATGGGCCATCGGCGCTTCCGTTGGCACGGCATTGGGAAGCCCTGGCAACCCTGTTGTTTGTATTACCGGTGACGGAAGCTTCCTCATGAGTGGCATGGAGTTGACTGTAGCAGTACAACATGAACTACCAATCATCTATGTCATCCTCAATGACCAGGCCCTGGGAATGGTCAAACATGGGCAACGTCTGGGCGGCGCCGAGCAAATCGGTTATGAATTACCTCCTGTCGATTTTGCCGGGATTGCCAGGGCAGTCGGTGCCCAGGCCTGGACAATACGGACGCCTGATGACTTTAAAAAACTGGACTTTGAGGCTATCTGCAACGCCTCTGTGCCGACATTACTCGATGTCTATATCGACCCTGAAGAAGTGCCTCCAATGGGTGTGCGTATGCAAACACTATCGCAGAAACATCCTCAACACAAAGACAAGAATGACTGGTATACAAAGGACTAGACTACATCACAGATGCAGACTGGAGAATGAATATCATCGGGAGAAAGACCAACGCCTATCTTTTCGGCACAGCGCGATGACCCTTGCCTTCGTATTTGATGTCGTCACATCTCAATGAAAGAAATGTACCTTCGGGCTTACTTGCTGCATCAACATAACAAGCAGTTACTCCACTCGTCACGGTATTGAGAAAAATCCTGTAAACATCTTCAGCTGAAAACCCCTGATCTGCTAAAAAGGCTGAGCCATAGCCATTGATATTCATGCCTTCGTCAAAATCACGCATTAATATTTTTTCTATTTCATAGGCAAGCGCAAGATGCGCTCCCACTCCAAAGCCCAGGCTTTTTGATACACGCTCCATAGCAGGAATTCGCTCATCACCTTTGGCGATAGGGCGAGCGTAACCCATTATAAATGGCTTACCCGCATGTCGCGCGCACTCATCCTTGACAATAGTTTCCGCAGACTTGCCCTGTAAAAATTCCCTCTGGGCTTGTTGTATAAACTCCACACCTGCAACCAGCGGTTTGCTGCCATAGGCGCGCGAATCCGCAGCGACGACACCCGCCGTGGTTGCTGCAACTACACTCGTTCGTGCTGTGCCACCCAATGCGCCTATCTGATTGCACCAGATACGCGGATCAGGCCAGCTAAGACAAATATTGGCTGCACCCATCCAGTCTGCCAAATCCCTGGAAACCATGCGGCCTGTGGCATTAAGTATCAAGACCTGCATGTATGACTTATGCCCGACCAGATCCTCCATCATATCGTAGCCGTGACTAAAGACACCTTTACCCATGATCCATCCGCCTTTGCTACTGCGAATGGTATTACGGTTTTTATCCCACAGTTCTGTATTAGTCGCCTTATTCTTCGATGACATAATTTTCATCCTTAACAAACGGCATGGCCGTGGTGGGTTTATTGGCCAGCTCAATGCCATGTGCGAACAACCCTGGTGCGCTCATTAATTGAAAAAGCCCGGCACCCATGCGTGGCTGGAACCCCAGGTCAGCAAACACCGCCGCTGCCAGCCCGGTCATATGCCAACCCATTTGTTGCTCAGCCAGCGCATGAGTAAATTGCTGCCCCCAGCTGAGACATTTTCCACTCGCTGGCAAGTCCAGCAGCTGAGCCGCCATTTTTCCTGGCACGATATCAACGCCGCCATAACGACTGCCAAACCCAGGCGCAATATCCCAATCACCTTGTTCGGGTCGAACTGAGGACTCAATCAATTGTTGCGCTTGCTCGAGCGGGTTGGTTTTCGAGTGTTTGCGCAGAAAACGCATTGACGCCTCAATACAACCAGCCCCAAGGTGCTCACCACCCAGAATGGAAAGCGCTATCGGCAGGATATGTACTGGCTCAGTCTTGCCTACACCGGCATTCATGGCCGCACGCGTGGCCGGATGTCGAGGCCCGGGATTAATCAATACAATCATTAAAGATTCCAGCAATTGCGCTTGCTCGACATTGGGCAATTCACCACGAAACAATAAATAGAAAACATCAACGAAGCTTCGTTGTTGCATCAAATCCTGCATATCATAACCATGACATCGGCATGTTTCCGCTATATAAGGATTATCCTGATCAGGACATTCCTCCCATATCCTTGTTTTAAGTTTATCAACAAAAGCTTCGTTGCGACTTTTAACCTGGGTGTGTTTAATTTTTTCCATATTTCAACTCTGTGGATGAATTTGTCCCTGACAATTTATTACAGTGCACGAACGCGAAGTCAACTGTTTAAGGATATGACTGAAACCTGAAAGAACACAACACCTCATACTGTCTTCATTCACGAATCGACAGCGGAGTTGCCAACCTGTTTTTGCAGGACATTGTTAATCACCTCGGCCAAACTGAAATTATCTGTTTTCGACTTAACTAGAACAGCGCTGACCTTGTCAGCATATTCCTGTGTAACATTATTGGCAGAAAAAATAACCACCCGCGGCGGCACAACTTTGTCCGCGATAATTTCCAGTAAATCCAGCCCTGAACCATCTGGCAAACCAATATCCAGTAATACAAGATCAAAGTTTGCTGATGCCAACGCCTCCTTGGATGAGGCTAAAGTGGTCGCCCAGGTCAGTTTACAATGGTCGCGCAACACTTCACCCACGATTTTTTGTATATCCACTTCATCTTCAACATGTAATACGCGCGGCATATAACGAGGCACTGCTGCCTGTTTAACAGCTTCAAGCAAACGTCGCCGATCAATGGGTTTTTGTAACCAGTCAACCAGGCTCACGGCACTACCATTCAAATTTCGTTTCGTTTCATCTGCTTTAGCTGAAACTACCACCACGGGCAGGTTATGTGTACCAGGGTCCCGACGCAACTCTTCGAGAAAACTAAGTCCATCTTCCCCTGGTAGCATCAAATCAAGGGTGAGCAGTCGATATTGATTATGGCTTTCTTTTAATCGTTGTCGCGCCTGCTTTGCATCATAGGCTATATCGGCATTATAGCCAGCCTCTGCCAACATGCGTTTGAGTATTGCGGCCACATCGGGATCATCTTCAACTATCAAAATACAGCGCCCATGATCCGCAAGTAACTGCCGGGGATCACTGGCTTCAACCTCTGCAATGTCTCCCATCACTTCAGGCAGATCGACAAAAAATGTAGTGCCAAGTCCCTTCTGAGAAACAAAACCGATACGTCCGCCATGTTTTTCAACCATCATCTTAGTAATACTCAGCCCCAAACCGGTACCGCCTTTTTTACGATTATCCGAAGAATCCGACTGTGTAAATTTCTCAAATACCTTGTCATGAAATTCCTCGGGTATCCCAGGCCCATGATCAGTCACCGAAATACGCAAAGCATCCTTATGACGAGCAAGGCTTACCTCGATCGCTTCTCCTTCGGGAGAGAATTTGGCAGCATTAGATAGCAAGTTGGACATCACCTGCATGAGTCGATCCGGATCAGCGTAAACCTGGCCTTTATCCAGTCTCTTGGCAATAACGAACTGAACTTTATGTTGCTCAGCAAAACCGTCATTCTCCTGTAAAGCCTTTTCTATAAATGGCATCAACTCAAGATTGCTGAATTTAAATGCCATCTGCCCCGATTCCATTTTCTGTATATCAAGAATATCGTTTATCAACAGCAATAAACGTTCAGTATTGTTGGTGGCTATCGTCAGCATCTCCTTAGCCGGGCCCGGTAACTCACTACCCAGCACTCCGCCCGTGACCAGACCAAGTGAACCTCTGATAGACGTCAACGGCGTACGCAGTTCATGGCTCACAGTCGAGATGAATTCCGATTTTATCTTATCCAATCGTTTACGTTCGGCAATATCGCGCACCACGGCAACAAAGCGAGGTGACTCGCCTGGTGGATCGACATATTGCAGAAATATTTCGACGGGTATGAGATGCCCATCCTTATGTTCATGCTCGGTCTCGAAACTCATGACTGTCTGCTTACCCGCAATCATCGGATCAATGATTTCACGGAAACGCTTTTCATCAAACTCGGGCTTGATATCATAAGGCCTCATATCCATCAGCTCTGAATAGCTGTAACCTATCTGTTCCATCGCGCCCGCATTGACATAGAAAAATTTCAACGACCCCGGCTCGAACATAAACACGCAGTCCATGGTCTCATCCAACGTCGTTTTAAAACGATTAAGCTCGCGTTCTGCCTCTTTGCGCTCGGTTATATCACGCAAGATACCCACAAAACCACGCGGACCGTCACCCGGCATGGGGGCGACATTCAGGTCCAGTGGAAAAAGTTCACCATCCTTACGACGCCCGAGCAGGTCCCGCGCCTTGTTGATGATGCGCGAAGCGGTAAGCGAAGAATTATCGGTATAGGCCTGATGATCCAGGCGTTCGTCTTCCGGCAACAGGACAGACACATTCTGACCTATAATTTCATCAGCCTTATAATTGAAGACCCTTTCTGCCGCAGGATTAAAGCTCCTGATCATACCCTTGTCATCAATGGTAATCACCGCATCGGCAAGCGCATCAAGAATAGTACGTTGCCGTGCTTCACTTTGCGCCAGTGAGCTGGTGCGCTTGGTCACCAGTTGTTCCAGGTCCTCTTTAGCCTTACTCAAGCTCGCACGCGATTCTTCAACCTGTCGGGCCATCGATGCGAATGACCTCGCCAGCAGGCCAACTTCATCACCTTGACCAACGGGCAGACTTGCCTCGCTGAGACC
>Ga0209633_10003154_pt1 | contig 15340 bp, 10 predicted proteins | sample Cruoilmetagenom1_FD_187290 | JGI IMG/M metagenome (GOLD analysis project Ga0209633, IMG submission 187290) | Oil polluted marine microbial communities from Coal Oil Point, Santa Barbara, California, USA - Sample 1 (SPAdes) (version 2) | ecosystem: Environmental > Aquatic > Marine > Oil seeps ... | reverse complement strand
AACAAGCATGATCAGCAAAAGTGTACGCGGTTTTGCGGTTCGATCATGCGACAAATCGATAACATGGTGCGGCTTCCTGATTTAACTAAAAATAATGCCGCTCTAATGAGTTTCATCACAATTATTCTGTTGTTCACAGCGCCGCAGAATTCGGCAAGGCCCACCATGATATTGGCCAACTCGATCGGTCCACTGGCAACCAGCGCCGACTCTCAGTCCCCGAAATCGATAATATCTACAGTAACCAAAGCCCCGTTCAGCTCACAAATCAGGCCATTTAGCCCGGAACTTTATGACATGAGCGCCTTCGGCGATCATGAAGTTCACTCAGACTGAGTTCTTTGACAAAATCAAAACTTGACCAGATTATTTATCAAGCGTTTGGGCCACGCGGCGTTGGGCCGTTCCAAACGAAAGCTCACCGCTTTCACGCGGTTCCACACCAACTTCTTCCGCCGATCGGCGCTGGGTCAAAGCCCCACCACCCGCTTCAATGCCCGTTTCAATTACCACATCCACCGGCCCACCGGTCATAATCAGATGCTCGACATTATCGCGCTTAATGAGAACCAGTTTCCGGCGACCATCAACAGACGCCTGATCCAGCACGCCCAGGCGTTTCTCCCGCCCGCCGCCAAACAGACCGTTTGAGGATTTGTCATTGGCCATAAATTCGCTGTAATACCAATAGGCTCCAAAACCGATCCCACCCAGGACAGCCAATGTCACAATCCAACCTAGAATCCCCATTTCAACACCTCAAATATTCCATTATTGCGTAGATTTCGCATCAATCAAGACGTTAGCAGGCCCACGAAACCATTTTCATATGCTGATTGTTAAATGATTTTCATCAAGCTGCATAGGCTCGCAAAAACACGATGACAAACTGCTTTAAAAAGCTGAGTGATTCATTATTGCGCTCCCCTTTACCTAATCTTTACCCTGATGACGCAATTCTGTGTCTGTCACCCACTCCAATTTCATGAATTTGATCAGATTGGCAGTGACACAGGAGTAGAGAAGCGTTGAGGAAGATGGAGTTGCGATTTCATGCAAATCCATCACAAACATAATAATCGGTGAGTAAGTTGAGTAAAGTAATTGCGTTTGCCAGATTTGCGGCAAGTTTTAGTCGAACGAATCAGCTAGTTATCAATTCCATGAGGAATATTGAAGTGCCAATGCTCGGCACAAAAGAACGTTGGATGTCCCAAAATCGCGAGGGGCGGGTAGGTCTGATGATGCTGCTTGCTCTTGTTGTCGCGATTATACTCGCCTCATTAACCGTCATTCTAAGCAATGTTGCGGAACCGGCGATCATCGGCCTGCTGGCCGTACTTGCAATGTTTGGCGTATTTTTCCTTCTCGCTGGTGCCGTAGGTTTGATCGGGCTTCAAACAAGGTCGCCAATCGCAGGTCATATTCATGCTCTGGTCGAGAATTCTCCCGAAGGAATTCAGATTACTGCAAAAGATGGAACGGTTCTGTTCACCAACCCGGCATTTGATCGTCTTCTAGCAAACCATTCAAATGGAACCGGCGTAACCATCGAAAATTTTCTCATTAATGAGCCGCAAAATGCAGAACAGATATTTCGCCTGTCACGTGCCGCCGAGCTAGGCGAGACCGCTCAGGAACTTATCCAGATTGGGCGAGGGTTCACCAATAACGAGACCACGCCAGCACAATGGTACAATGTGAGTGTGGCTGCAATGGACGGCGACAGTGGCGCACCAGGCGGCAATGTATGGCGCGTGGAAGATGTTACAGAGAGAACCGGTCTGGCGCGCGCGGAGAAGGTCCAGGCACAAGAGATAGAGCATTCCCTGGATCATATTCCCGTGGCCTGCGCATCCCTCGACGCCAAGGGGGGCGTTGTCCGGACAAATGCCAAATTCCGCACCTGGCTCGATAATATGGATGCGGCATCGGCCGAACTGAACACACAGGGTCTCCAGCATATTCTCGATGTGGAGACTGCAAGTGTTTTTGAAGAACGACGCCTCAACACAGATCCAGGCAAATCCTTTACAATAAATGGCCACCGTCGAAATGAAAGCGGCTCATCAACGCCAATAACGCTCATCTATCGCGCGCCAACCGCGCCGTCGGCAGGGACAGGTGAGCATAGTCAGGCATCCCTGGTGATGTTTGAAGACGAGCGGACGCTAAGCGCTCTCAAGCAGGCTGCAAGTAAAAGCATTGATTTTTCGCGATATTTTCACGCGGCACCTTTCGCCATCGCGTCAATAACCACAGATGGTTCAGTTGAAAGCGCCAATCACGCATTCAATCGCATGTTCGGACGGACATCGGCCAATGGCGACACACCATCATTCAGCATAATTGAGAACATCAGCTCCGAGAACCACCGGGAAGTAATGGATTATCTAGGCACCGTTCTTGATGGCCGTACAGGACTGGCGCCGGTCGATATAAAATTTGGACCAAAGTCAGATAAGACCGGCAGATTTTATATGATGCCAATGACCGAAGCAGGAACAAAATCCCCATCCGCAATCCTTTATGCAATTGATACCACTGAGCAAAAAACTCTTGAAGATCAGTTTGCGCAAAGTCAGAAAATGCAAGCGGTCGGACAATTGGCCGGTGGCATTGCTCATGATTTCAATAATGTTTTAACGGCGATAATTGGATTCTCCGATCTATTGCTCAAGAACCATCGCCCAACCGACCCCGCCTTTAAAGATATTATAAATATCAAACAAAACGCAAATCGGGCTGCGGGACTTGTCCGCCAGTTGCTGGCGTTTTCCCGTCGTCAGACCTTGCGCCCCGAAGTGCTCACCCTGACCGACGTCATATCTGATCTCTCAATTCTTCTCTCCAGATTGTTAGGCGAGAGCATAAGCCTGAAACTCGAGCCGGGGCGCGATCTATGGTACGTCAAGGCGGATCTCAATCAGTTCGAGCAGGTTATTGTCAATCTCGCAGTGAATGCGCGTGATGCAATGGACGGTAACGGGTCGCTGGAAATCAGCACACGGAACATGAGCGAGATCGAATCCGCAGAACTCGCGCATCTCGGTATAGACCGCGGCGAATATGTTTTGTGCGAAATTGCCGACACAGGTTCCGGCATTCCTGAAGAGTTACTGGAAAAGATTTTCGAGCCGTTTTTCTCAACCAAGGAAGTTGGCAAGGGAACGGGTCTTGGGCTCTCCACGGTTTATGGAACGATCAAACAGACGGGCGGATATATCTTCCCCGAAAGTAAGCTTGGAGAGGGGACGCGTTTCAAAATCTTTCTCCCCCGCCATATCCCCGATGCGTCAGCCCTGATTGAGGCGGAAGAAAATGCAGGTTTGCGCGCCGGCAAGAAATTGAAGAAGAGCCAGGCAGATCTAACTGGCTCAGGTTGTGTCATGCTTGTTGAAGACGAAGGTGCGGTGCGAGATTTCGCTGTTCGTGCACTGCGCTCACGTGGTTATGAGGTTCTTGAAGCGGGTTGCGGTATCGAGGCGCTGGAGGTTATCGAGGCCCATGAGGGCACCGTTGATCTCGTTGTCAGTGATGTTGTGATGCCAGAAATGGATGGCCCGACACTGCTCAAGGAGTTGCGCCAAAGCAATCACGATATGAAGGTCATTTTCATGTCGGGTTACGCGGAAGACGCTTTCAAGAAGAATTTACCGGCAGACGAAGAATTTACCTTTCTGCCCAAACCGTTCTCCCTGCAGCAGCTTGCAACCACCGTCAAGGAAACCATCGGCTAAACAAATAAAAACCGGTGGGCAATTTCTCGCCCACCGGTCGGTTTATTTAACGATATTAAAGTCGCCTCAGGCAACTTTCTTATGGCGGTCATGAGCCGTTTTACTCGACCCATCGAGATGAAGAACCGTCATCAGGTAATTAATTTCATCATCAAACCTCTCACCAATCACTGAACCGATTGAGCGATGCTCAGGCAGGATCTCTCCCAGAACCTCACCATGCTCAAACCTCAGCTGGGCATCGTATTTTTTTGCAATGCGTTGCATCTTTCTGTTTTCCGCAAGACACGAAATATAAAGATGCCCGACATTACGGTTTCTCGCGGACCGAATAATACGGCCCATCAATTCGGTCGCAATGCCCAAATCCTGAAACCCGGGTTCCACGGAAAAAGCGGCTTCCGCCATATCGCCCCAGCTCTCACCCAATGGGCGAAGCTCGGACACACCGCGCAGAACATCATCCACAAAGAAGCCGTAAATCACCGAATCCACTTCCGTCGATAATTTTGCGTATTTCTCGATAAATGAATCTGAAACGCTATGGGCGAACCTTGACCTGCGTCCTTTTTTATCAAGCCTGAGCAAATGATCGCGAAAAAGCTCTTCATCTGCCGTACCTAGTTTATGAATATTACCAATGCTCATATCACACCTCACAATCAAAAATGAGTTTCCGGTATATTCTCCCTTATGCAGCTCTTATTTTTGGGGGCTTCGACGCAACCTGTTCGGTCGTCGCATTTCGCCCCTGTCATGAAGTGATAATATGGGAAAGAGTTGACAAAACTATAACAAAAACAACGCATGATCCCTATGCGCCGCACGCATGGAACGACTTATTTTGGACTCAATGATATCTTGACGCGCGATACATGAGCCGCCCATATGCCCGTCATAAGTTAGCATTTTATTGGATTCGTTGGGCAATTAGCGGTGACAGGTTTACTCGAAAAATACCGGACCTATGTGGGCGACGGCACACTGGATCACGATCCCACCCAGGCATTATTGGTCGAGAAGCTTGAGATTCTTGCCAACAGGTTGACCAGCTATCGTCCTCCCGAGCGCACCGACTTCCTCTCATATTTCACTCGAAAACGAGGTGAGATCCCAAAGGGGCTCTACATTTTTGGTAAAGTAGGACGCGGCAAAACCTTCGCCATGGATATGTTTTTCGAGGCGGTGCCCATGAAGCGCAAGCGGCGGGCTCATTTTCATGAGTTCATGATCGATGTGCACAAAAGGATTGCCAATGCCCGCAAATCCTCCAAAGGAGATCCCATAGACGCAGTTGCCAAAAGCATAACCAGCGAAGCAAGCCTGATATGTTTTGATGAATTGCACGTAAACGATATAACCGATGCAATGGTATTGAGCAGGCTATTTAAGAAATTGCTGAAGCGCGGCACCATCGTCGTCGCAACATCAAACGCCCATCCAACAGAGCTTTACAAAGACGGCCTTAATCGCCAGCTGTTTTTGCCATTCGTTGACCTGATCCAGGATCACCTGGAGTTATTTGAGCTCAATGCTGGACATGATTACCGCCTTGAGAAACTGGCACGCCAGCAGATTTATTTCACACCTGCAGACGAAAATGCGACAGCAGGTATGGACGCCATATGGGTAAAGCTGACCGGTAGCAATTTGGGTACAATGAGAAGTCATGAGCTAAATGGCCGCATACTTCATGTACCGAAAGTCGCCTTGGGTGCTGCGCGTTTTAGTTTTGGAGATCTTTGCGAACAGCCACTGGGTGCTGAGGATTACCTCACCCTCGCCCATGCCTATCACACCATATTCATAGACCGCATTCCCACACTCACGCCAGAACGGCGTAACGAAGCGCGACGCTTTATCAACCTGATCGATACGCTATATGATAATCGGGTGAAGCTCATCGTGACCGCCGACGCAGAACCGGGCGACCTCTATCCGGCCGGTCATGGTGCCGATCATTTTGAACGCACGGCCTCACGACTTATCGAAATGAGATCGGAAGAATATCTCGCATCACCACATGGACAGCAAAACACGATCTGATCGGCCAAATACTGCTCATGATTTAGCCAGTCTTCACCCATATTAAAACAGTCGAATATTAGCATCTAAAATAACCTCAAGACTTTGGTCAAAAAAACCCCTTGAGTGCTTGCCGAGAGACCGGGAAAGGTCTATTCCACACGAGAAATTAGCAGCCGCTCAGCTTCGGCTGAACGTCACTTTTACCACACGAAGGAGAATACTCATGGCGCGCAACAAAATTGCGCTCATCGGCTCAGGAATGATCGGTGGCACACTTGCACATTTGGCAGGACTTAAAGAACTCGGCGACATAGTCCTGTTTGATATTGCTGAAGGCCTGCCGCAAGGCAAGGCGTTGGATATCGCAGAATCTTCTCCCGTCGACGGTTTCAACTCAAATATTACCGGCGCCAATTCATACTCGGCGCTTGAAGGTTCGGATGTCGTAATCGTAACCGCGGGCGTACCACGCAAGCCTGGCATGAGCCGTGATGACCTTCTCGAAATCAATCTCAAGGTTATGGAGCAGGTAGGTGCCGGCATTAAGAAATATGCACCCGAAGCTTTTGTTATCTGCATAACCAATCCACTCGACGCCATGGTTTGGGCGCTTCAGAAATCCTGCGGCCTGCCGCGCAACAAGGTTGTCGGAATGGCCGGTATTCTTGATAGCTCAAGGTTCCGCCATTTCCTCGCAGAAGAATTCAACGTTTCTGTCGAAGACGTGAGCACGTTTGTGCTCGGCGGTCATGGTGACACAATGGTGCCCCTCGTGCGCTATTCGACAGTTGCAGGCATTCCGCTCCCCGATCTCGTGAAAATGCGCTGGCTTACCGAAGAGCGCCTGGAAGAAATTCTCCAGCGCACCCGCGATGGTGGTGCCGAGATTGTCGGCCTTCTGAAAACCGGATCAGCCTATTACGCACCAGCCGCAGCTGGCATCGAAATGGCTGAGTCCTACCTTAAAGACAAAAAGCGCGTTCTGACCTGTGCGGCTTATTTGAGCGGCGAATATGGCGTCAAAGGCCTTTATGTCGGAGTACCGGTTGTGATCGGTGCTGGGGGCGTCGAACGGGTTGTCGAGATAGACCTGAATATGCGTGAACGGTCTGCCTTCATGAATTCAGTTGAGGCGGTCAAGGGTCTGGTTGAAGTCTGCCAGAACATTGCTCCGCAATTAGGTGAATAGAAGAGCGACCGACGCTGGGTTAGATTAGGTGGATGACGTCAATGAAAAAAAACATTGAACAGCGACGTCATCCATATTCATAAGTGACCGAACAATTAGGATGATCCATGAATATTCATGAATATCAGGCAAAGGCACTCCTCAAAGATTTTGGAGTACCGGTGTCGAAGGGTATAGCGGTATTTTCACCAGACGAAGCCATGAGTGCCGCCAAGGAACTGGGCGGACCGCTTTGGGTCGTTAAATCACAGATCCATGCAGGCGGTCGCGGCAAGGGTAAATTTACAGAACCCGAAGCCGGCGAAATGGGAGGCGTTCGCCTGGCCAAATCGGTCGAAGTTGTACATGAATATGCCGAGCAGATGCTGGGCAAGACGCTTGTTACCCATCAGACTGGACCCGCAGGTCGCGTGGTAAAGCGTCTTTATATTGAAGATGGCTCATCCATCGAAACCGAGCTTTACCTCTCGGCACTGGTCGACCGCGAGACATCACGCATCGCCTTCATCACATCGACCGAAGGCGGCATGGACATCGAAAAAGTCGCAGCCGAAACACCTGAGAAAATTCATTCACTCACGATTGACCCGGCAACCGGATACATGCCGTTTCATGGTCGCAAAATCGCGTTTGGTCTGGGACTCAAAGGCGACCAGATCAAGCAATGCGTTAAATTGATCGGAAACCTCTATCGGGCTTTTGTCGAAAAAGACATGAGCATGCTCGAAATCAACCCGTTGATTGTAACCGGCGAGGGCGACCTTAAATGCCTCGACGCGAAGGTCAACTTCGATAGCAACGCGCTCTACCGTCATCCCGACGTCATGGAATTGCGCGACCTCGAAGAAGAGGATCCTGCAGAAGTTGAGGCCTCACGCTACGACCTCAACTATGTCAAGCTTGATGGTGAAATCGGCTGCATGGTCAACGGCGCAGGCCTCGCAATGGCAACCATGGATATCATCAAGTTATACGGCTCCGAGCCCGCAAACTTTCTCGATGTCGGTGGCGGCGCAAATAAAGAGCAGGTGATGAACGCGTTTAAAATCATCCTGTCTGATCCGAATGTCAAAGGCATCCTGGTCAATATCTTCGGCGGCATCATGCGCTGCGATATTATTGCTGAGGGCATTGTCGCCGCGGCCAAGGAAATGGCAATTGATGTTCCTCTGGTGGTGCGTCTTGAAGGCACAAACGTTGAAATTGGCAAAAAGATGCTGACCGATTCAGGTCTGGCAATCATCGCCGCAGATGATCTTGGTGACGCCGCCAGGAAAATCGTCGCTCAAGTGAAGGAGGCGGCCTGATGTCAATTCTCGTCGATCAAAATACCAAAGTTATCTGTCAGGGCTTCACCGGTAGTCAGGGCACATTTCACTCAGAACAGGCAATCGCATACGGCACTAAAATGGTTGGTGGCGTGACACCGGGCAAAGGTGGTCAGGAGCATCTCGGCCTGCCTATTTTTAACACTGTTGGCGATGCGGCCGAGAAGACCGGTGCCAATGCCACCGCCATCTACGTGCCGCCCCCCTTTGCGGCTGATGCAATCATCGAAGCCATTGACGCTGAAATCCCGTTGATCGTGACTATCACCGAGGGCATACCCGTGACCGATATGGTCAAGGTGCGGCGCGCACTTGATGGGTCCAAATCACGCCTTGTTGGCCCAAACTGTCCAGGTGTCATAACACCGGGCGATTGCAAGATCGGTATCATGCCGGGCCATATTCATAAACGCGGCTCGGTTGGCATTTTGTCTCGTTCAGGCACCCTGACATATGAGGCAGTGGCACAAACAACTGCCGCAGGCCTGGGTCAGTCAACCTGTGTCGGTATTGGCGGGGACCCCGTTAAGGGCACAGAATTCATCGATATATTGGAAATGTTTTTGGCTGACGATGAGACCCAGTCAATTATCATGATCGGTGAAATCGGTGGCTCAGCAGAAGAAGACGCCGCAGAGTTTCTTAAATTAAACCCGGTCAAGAAACCTGTCGTTGGCTTTATCGCCGGTGTAACGGCCCCTCCAGGTCGTCGCATGGGGCATGCCGGCGCTATTATCGCCGGTGGCAAAGGCGGTGCCGGCGACAAAATCGAGGCGATGAAATCAGCCGGCATTGCGGTGGCTGATTCCCCTGCTTCACTCGGTACGACGTTAGCGGGCATTTTGGCGGGGTAATGCCCCCGGCCATGCCAGAGCATGATCAACAAAAGTGTACGCGGTTTTGTAGTTCGATCATGCGATAAATTATAAAACTGGAGCGGTAGCAGGTACCACTTAAACTGATACCGCTCTAGGCAGACTGACTATGAACCAGACGACGTAGGTTAAAGTTCACATCGGGCGCAAATACCAGAATGCCCCTATGTGAACGGATCAATCCGACATTCATCGGACCGATTTCAATCCGCTGAATATCCAGGCCCGATGGGCAGAGAAAAAGCAGTAGATAAATGTCACGCCAGGACCTGAATAAGGCGTTCGCAGATACCTCATTTTTACATGGGGCAAACGCTTCTTACATCGAAGAACAGCATGCGCGGTATCAGGATAATCCTGGCTCTGTTCCAGAAGAGTGGCGCAACTTTTTTGCCAATCTCCAAGACAATCCCGAAAGCATATCCAGCGAGGCCGAAGGCCCGTCCTGGGCGCCACACAACAACAATGAAGACGCCGCAAATGAAACGACAGCCGCACTAACTGGTGGAGACTGGGGGACGGTGGAAAGTGCTCTCCAAAATCAGGTAAGGACACATGCACAATCAGTCGGCGGTGATGTGTCGCCTGCAGCCACCATGCGGGCAACGCAGGATTCCGTCCGCGCATTGATGCTCATCCGCTCATACCGTGTTCGCGGCCATCTTCTGGCAGACCTCGACCCCCTCGGCTTGCAGGAACGCGAGGATCACCCGGAATTGTTGCCCTCAACTTACGGCTTCACACCGGCCGATATGGATCGTCCCATATTCCTCGACAATGTGCTTGGTTTGAACTTGGCGACCTTGCGCGAGATCATGGAGATTTTGCGCAAGACCTATTGCCAGCATATCGGCGTTGAATACATGCATATTTCTGATCCCGAACAAAAGCGATGGATTCAGGAACGCATAGAAGGCCCGGACAGAAGCGTGAGCTTTACACCCGAAGGTAAGCTCGCAATCCTCAACAAACTCATTGAAGCGGAAGATTTCGAGCGCTTTCTCGACAAGAAATACACCGGCACCAAGCGCTTCGGCCTCGAAGGTGGAGAATCCATCATTCCCGCCCTGGAGCAGATTATCAAACGCGGTGGCCAGCTTGGCGTTCGCCAGATTGTCCTGGGCATGGCCCACCGTGGTCGTTTAAACATTCTCGGCAATGTGATGGGCAAACCACGTAGCGCAATTTTCCACGAGTTTAAGGGCGGCGCATCAAAACCCGATGAGGTCGAAGGCTCGGGGGATGTTAAATATCACCTCGGCGCATCCTCTGACCGCGAATTCGATGGCAATAACGTGCATCTATCACTGACCGCAAACCCGTCCCATCTGGAAATCGTAAACCCGGTGGTCCTTGGTAAAGTACGCGCAAAACAGGATCACGACGAAGACGGAGAGCGCACCAGTGTTCTGCCGTTGCTTATCCACGGAGACGCGGCCTTCGCTGGCCAGGGCGTCGTTGCTGAGTGTCTGGGACTGTCGGGACTGAAGGGACATCGCACTGGCGGTTCAATTCACGTCATCATCAACAACCAGATCGGTTTCACCACCGCACCTCATTTCTCCCGCTCCTCGCCCTATCCATCCGACGTTGCACGCATGGTCGAGGCACCCATATTCCATGTTAACGGTGATGATCCGGAAGCCGTGGTCTATGTCGCCAAGGTGGCGACCGAGTTCCGCCAGAGGTTCCATAAGCCGGTCGTTATCGACATGTTCTGTTACCGCAGGCATGGACACAATGAGGGTGATGAGCCAGCCTTCACCCAGCCAATAATGTACCGCCATATTAAAAAGCTTGCCACAACAGCCAGAATTTACTCCGACCGCCTGGTAGCGGAAGGGCTTGTGACGAGTGCTGATGTAGAAAAAATACGTGACGATATCCACAACACGCTGGAGTCGGAATTCCAAGCTGGTAACGCCTATAAGCCAAACAAGGCCGACTGGCTGGACGGGCTATGGTCAACCCTGGAAACCGCCGAAGAAGGGCCCCGGCGCGGCGATACCAATGTCGATATTGATACTTTGAAATTCCTTGGCTACCGCATCACCACAATTCCAAAAACATTTACAGCCCACAAAACCCTTCTTCGCATGCTTAAGAAACGCCGTGAAATGATCGAGACCGGTGAGGGAATTGATTGGGCGATGGGCGAGCATCTTGCATTCGCCACCCTGGTCAATGAAGGTACTCCGGTCCGTTTGTCGGGACAGGATTGCGAACGCGGGACATTCTCCCAGCGTCACGCGGTCCTTATCGATCAGGGTACAGAGAAGCTTTATCGGCCGCTGGATAATATCACCCCAGATCAGGGGCGCTTTGAGGTCATCAACTCAATGCTATCCGAGGAGGCTGTCCTCGGCTTTGAATATGGCTATTCGCTGGCCGAGCCGATGTCGCTTACCCTTTGGGAGGCCCAGTTTGGTGATTTTGCCAATGGCGCGCAGGTCATTTTCGATCAGTTTCTCTCAGCCGGAGAGCGTAAATGGCTGCGCATGTCAGGCCTCGTAATATTGCTCCCCCATGGCTATGAGGGCCAGGGGCCGGAGCATTCGTCAGCCCGCCTGGAGCGTTATCTTCAAATGTGTGCTGAAGACAATATGCAGGTTGCAAATTGCACAACGCCAGCAAATTATTATCATATTCTCCGACGTCAGCTGAAACGCAAGTTCCGCAAGCCGTTGATTATCATGACGCCAAAATCTTTACTGCGCCATAAGCGCGTGACCTCGACGCTAGAGGAGTTTGGTCCAGGCTCAACTTTCCATCGAATTCTTTGGGATGATGCAGAGTATCGCAAGGGCGAGAAAATCAATCTCAAGGCTGACGATAAAATCAAACGGGTAGTGCTCTGCACCGGCAAGGTTTATTACGACCTCTATGAGACCCGCGAGAGCCACAGCATAGATGACGTTTATTTATTGCGCGTTGAGCAGCTCTATCCCTTCCCCGCCCGCGCGCTGATCACCGAGCTGCAACGCTTCCCCAATGCCGAGATCATCTGGTGTCAGGAAGAGCCAAAGAATATGGGGGCCTGGACCTTTGTCCAGCCCAATATCGAATGGGTACTCGAACACATTGATGCAAAATTCCTGCGCCCGCGCTATGTCGGTCGGTCGGCTTCGGCATCAACCGCAACGGGCCAGTTGAGCAAACACGTCAACGAACAACAGGCTCTGGTGGCAGATGCATTGGGAATTAGCGACTGAATGGGCGCAGTGAATTAACGAGAATATCAATTGATGAACTACGATCCACTTCAGACAGAAATAACAGATTAGAGAAAAAAGGCAGTTGTCATGGCCACCGAAATACACGTGCCCACATTGGGAGAATCAATCTCTGAAGCAACCATAGGTCAATGGTTCAAGAAACCGGGCGATCACGTTAACGTAGACGAGCCTTTGGTTGAGCTCGAAACTGACAAGGTTACACTGGAGGTGCCCGCCCCGGTAAGTGGTGTGATCGCAAACATCTCGGTTGGCGAAGGCGAAACTGTCGAAGTCGGCGCATTGCTGGGCGTAATAACCGAAGGCGAAGCGGCAGCAACTGCCTCCGACACACCGGCCGCTACACCTGCGCCAGCGCCAGCACCAGCGTCCGCACCTGCACCTGCTCCGGTACCGGCAGCGACCGCCATGCAGCCCGCACCAGCGGCCCGCAAATTAATGGCCGAGAACAATGTCGATCCGTCAAATGTTGCAGGTTCCGGCAAACGCGGTCAGATCCTCAAAGGCGATGTTATGGCCGCACTGGAACGCAATGCAGGTGCACCCGCGCCCGCGCCCGCAGCTCCATTGTCCGCACTTGTGCCAACACCCCAGCCGACAACCGGTATGCGCGCACCGGGCCCGGCAGATGACGACGCACGCGAAGAACGCGTTCGCATGACGCGGTTGCGCCAGACAATCGCCCGTCGTCTCAAGGACGCACAAAACACTGCCGCAATGCTCACCACTTTCAATGATGTGGACATGGGTGCGGTTATGGAGCTCCGCTCGGAGTACAAAGGCCTCTTCGAGAAAAAGCATGGCGTTAAACTTGGTTTCATGGGCTTCTTTGTAAAAGCCTGCGTTCAGGCATTGCGCGAAGTGCCCGCCGTCAACGCCGAAATTGATGGCACCGATGTCATCTATAAAAATTATTACCATATTGGCGTTGCCGTCGGCACCGAAAAAGGATTGGTTGTACCCGTGATCCGCGATGCAGAGCGCATGAGCATCGTTGAGATTGAGGCGCAAATCGCAGATTTTGGCAAACGCGCCCGCGACGGCAAACTCACAATCGACGAAATGCAGGGCGGCACATTCACCCTGTCAAACGGCGGCGTATATGGCTCGCTTCTCTCAACACCAATATTGAACGCACCCCAATCCGGCATCCTCGGCATGCACCGCATTGAACAACGCCCTGTCGTTAAGGACGGCGAAATAGTCGCGCGCCCGATGATGTATCTCGCACTCTCATACGATCATCGTCTCGTCGACGGCCGCGAAGCCGTGACATTCCTCGTGCGCGTTAAGGAAAATCTTGAGGACCCACAACGCCTCATTCTCGAAATATAATTTACCTCTATAAAAAAATGGATGAATTCATGTCGGATAGTTTCGACCTAACAGTTATCGGCACCGGCCCTGGCGGCTATGTGTGTGCCATTCGCGCCGCCCAACTCGGTCAAAAAGTCGCCGTCATTGAGAAGCGCTCGACCCATGGCGGAACCTGTCTCAATGTCGGCTGCATCCCGTCAAAGGCGCTCCTTCACGCCTCCGAGGTTTATGAGGAAGCGAATGAGGGAATGGGCGAGATGGGAATTGATGTGAAGCCCGAACTCAACCTTGGCCAGATGATGACCTTCAAGGATGAAGGTGTCGCTGGCAATGTCCAGGGCATCGAGTACCTGTTGAAGAAAAACAAGATCACCAGCTTTCATGGCACCGGAAAAATCACGTCCGCAAACCAGATTGAAGTGACAGCGGAGGATGGCACCACCCAGACATTATCGAGCCGTGCAATAATCATCGCCACAGGCTCTGAGGTCGCCTCATTACCAGGCATCGAAATCGATGAGAACCGTATCCTGTCATCTACCGGCGCGCTTGAGCTGCCGAAGGTTCCAAAGAAACTGATCGTCGTCGGTGGTGGTGTTATTGGTCTTGAGCTTGGTTCCGTTTGGCGCCGGCTGGGTGCCGAGGTCACCGTTATCGAATATATGGACCGGATCACGCCGGAAATGGACGCTGAGGTTGCAAAAAATTATCAACGTATCCTCAAAAAACAGGGCATGAAATTCATGCTCAGCTCGAAAGTGACGGGCGTTGAGACAACCGCCCGTAGCGCCAAGATCACCGTTGAACCCGCTAATGGCGGTGACGCAGAAACAATAACCGCAGACCGCGCTCTTATATCAATCGGTCGCAGGCCGTATACTGAGGGGCTGGGACTTGAGACCGTGGGTGTTCTCCGTGACAATCGTGGTTGCGTTATGGTTGATGCGAATTACCAGACCAACGTGCCGGGCATATTTGCCATAGGTGACGTGATCACCGGTCCAATGCTCGCACATAAGGCAGAAGACGAAGGCGTCGCGGTGGCAGAACTCATTGCCGGTCAATCAGGTCATGTCAATTACGACGTGATCCCGAATGTTATTTACACCTACCCCGAAGTTGCATCCGTGGGCAAAACCGAGGAGCAGCTTAAAGAGGCGGGCATTGAGTATAATTCGGGAAAATTTCCCTTTACCGCCAATGGCCGCGCCAAGGTAAACCGCACCACAGATGGCTTTGTAAAAGTGCTGGCCGATAAGCATACCGACAAAATTCTAGGCGTTCATATCCTTGGGCCCGACGCGGGAACCATGATCGCTGAAGCTGCCGTCATCATGGAATTCGGTGGCTCGGCAGAAGATCTGGCCCGCACCTGTCACGCCCACCCGACCTTAAACGAAGCAGTCAAGGAAGCAGCGCTTGCAGTGGACAAGCGTCCACTTCATATGTGAAGCTCAATTAAATTTGAGCTGAAGGGAGCAGATATGTCAGACAAAAAGCCCAACCCGGTCGTGCTGCTTGCCATATCGTCAGTTTGTGCTGTATGCGCTGGCGTGATTGCATTCATGGCGCACACAATAATTTACGCTGAATCCGGATCAATGACCGCCGCCTGGACGGGCGTGGCCGT
>Ga0209633_10003153_pt1 | contig 15342 bp, 10 predicted proteins | sample Cruoilmetagenom1_FD_187290 | JGI IMG/M metagenome (GOLD analysis project Ga0209633, IMG submission 187290) | Oil polluted marine microbial communities from Coal Oil Point, Santa Barbara, California, USA - Sample 1 (SPAdes) (version 2) | ecosystem: Environmental > Aquatic > Marine > Oil seeps ... | reverse complement strand
TGTGGTGCAGGAACTGGCTGGGGGATGTGTGGTGCAGGAACTGGCTGGGGGATGTGTGGTGCAGGGGCTGTTGGGGGATGCGTGGTGTAGGGACTGGTGGGGGGGAGTGCGGTATTTCCCAAGAGGACTCGCGCTCATCCATTATTTCGGCCCATGTTCTTCTCTATGCTGTGCGATGCAGTCGGTGCAGCTTCTGGGTTAACAAGCCGGTCAAATTGAGCGAGACGGGCGAAGTTTCTAACATCGGGATCGTGTGCTTTGCGGGCGAAGAGGTGTTCTTTTCTGATGTCGCAGATATCGAGAAAGTCGCAATGGCTGCAATGTCCGTGGGGGTGAGGAACAGGGTGGAAATCCCCGCGGGAAAGATGATGAACAAGCTGTGTGATGACCTGTATGAAGGGATTGGAGAGGACTGTGAGCGGAGCTCCTTCACAGCGAATCTTGGTAAAGCTGCCTTTTCGGGTTGTGTGGACGTATTCTCCTTCTCCCTCTTCGACCTTGTGCCCAAGCAGGTTTGCGGCTGCGTGTAAATACACGGGAAGTTGGAGAGCTCGTCCCCCTGAGATGGCGTTATTGCGGTGCAAAGGGTTGCGTGTCCCTGTTTTGTAGTCTGTGACGCGAAAACGAGTCGGGGTCTCTTCGCAAGTTGAGATGTCAATACGGTCGATTCGGCCGGTAAACCGCATGCGGTACTCGCCATTGCTAATGGTGAGGGGTGCGTCGCTTGAGAGCGGGTCCTCCCCGGTCTCTTTTTGTGTCTTTCCGAATCCGACTTCAAAGGCAATAGGTTTCCAGGTGGCATCGTAGGAAGCTGTTTCGATGTCATGCCATCGTTCGAGGTCAGTCAGAAGTGCGCGTTTTGTTTGCTCCCACAGGAGGGGGTGCCCTGTTTCTTTTCTCTCTTCCCATTCCGAGAAAACCTGGGTGGCAGTGCGATGCAACAGAGACAGGCGTTCCTTCCTTGTTTCTGGTGTCAGGGGTTCACCTTTGTTGGCCCGCATAAACTTTTCCAGGATTTCATGTATCAGCGTGCCTTTGTCTCGGTTGGAGAGGTCATGACACGCTCTTTCGACATTCTTCTCTTTGATTCCCAAAATATGTGCAAGAAAAAAGCGGTAAGGGCAGGCTGCGTAAGTCTCAAGGCGGGTTGCCGAGAGCGGTTGACGGAGCGGATGCTTGAGAGAAAGAGATTGTACCGCCTCGGGGCCGACCATGCCGTCATATTCAGTGAGATGTGGGCTGAGCCAGCGTTTTGCCCAAGACAATCGGGCTGAGGCTACTTGGGGATGCCGGCGTGCAAGGGCAGGGAGTGTCTCGCTCGGGTTCTGCACGAGAAGATGGCGTAAGAGTTCGTTTCCGTTCAGACAGGCATTTGGTGTTGCGGGGGAAATGGTGTCAAGTGGGGCGTTGGTCTCTGGTGCAAACTCTGTTGCGTCTTGCAGAGTTTGCCCTGCACAAGCGGCGATTCTGGCAGCGTTATAGAAGGGAGAGGGAGGGAGCGAGCGTCCGGTCTTCCTGTCGGTCAAGGGGCGGCTCAAATGGAGATGTTCTCCGGCCGCGTGGAGCGCGAGTACGAATTTCTGCTGTTGGGAGGGAAGTGACGGCGCGCGTGGAGGAAACTGGATAGAGAGGGATTGCGCAATCTGGTGGCGTTCCCTGTCGGTAAGAAGGGGCATGTGGGGCATTGCAAGTGGAATCCAGCCTTCCGCAAGGCCCAGAATGGCGAGGGTTCGTATGTTGGCGAAGACTGCCTGGGAGAGATCTCCTGCTCTGACGGCATTCTCTGGTTTTTTCGTGGTGGGTTGGGGTACGACGTCCAAAATCACGGGCAGGCTTGCAGAGAAGTCCGCCCATGTTATCTTCTCTGTTTCCTTGTTTGCTGTGCGGGCGGCCCTGCCCACGCTCTCGAGGATTTCTACGATCTCGTCTGCCCTGTGCACGTATCGTGTGAGGCGTTTTCCAAACCAGCTGAGATGCTCGTGCCAGAGGGCACGCGAAGGCGGACTGCCAAGATCGGGTATGAACTGCTCGAGAAAGTTTTGCAACTCCCGTAGGGCAGCCTGTTCGGCTTTTCCGAGGGCAGCGTCGAGTTTGCTGTTCGTCTTTGGTGTCATTCTCCCAAGTCGAGTCGACCATTCTTCGGGACCTGACTCGATCCCGGCTCTTTGTGCAAGACCCTCCCAGCGCCACACTTGTGTCATGGGAAATTTTTCGAGTGTTGCGGGTGGAAAGTCGGTTTCAGAGAGGAAGACCATGAGGTCTTCGCGTGGGAACGTGGATCCTGCGAGTGACGCGAGTTGCAGGCTCTGACGACCGAGCGCAGAATGTGCGACCGGATCAGTGTCGTGCAGCCAAAGCGGGATACCGGCTTGGCTGAACGTCTCACGCAAGAGCGCACTGTGTCCTTTACGAGGCGGGAAAACCACCATCATATCCGAGAAGGAAACGCCTGCACCGGCCCAGCGCAGACATGCTCGTGCCGCTTCCCGTGTTTCCTGGAGGACATCGGCTGCCTGGACAAAAACAGTTGAGTTGTCAATAGGAATGGGCTTGGCTGGTTTTTTTGTGTCCGTGTCGTTTTCTTCACTGAAGATGTGTGTGCGCAGCTGTTGTGCGCTGCTGCGTTCTTTTGTGCGTGTCGTCATACGTGAGATGGCGAGTCGTGGGGTTTCCGGCCATTCAGCCCCAAGGCTTTCAAGCCAGACACGTGCCTCGTGAAGCGCGTCATCTGCTTTTGTAGCAGTAAAAGGCAGAAAAACCTGCAATGTTGTCACGGTGAGAGCACGAGAGAGGAAACGTAATTGGACTTTTGTTGTGGGGGTGAAACCATAGAGAAAGAGGGGCACGTTGGTGAGTTCCGTGATGTCTGCATGCTCAAAAATGTCATCCGGGGAAGACAAAGTGGGGCAAGTTTTGTCGACCCTTTCATAGAGTGGCGCCAGACTCGCAAGTTTTCGTCGAGTCTCAAGTGTGACTGCAGCGCGCCGTAGCGCGTCTGGGTTGATACGAGCTTGGCGAAGATCACTGAAAAGAGAGGCTGCTTCTTGGGTAAAGCCGGGAGTGTTCGCGATAGGAGCGAAGTATCCGCTTGTTTTACGGGCAGCGTGTGCGATGATGGCGTGTTCTGCCCACGGCGTGAGAAAGTCCCGTGTTTTTTGCTGCGCGTCCGTGGGACGCAAAAGGTTTGCGAGTCGGGCCAAGGTCACTATTTCGACATTGGCCATACCCCCGAGCTCGCGTGCGAGGCGGAGACGGAACTGTTCGCGTAAGGTTTCTGGGGGGAGCACAATAACGATGCGTTGCAAAAGGTCGACGTTTTTTACTGTGCGGATTTCCCGAGCCACGGAATTCGGCAGTCGTTCCGGTGCGCGCAGCACAACATGACATGCTGTTTCCGACGATCGTGCAAATCGTTGGGCAGTGTCTTTTCGGCCTTGTGCTCGCATGGCGTGGGCCACTGTCGACTTCCTTTTGCTGTGGACAGTCTGTCGTTTTGCCAGGTTTCCCAGTTCGATGTCCAAGGCGGTCCAGTATGGAACGGTAGAGAGAGAAAATTGTGGCAGTGTTGTTGTACTCTTGTGGAATTTTTGTTGACAGCACTGTCTACATTGCTGTCCACGGCGCTGTGCCGAGAGACCGTAGATCTGTGAGTCGAAAAGCCTATAGGTATGTTGCATGGAGAACAGAAAGCATAAAAAGAACAGCGAACAATGTGGGAGAAGAGCAGGGGGCGTGCATCGGCGTGTCAGCTTGAAGGAAGAAAACGCCGGATGAAAGAGTCATGTGAAGCAGACTGATGCGACCGTGCCGGCGTGTCAGGCCAGTCTGTGGCGTAGTCCGATCTATGTATGTCCTGAATGAGGATGAGGGCTTGGCGGAGCGAAGAGAGAATATCCTGTAATCTGGTGGCGATATATTCTGGTCCTGTTTGGGAACAGATTATGGTTTTTCTTTCGAGCATTCCGATCACACGCGCGAGTTCTTCGGCATTTCTCTCTGTTGATCCAAGATTTTTTACTTTTGTTGCCAGTATCTCTAATTCGTTGTCAGAAGGAAATTCAGATTGTCGGTTTTGCTCCGCGATTGTGTTCTGGAGCAGAGTGAGCTGGTGTCCTGCACTATGCAGAATGCGGCGGGAGGCTGTGATTTGCATGCGGAGAAGGGGAACTGTGTCGTTTGCGGGATGGGAAGGAGGAACAGCTCGTTTTGTTTTTTCTTTTCGCCGCTTTGACATCACAGATGTTCTCCTCGGATGCTCTTCTCCTCATAAGGAGTGCCTCGATAGGGTCTACCTGTTGTCGACCCTGGGCCGGCCCTTTATTGTCGCGTGGCTTGCGATCACGCGCTCCCCGGAGGGTCTCCATGAGTATGCCTTTTTGGTGGCATGTATCTGCCTCGAGTGCCGCGCTGAGAGAGGTGTGAGAATCTATTGACGCATTGGAGACGCCTTGAGGCGACTTGACACATTGACACATTGACGACTGACCGGAAAACTCTTCTAATGGAAGCCGGCCGAGGCTTGTTGAGATTCAGATGGGGCGTCAGACGGTAAATCAGCGGACAAATCTGTGTTCTCTTGATAAGATTCTCTTCTTCACGTGTGTTTTTTCTCGGTGCCCATGCAGATTCTGTGAGAACAGTGCTATGTCGCGCTTGTTCCTGTCTTGGCTGTTCAGTACTGAGGTTCTCGTCTTGGGGATCTTATCTATGCCAGGAGGAAGACGGGAAGTGCAGGTGAAACCTGTTTCGCACCTGTTTGTCGCTAGTCTTGGATCTAGGGAGCGCAACTGGGAGCACACCTGCCCTGTTGGTATTGGTGAAAAGGCGCCATGCCATCTCGGATGCTGGTGTTACTGGGAAAACAACACGCGGCTCTCCTGAATTGATCGCCGAGGAGCTTCCGCGAGGCAAGACGATGGACACCACAGCGGTTCGCCGCATATTTTTGGATTTTTTCAAAGAAAGAGGGCATGAGGTTCTTCCCTCTTCTTCCTTGATTCCGCTGGACCCTACTCTTTTGCTTACAACAGCAGGAATGGTGCAGTTCAAGCCTTATCTGACAGGTGAAGAAGAGCCCGTTTTTTCACGTGTTGCATCGGTTCAAAAATGTGTCCGTACCACGGATATTGACATTGTCGGACTCACCTTGCGGCACCTCACTTTCTTTGAGATGCTCGGAAATTTCAGTTTTGGGGACTACTTCAAAGAAAAAGCGATTCCCTGGTCCTGGGATCTTATGACCGAAGGGTTTGGTTTCGACCCTGAGCGGCTTTGGGTCACGGTTTATCACGAGGATGATGAAGCCGCGGAAATTTGGCTTGACAGCGTGGGAGTGTCACCGGCTCGGTTGCAGCGCAGCGGTGAGGACAACTTTTGGTCTATGGGGACGTCGGGGCCATGTGGCCCTTCAAGTGAGATCTTTTATGACAAAGGGCCTGCCTATGGTGAAGCTGGTGGGCCGCTCGTGGACGATGAGCGCCATGTTGAAGTCTGGAACCTTGTGTTCATGGAGAGCCTGCGTGATGAGGCCGGCGCTATTGTCGGAGAATTGCCCAAGAAAAATATTGATACAGGGGCTGGCCTCGAACGCCTTGTTGCGGTGCGGAACGACTGTAAAAGTATTTTTGAGGTAGATTCCCTGCGCGACGTGCTTGATGTTGCCGAATCGGCCTCGGGCTGTGTGTACGGGCAAGACGATCGCTCTGATATTTCCCTACGCATCCTTGCCGAACATGGCCGTTCTGCAACTTTTCTTCTTACTGATGGCGTCTTCCCCTCAAACGAAGCTCGTGGCTATGTGCTGCGTCGCATCATTCGCAGGGCAGTGCGTCATGCCTGGTTGCTTGGCGTGAAAGACCAGGTCATGACCTCTCTCGCCCAGCGTACGATCGACTTGCTTCGTGGGGTTTATCCCGAGCTGCAACGTAACGCGGCAGTTACGTTGGAGATCCTGGATAATGAGGAAAGTCGTTTTCGTTATACGCTCCGCCGTGGGCTCACCAGCCTGGACAACGAATTTGCGACATTGCAGGCAGGGGAACGATTAAAAGGGAGCGCTGCTTTCGCACTGCACGATACCTATGGTTTTCCCATCGAACTCACAAAAGAGATCGCTGCCGAGCGCAAGATCCAGGTCGATATGGATGGCTTTGACGCGGAGATGACGCGCCAAAGAGAAATGGCAACAGCAGCGGGAGGCGCGAAAACCGAAACAGGAGGAGGCGCTGCGGCCTCTTTGCTTGCGGATCTCAGCTCGACGCTCTTTCTCGGCTATGAGACCACAGAAGCAGATGGACAAGTGGTCGCTCTGCTGAAAGACGGAGAGTTTCTCGCGCAGGCTGATGCCTCCGAAGGTCCCGTGAAAATTGAGGTGATCGTCGATCGCACTCCCTTTTATGCGGAATCTGGTGGGCAGGTTGGTGACACAGGACGGATCGTTGCTGCTGACACCTTGTTTACCGTGTTTGATACGCAACAAGTGCGTAGTGGACTGACTGCGCATCAGGGGGAATTGCAGGCGGGCAGGCTCGCTGTTGGTGACCCGGTCACCTGCAGTGTGGATGCGTCTCGCCGTGCCGGGATTTGTCGTCACCACACTGCGACGCATCTTCTCCACTGGGCGTTACGCAAGGTACTCGGGGAGCATGTGCGCCAGCAGGGTTCTTTCGTCGAACCGGATCGTCTTCGTTTCGATTTCAGTCATTATACCGGTGTGACTTCCCAAGAAATGGCAGAGGTTGAAGCGCTCGCGAATAGCGAAGTCCTCACGAACGACCCGGTGTGTTGCGTGGAAACTTCAAAAGCTGAAGCTGACATGAGGGGCGTGATCGCTTTTTTCGGCGACAAATATGGGGAGACAGTGCGGGTTCTCGAAGCAGGAAGCCATTCCGTGGAACTCTGTGGTGGTACCCACGTTCGAAGTTTGGGAGAAATTGGGCCGATTGTTGTGGTGAGTGAGTCCTCTATCGGTTCAAACATTCGCCGTATGGAAGCCTTTACCGGGGAAGCGGCGCTGTCTTATCTGCAAACCCGGCGCTCTTTGTTGCACGATGCCGCGGGGATGCTCCGCACATCTGATGAGGAAGTCCCAGAGATCCTGGAAAAACGGCTTGGCGAATTTGCTTCGCAGCGCAAAGAACTAGAATCTGTACGTTCGCAGCTTTTTGCGGATAGGGCAAAGCATATGGTCGATGATGCTTTTGCCTTGTCTTTTCTTGGAGCGAAGGCCCTGGTGTCAGTTTGTCGAGGAGTTTCTGCTCCAAAAGAACTGCAACAAATGGCAGTGGAGTTGCGGGGCCGTTTGGGGAGCGGAGCCGTCGTGCTCGGCGTTAACTTTGGCGGGAAGGCCTCGCTTGTTTCTTCAGTTTCGAAAGACCTGCAGAAGCAGGGACTTGGGGCTTCCGACATTTTACAAGATGCAGCCAAGGCAGTTGGCGGTGGAACTGGCCGCAACTCTGATACGGCTATGGCTGGTGGACGAAAAGGCGGAGAAGTCGGACGCGCTCTTGATTTGGCTCGGACCTTTCTTGAAGACTGGAGACCGGAAACCCAGGTGTCGAAGTGAAATATCTTGGGCTTGATCTTGGAAAGCGGCGAGTTGGCGTCGCGGTGTCCGATCCCGATGGCAAGGTCGCTGTTCCTCTGACGGTGATTGACCGCCGTGTGGTTTCTTCTCTAGCGCAAGGACTTGTTCCTATTATGGCTGAATACGCAGTTGACGCCCTTGTTGTAGGATTGCCCATCCGTACTGACGGGACAGAGGGAGTGGAAGCACAAGAGGCGAGACGTGTTGCTGGAGAACTCGAGCGTTTTCTTGGATGTCCGGTTAGCCTGTACGATGAAAGACTCACGACGCGTATTGCGCATGCTGCAGGCCGAGAGGTTGGTGTGCGCAATAAAAAGAGGAAAAAATCGGTCGATATGGTGGCAGCTAGTCTGATTCTGCAAGGCTGGCTGGATCGGCATCAAAACGCAGTGTCGTGACTGTAGCGTCTGTAGCGTAACTATCGTCAGAAGTCTCAGAAAGTTTGGACATGGTTGCCAGAGGGACTTTCCATATGGCAGGGCAGTGGCCCGGTAATGAGGGGGGAACGGACCCCTGGCCTGGGTTGCCTCCATCCTATAGAGACTTTCCTCACCAGCCGGATCCGTTGGAAGACACGCTTATCTTGCCGCCGGCCCCCTTGGCTGTAGAGCCTTCTTCTCCTGCCCGGCCTGTTCCGGCGGATTCCCCGGATGCTTCTGCTTTTTACGCAGAGCATGCCAATGCTTTGGTGGGTGACGGGCTATGGGATGAACTCGCGGAAGCAGCAGAAAAAAACGCTTCAACGGGGAAGAAAGGTTCGAGAAAACGCCGTGTGTTGCAGATTTTTGCGATGCTTATTGTAAGTTCCGTCCTCGTGTGCGCAGGGGCAGGCTTCTGGTTTTTTCGACAGTTGTACCCTGGCAATCCCGGCTCGGAAGTGATGATGTCTGTTCCTGAGGGAACATCCCTGCTTCGCCTCGGCACTTTATTGGAGGAGGAAGGCGTCATTACTTCGGCCTTTGCTTTTCGTCTCTATACGCGGGTGCGAAGTATTGGTACTATTTCGTCTGGCATGTATGCCTTGCAGGCGCATTCCGATATAGATGACGTGATCGATGTTTTGCGTCAGGGGCCGATCCGGATTTCTTCTGCGATCACCCTGCCTGAAGGCACGGTCTTGTCGCAAATGATTGAGCGAGTTGACCAAACGGACTTGCTGGGTGGCGATGCCTTTCGTGGTGCTTTGGAATCGGGGGAAATCCGATCTGTGTACTTGCCCGATGATGTAGGCAATTTGGAAGGGTTTCTTTTTCCGGATACTTATCAGATTGATGAGACGGTGAGCGAGGAAGATTTTTTGCGCCGTCTCGTGAGTACCTTCGATAGGGTAGCCGGGGAAGTGGGGATTGTAGAGAAAGCTGCTGATCTTGCGCTTACTCCATATGAAGTGGTGATTGTGGCTTCCATGGTTGAAAAAGAAGCCCGGGTTGATGGGGACCGTGCGAAAATCGCCAGGGTAATCTATAACCGTCATGCGCGTGGGATGCCGCTCGGGATTGATGCCACGCTTCTTTATTCTTTTGGACCGGATCCTGATTTTTCCGCAATTGACTGGGAATCGACGGATCCTTATAACACGCGCCGTATGCCGGGGTTTCCCCCCACCCCAATCTCGAATCCGGGTCGAGCTTCGTTGGAGGCTGCTCTGAATCCGGCCGAGGGAGACTGGCTGTACTATGTGCTGACTGATGCGAGCGGGGAGCATACCTTCACTTCCTCTTATGATGCGTTTTTGCGTGCGAAGGCCGATGCCAAGCGGCGAGGGATATTTTAGTTCCATGTCGGTTTCTTGCGCGGGGGAAGAGGACGGGGGCGCAGCGCTGTCCGGAAGCACTGTGGGGCGTTTGCTGGGAAAAGTCTCCGGTGCCACGAAAGTGGCAGGTGTTGTCGGTTCTCCGGTAACCCAGTCTCTGAGCCCTACTTTGCATAATGCGGCTTTTGCCGCGCTTGAGCTTGACTGGGCATATGTTGCTTTTCCACTTTCCCTCGAAGGTCAGGGAGGGGGCGCAGCTGAAAACGCAGAGACGGAGAGGGTTGCGGGCGTGTTGCGTGCCGCTTTTTCGCTTGGGGTGGCAGGTCTGTCGATCACAATGCCCTGGAAGCAAGCGGCTTGTCGTGCTGCGGTGCAACACAGTGCTGCGGTGCGCGAGATTGGGGCGGCGAATACGCTTGTGCGTGGCGAGATGGGATGGCGCGCAGCGAATACTGATGCCACGGGTTTTGTGGCTTTCCTTGAAAAGGACCTTCATATTGAGTGCGCGGGTCTTCGTGTTGGTTTGCTCGGGGCGGGGGGAGCTGCCACGGCGCTTGCGTATGGGCTGGGCGAAGCAGGGATCGACCTTTTGCGCGTGTGGAATCGTACGCCGGAGAAGGCGCATCGTGTCGTTTGTCATGTTGGAGAGCGGGGAGAGGTCCTGACCTCTCCGGAGCTGTTGCGTGAATGCGATATTGTCGTGAGCTGTGTCCCCGCGAACGCTCTGCCGGAAGGGCTGGCTTTTACTGCGGGACAGGTTGCCATCGACCTTGCCTATGCCCCGCTTGTCACTGGATTTTTGGAACGTGCCGCGACCGCAGGCGCTATTGTACACAATGGTCTTGGTTTGTTGCTCCGGCAGGCTGCAGAACAATTTTCTCTTTGGACGGGGCTTCCTGCCCCGCTTGCAGATATGCGACGTGCACTTGAGGACGTCGCTGTCGGGTGATGAGGTGGAGGTAGCATCGCCTGCTACTCCATGAGTACACGGTTGGTGCGCCGTGCGGGTTTTGTCTCGACATATTTGGTAACTGGATCCTTTGCTGTCCTGTGCGTTTTTCCTGGAATATGAGCTTCTCGTGCTGTTCTCGGCTTGGTTGTGGGCGCTGTTCGCGGTGGCTGTTGTGGGCTTGGTTATGGACAAATCTTCCAGGGCAAACTCGAAAAAGGGCAGAAGACCTTGGCTTCGATAAAGACAGAAGAATGCCGGGAAAGATGCTGTTCCGGTTTTTTGGGATGCTGCGTGCGGCTGGAATCGAACGCTTAAGCGAGCCTGCTTCTTTGCCGATGTTGAGACAGATGGGCGACACCCACATTGTTCGACAGGATGAGGAGGCGGGATGCCGACCCGCGGGGAGTTGATCGCGGAAGCCTTAGACTCGTTTCTACAGGCTTGTCACGATGTGGAAGGTGCTGCAGTTGTTTCTGCGGATGGTCTCCCAATGGCGTCTGCTCTTCCATCTGATATGGAAGAGGACCGTCTTGCTGCAATGAGTGCAGCCATTCTCTCTTTGGGAGAGAAGGCCAGCGACGACTTGGGTCGTAAGCAGATGGAACATGTCTTCATCGAAGGAGAAGAGGGGGCTGTCCACTTAATAGGTGCTGGGCCGACTGCCGTACTTGTGGCAGTGACCGGGAAAGGGTCAAAAGCTGGGCTTGTGCTCTATGAGATGAAGGGGACAGCCCGCGCAATTGCAGAAGCCCTGGTGAAACCAAAACGAGACCGTCAAGATCTCGTTACAGATAATGCTGCAGGGACATCCGGGTCTCTTCGAGGGGAAGACCATGAGGGTTCCCGCAGCGAAGACGCTGACAGAAAAGCAGAAGCTTCTGCGGGCCGTTCTGGTGTGGTCGGATGAAAGCGAGATGCTTGCGGTGTACCCGCCGGATTGTGCTCCTGAGCGTTCCGATTTTCTTTTACTGAGCAGGCAATTTCCTTTTTGGCATGGTTGTATGACGCGGTCTGTCAAGACAAAACGGCAGAAAAACTTTTTACACAGCGTTCTTATGGGAACTGCTTGGATGTGAAGAACCGGGTAAAGACTTTCAAAAGCTTGCCCAAGCAATATGAAAAAACAGAGTGCAGTAGAGCGGAGTTAAAACGAAAGATGGGGGAATGGAGACGTCATGTTGCAGGGGTCGCTTGATACTGTCACCATCGAAGACATTTTCCAGCTCTTTTCCATCAGTAAGAAATCGGGCGAGCTACATCTTGAGAAGGAGACTTCTCGTGGTTCTGTCTATTTTTTTGAAGGCGAGATTTACTATGCCACTGTCAAAGAAGAAGACGGTATTGGTGCTCTTCTTGTAAAGTCAGGCATTCTCGAGCCTGAACAGTGGCGAGAAGTGCTGACAAAAACGGGAGAGGGTGTTTCGCAGGGAGATGGACTGCTGACTCTCGATGGTGTGGACGCCGAAATTCTCGAAATTTTTGTACGTGAATGGATTGAGGACACAGTTTTCAAGTTGTTGCAATGGGAAACTGGGGAATTCCACTTTCTGGATGAGGCACACGCGTTGGGTCCTGTGTGGGTATTTCCTGTGCCTGACTTGCTCGAAGAGGCGAAACGCCGTCTCGGCGAATGGAAGCAACTACAAGAACGCATTGCTTCTGTTGCAATGGGTGTTGAGCTGTTGCGCGAACTACCAGAAGACCGCCAGCTAGTAGAGCTGAAGCGGGACGAATGGCGTCTGGTCGCTTCTCTTACGCCCGGCATTTCTATTGAGGAACTTGCCGGAAAAATGGGAGAGACAGAGTTTCGTATCTGTCAGGTACTGGACCGCATGCTTGGTTTGGGTGTGATAGATCTCGTCAATGAAGAAAAACTCGCGGTGATCCGGGATTTGATGCACAGCGAAAACGCCGGCAGTATCGCTGCTTTTGCCGGACCTATTTTTACTGACCTCGAATCCAACCTTCAGGGAGCTGCTCTTGGAGCGGACGGCAGGGATGTCGCTGATTTTGTGGGAGCGGGAGGGTCTGAAGAAACTACTGAGGAAGTTCTCCCGCCTTTTGAGGACATGCCCGGCGACTTGACAGTCAATAGTGCCAATATGAGTTTTGCGGAACTTGCTGCTGAGGCTGAAGCGGAAGCTGTCGTGCAAACCAAAACCGAAGTTGTGTCAGGTACCGAAGCTGTGTTGGGTACCGAAGCTGCACCTGAAGCCGGAGTTTTCGCGAGGGGCGCGAATGGGGCAGAGAACGCGCAAGAAGATGTTTCTGTCGTGAATCATGGGAGCGATGATGCGAGTTTTTCTTCAGATGCCCCGGCAGAGGGTGGTGCACCCGACGGTGTAACCCCGCGCCACCTGGAGAAGGATCTCTTGGAGGCCGTGCAAGAAGGAAAACTTACCGAGAGAAATATTGAGGGTGGGAATATTGGAGCCGATCTCGATAAGAGTCTTGTTCTCCGCCTTATCGCTGGCGTGAAGAATCTCTGAGTGTTTTTTGTGCGATAAATGCTCACCGGTCTGAGGAGGCGACGCTTTGTCTCAGGAAAGCGAGCAGCTTCTTTTGTTTCTCGCCCAGAAGGGCATTGTTACTGATGAGCAGGTAAATCAGGCTATGGCGATGGAACGCTCCGGCGTCGATCGTCCTATCACAAAAATCCTTGTTGATCTCGGAGTCTCCGAAACATCTTTGATTACGGCACTCGCGTCAGCGGCAGGCCTGGAGTACGTAGATCTGACCGAAGTCCAGGTTGATCCGTTAGCGGTGTCCTCAATTCCCGAGTCGATGTGCCGGCGATTGCATTGTTTCCCTTTTGATTATGAGGGCGACGTCTTGATCGTGGCAATGTCAGATCCGGGAAATGTGCTCGCCAAGGATGATTTACGGGCAGTCACGAGATGCGATATCAAGGTCGTCCTGGCGACAGAAACCGATATTGACGAGGCGATTAACCGTTTCCATCGTATGGAAGACTCGATGGGGACACTTTCTGGTGAAGTGTCCGAGGACTCGACACTCGTCGAGACAGTAGACGAGATTGGGGATGGGGGGCTTGTCGACGAGGCTCCCATCGTAAAGCTTGTGAACCTCATTATTACGCAAGCGGTGAATGACAGCGCGTCTGACATCCATATTGAGCCGCAAGAACGGGATGTGCGAATACGTTTTCGGATTGACGGTGTCTTGCACGAGATCATGCGCTCTCCCAAGACTATTCAGGCGGGAGCGGTAAGCCGTCTGAAGATTATGGCGGACCTCGATATAGCGTTGCGGCGTGTGCCTCAATCGGGCCGCATCTCTGTGAAGGTGTCAAACCGGCCGATTGACCTGAGAGTCGAGACTTTGCCGACGGTCTTTGGAGAGAAGATCGTGATGCGTGTTATCGACAAGAGTGGTGGGGTGACCTCTGTCGAGGATCTCAGTTTCTCCGACTATAATATGCGGCTTTTTTTGCGTTTTGTTGCTTTGCCCTATGGGGCAATGTTGGTGTCGGGGCCAACAGGATCAGGAAAATCTACTACTTTGTACGCCGCGTTGAATCTGTTGAACAAGACAGAGACCAATGTGATCACCGTGGAAGATCCGGTAGAACAACGGTATCCCGGTCTCAACCAAGTACAAGTTCACGCGAAAGCGGGCATGACGTTTGCATCGGCTCTGCGGTCGATTCTGCGCGCAGACCCCGATGTGGTCATGGTGGGTGAGATGCGTGACACCGAGACGGCACGTATCGGTGTGGAAGCGGCGTTGACCGGCCACTTGGTTCTTTCAACGATTCACACAAATGATGCGCCCTCGGTTTTGACGCGTCTTATTGATATGGGGGTCGAGCCGTTTCTTGTCGCTTCGGCAGTTGACACCGTGTTGGGTCAGCGCCTTGCTCGCCGTCTGTGCCGCAAGTGTGCTCAGGACTATGAGGCGTCGCCGGAAGAATTGCGAGAAATTGGCTGGCCGAACGTGGCAGACCTTGATCGGATGCCGCTCTTGAAGCGAGCAATTGGCTGTTCTGCCTGTGCCCATACGGGATATAAGGGGCGGATTGCTATACAAGAAATTATGACACTCACAGAGGAAATTGGACGCCTTTGTACGAACCGGGTTGGGTCTGAGGACATCAAACGTGTCGCGATAGAGCAGGGCATGAAGACATTGCGTCATGACGCCTTGGAGAAGGCTGCGATTGGTCTTACTTCCCTGGAAGAAGTCATGCGGGTCACCGTATAAACAGAAAATGAGCTTTCGGGAAATGGTGCTCGAAGCAGAGATCCGCCGGTCAGGGCAGAGAGCACCATAAAAACCTTTAATCTCCTCAAACTTCTCGATATTCAAGAACGTCTTGAAAAAAGTCGATGCGAGTGATCGATACGAATGCGAATGCGAATGAAGGAGGGGGGTCCTCATGCTGAATTCCCACGGCCTGGCTCAGATGTTGCGCGAACGTCAGATTCTCTCTGCGGAAGAGGCCACGAGTTTCCTTCAACGTGAACAAACTGGACAGATCCCGCTTGCGCAGATTCTCCTGCAAGAAGGACGTGTCACCGAGAAACAGCTTGTGGAGGCGCACGCCAGCCAGATCGGTTTGCTGTTTGTAGATTTTGCACGGGTTTCTTGCCAACCTCAGGCGATGTCGGGAATACCTGTTGATCTGATCAGGAAGCATCGTGCCTTGCCCTACCGGCTCGCGAAAGACGGCATTCTCGTGGCGATTTCTGACCCCACGAACAAAACTGCGCTTGAAGAGATCGCCAGGGTGTCAGGGAAGAAGATCTATGCAGTTCTTGCTGAGCGCTATGAACTGACTGAAGCAATCGAGCGTATGTTGCATGCGAGAGAAAATGGGCAACAGCCGCACCCATCGGGTCAGGTGCCTCAAGCGGGTCAGGCGAATTCCGCGGGTCAGGTGCCTCAAGCGGGTCAGGCGAACCCGGCTGGTCAGGTGCCTCGAGCGGGTCAGGCGAACCCGGCTGGTCAGGTGCCTCGAGCGGGTCAGGCGAACCCGGCTGGTCAGGTGCCTCGAGCGGGTCAGGCGAACCCGGCTGGTCAGGTGCCTCA
>Ga0209633_10003150_pt1 | contig 15357 bp, 14 predicted proteins | sample Cruoilmetagenom1_FD_187290 | JGI IMG/M metagenome (GOLD analysis project Ga0209633, IMG submission 187290) | Oil polluted marine microbial communities from Coal Oil Point, Santa Barbara, California, USA - Sample 1 (SPAdes) (version 2) | ecosystem: Environmental > Aquatic > Marine > Oil seeps ... | reverse complement strand
TCGTTTAAATTTTCTACAAATAGCTTCGCGTAAATCTAAATATCCATCTACAGGAGAATAAGAATTGTAATTGTCGTCAATGGCTTGTTTAGCAGCTTCTTTAATGAATTCTGGAGTGTTGAAGTCCGGTTCGCCTAAACTTAAACTTATAATGTCTTTACCTTCAGCTTTTAATTCACGTGCTTTAGCTGCCATAGCCAATGTTGCAGAAATTGGCAAATTGTTTATTCTATCAGAAAGATGTTGCATGTCTATTTGCTATAAATTATATAACAAATGTAAAAATTTAAAAGAGTAAAAAATGCTTTTATTTACTAAATGTTAAATTTTAAACTTATTTATACATTAAGTGAAATTAATCTAAACCATAACAGGCTTTTTTCCTAAGATATTTAATTGTTGATAATGCTCATAAACTGCTTTTCGCATTGTTTTATATTCATTATAAGGTAAGCTAAATTCTGTAGCCGTTTTCTTTACAATCTCAGCAATTTTTTTATAATGGATATGACTTATATTAGAAAACAAATGATGTTCTACTTGATAATTTAGACCTCCTGTAAAAAATCGAACCAACCAATTTTTTGGAGCAAAATTTGAAGTGGTATATAATTGGTGAATGGCCCAAGTATTTTTCATATTCCCTGCTTCATCGGGAAGCGGCATTTCAGTATTTGGCATTACATGAGCCAATTGAAAAACAACGCTTAAAATAATTCCCGCCGTATAATGCATAATTAAAAAGCCAATCAATACTTGCCACCAAGTAAATCCAACCACTAAAGGCAATACAATCCATATGGCATAATAGATAATTTTTCCTATAATTAATTTAGTCCATTGTGTAGCAGGATTAGGAAATTTACCATAAGATAATTTTTTTTTCAAATATTGATAGGTTTGTTTAAAATCGGTTGTAATTGCCCAATTCACAGTAAGCAAACCATAAAGGAAAAAAGCATAATATTTTTGATATTTATGAATTTTTAACCATTTTGCATGTTTAGAAAAACGAATAACTCTGCCGGCATCAATATCTTCATCATGACCTTGAATATTGGTATAGGTATGATGTAAAACATTATGTTGCACTTTCCAATTGTAATCATTTCCGGCAAGAATGTAAATGCTACTTCCCATTAACTTATTAACCCATTTTTTACTCGAAAATGATTCATGATTAGCATCGTGCATTACATTCATACCAACACCTGCCATACCAACACCTACAAGTATCATAAACAATATTTGTGTCCAAGCAGGCAAATTAAGCGTAAGTACTAAAACTAATGGAGTAATTAATAAAGTAAACATTACAATGGCTTTGAGATATAGTTTCCAGTTACCTGTTTTCTTAATATTTTTCTCATTAAAATAAGTGTTGATACGCTTATTTAAAGTTCTAAAAAACTTAGCAGAATCTACTCTTGAAAATTTTATCGCTGTTCCTGACATAATCTATTGTTTAGATATAAGAAAGGCAAAATTACGTTATTTTTGAATTACTTGGTGTTTATAGTTTTAATTTGTTAAATATTTAACATTAATGTTTAGTTTTGTCATTGTATTTTATGGAAAAAATCACCCACTATTTTTCAGGTCTAAATGATGTTCAATTGAAACAATTTGAGCAATTGGAATCTTTATATAAGGATTGGAATGCTCAGATTAATGTTATTTCAAGAAAGGATATTGATGAGCTGTATCTACGCCATGTTTTACATTCTTTAGGTATAGCCAAAGTACAGGCTTTCAAACCTAATGCTAAGGTGTTAGATGTTGGTACGGGTGGCGGATTTCCGGGAATTCCACTTGCCATTTTATTTCCTGAATCGCAGTTTTATCTAGTAGATTCAATTGGGAAAAAGATAAAAGTAGTGCAAGAAGTAGCCCAAGCATTAGCATTGCAAAATGTAAAGGCTGAACATATTAGAGCAGAAGAAGTAAAAGGTTCATTTGATTTTATTATTAGTCGTGCCGTTACCAATATGGACGATTTTGTAAAATGGACACGTAAAAAAGTAGGCAAAAAACAAAATCACGAATTAAAAAATGGCATACTCTATTTAAAAGGAGGCGATTTAAGTGAAGAATTAATCAAGTTTCCTAAAGCGAGCATTTATAATTTATCAGATTATTTTACTGAAGAATTTTTTGAAACCAAAAAAGTAGTGCATTTGCCTTTGAAATATAAGCCTTAGGAGTTAATTGCTTTAAGTACTTCTTTATTTATTATGTCTGTCAACTTTTTTTTGTTATTATGTCTTATGAAAATAGAAGAGTCGTTTTTAATAAAAAGGGTGAAGTTCAAATCATCGTTGTTGATGTAGTTTAATAATAAATTACCATCATTATTATATCTTTTATTAAACAATATAGGTTTGTAATTGTCGTAAGCAATTCTATCTATGTCTAATTCTTTTTTTTCAACAAAATAACTATGATCTATTTTTTTGGAAACCTTTCCTAAGTTTGAGAATTGCTTAATGTTAATTTCATCTACATTAAGAGATGTATTCGTATTATCTTCTTTTGAACTTTGATTTTTAATTTTAATGAACAATTGAATTAAAAATAAAATAAAGAGTCCAAATGCAATAAACATAATGTAAAATAAAGGAGAAGTTGAGAATCCAATTTTAGATAATTTTATAACTGAATATATTTGCCCTGTTAGATAATTAGCTGTGAGTAGAATTAATCCAATGATAGAGGTTTTAATATAAATAGTATTATCTAAAAAATAAATATTTTCTACTTTATACTTCATTTTTTTAATATTATAAATATAAATGGCAGAAAGCACAAAAAGAGGTATTATAAGAATAAATACTTTTATATCGTTTTGTCCTTTTGACTTTAGGGCTTCTTTAAACATGCCAATACCCATAACAGTAAAGAAAGCACTGATAATAAGAGTGTAATATATTTTCCATTTACTCATGTGCTATTCTTTTAAGTTAGTAAATTTTGAATTTCTTAGAGCTTTTAGCATTTGTTCTTTATAGGTAATGTTATCATTGGTCATGTTAACAATAAAGTCATATCCATTTATATAAGATCTATACATATTCTGTTCCATTAGAAATCTGTTGTTTTGAGATATTTTCATGTTAAATATTTCAAAATCGATGCCGTCAATTTTTTCCTTATTAGAAGTTGAATCAACACTAAAGCCTTGAGAAATGAATATTGAATAAATGTAATTTTTTATTAATGGATATTTGTCATTCCACTCTCCTTTGTAATTTTCTTTAAATGGGATTATAGTTGCTTGCAATTTTGATAACTCATTTTTTTGAAAATTTATTAAACTAATTTCTTTTCCACTTAAACTTAGTCCTATATCATTATTTTTTTTAATCATTTCTAGACCTTCTTTGATATCATTTGATATTTTTCTTTGGTTTTCAATTTTCCAGTTTTTAGGTGTATTGATTGTCCATCCGATTTCTTTAGCGTTAAATTCCTCAGACTTTTGTTTTTCACATCCTCCTGTTGAAAATAGTATAAATAAAACGATAATTATAATTTGGTTTTTCATTTCATTAAGTGTTTGTGTTAGCGGTATTATAACGTTATGTAATGCTAAGTTATTATTTTGTTTACTAAGTATATGGAAGATGTTTTGGAATTGTTACTCGGTTGATAGGAAGTTTTATTTTTTTATTCATAAGGTATATTATTCTCTTTACTTACGGCAAGGTTTTAATCCCCATCCTTTTCCCAACCAGTTAATCCGGCAGAAACAATAAATTTCATAACATCACTAGAATTGATATCTATAGACCTGATATTTGCTTTGGGCACAATAAATAATTCTCCGGAAAAATTATAAGAGTGTGGAAAATAGACGGCCACCTTATCTACTTCGCCTAATAACTCTAAGTTTTCTTCAGTAATAAAACCTAATTTTTCTAAATCGGAATTTAAATTGACCTTTACCAGAACGGGTTTACTAAACTTTTTTTCTTTACCCACAAAAGCAGAAAACAAGTCATTAAAGGCAGAATAAATAAATTTTAAAAGTGGTACACGGGCAATAATGTTTTTAAATACCATTTTTAAAGGATCTGCTATTATAGTTCTACCTATAAAACCAATTAGAATTAAGAAAACAATTAAAGTAATAAAACCTAATCCAGGTATTTTAATATCAAAATATTTAAAAACTAATTCTTGTAAAATACCATCCATAAACATAAAAACTGCATAAATCACATATGCGGTAATACCTAAGGGTGCTATATACAATAAACCTTGTAAAAAATAGTTGACTAGTTTTTTCATAAGATATGATTTTGTGTAAATTTAGTAAGTTTTAATGAAGCGTTCAAAATAAATAATTTTGATATTTATAGAATTATCTTAATCCCTAGTTCTAGAGATGTATCTGGAAAATTCCATTTCAGGTAGATTCTTTGTGAAGTATGATAATTGTTATGTTTTGAATAAATAATAATAGATACATTTGTTGACAATAAATATAATATATATGAGTAATTCTAAAGCGTGTTTGGTTTGTAATGCATCATCAAATGAAACTCCTGTCACAAAATTTTACTATCAAGAAAGTGAGTTCTATATTTGTCCCCAACATATTCCAATATTAATACATAAGCCTCATGAGCTGGTAGGGTTGTTAGATGGTGCAGATAAATTAAAAGGTGGATAAAAGCCTCAAGAAAAAATGGTTTTACCTATTTTCAAGTTCTCTTAAAAAGAAATTTTAACGATTTTTATTTAATGATTTCTTACATAGTGTATAGACCAAATATAAATACCATAGGACCAATCATACAATTCTCTTGAAGGATATTCAGCATCATTAATGGTTCCGTTATTGGCATTATATTTTTCATAGATAAAACCTGGAGATCTTCTTAACAATGAATCTTTTCCATCCATTTTCTTGGTATAAGTTAGAGGTATAGGCGCTAAGAAATTCTTTGTTACTACATCTAAATACTTTGATGAGATTCGTTTAGCGTCCTTTTTGTACCCATAATTGTCTAAACCTTTAGCTACTATATAGTACATTGGTGGCCAAGCAGAAGGATAGCCCCATTGGTAAAGATATGCTTCATCTGTTCTTTCGCAGGTTGAAATTCCATAAGCCATTTCAAATAATGGTAAATTTGCCATCGTTCGCTTTGCCTGTTTTTCAGAGGCAATACCCACCCATAGGGGGTAGAAAGATGCAACACTTGCGACCTTAGAAAATCTATTATTTTTATAATCATAGTCCATAAACAACCCTCTATCTTCATCCCAACAATATTGTTGAATTAGAGATGATCTTTTAGCAGCTATCGATGCCCAATTTGGTTGGTTGTCAAGTTCTAATTCTTTAACCATCCAAGCGAAATTCTTTTCATATAAATATAAGTTAGCATTAAGATCTAGGGCTATAAAATCAGGACATCTATGTTCAAACCTAGGTGTAAAATCCATACCTGATTCTGCTTCTGATTTAGCTATATCTGAAATTTTTAGTTTTTCAGATTTTGGAATGGAATTACTATAGCCAAATCTTTCAACCATATGAGAAAATTGATCTAATAAATCGGCTTCATTGGCATGATTAGAAAATCGTTGTAAACCTTTAATATTGGATTGATGTTTTTCTATAGCATTTTCTGTTGTGTCTGTCCAAAATTGATATTCTATTAATAAGGTATGATAAGCTTTCTTTAGCCATGCTTTATCAGCCAAATCTGTTTGTTCATACACTTCTTTTACCATCATAGACAGAAACGGTGTTTGAGATCGATTCTGTCCCCAAGGTTCACTCGAATTAGGAATAAACCCAATTTGTTCAATTTCTGAAAAATGGTTGTTAATCGCATTCTTTGCGTAAATCTGTAAACTATCAACAAGTAGTAATCCGGCATTACTGAAATAAGAATCCCATCCATAAATTACATTTCTATTTTCCCAAGCACTATAATGAGCATATGGAAGTTTTAAACTGCCGGGCATTTGCCAAGTTGTTGAATCAGCTTTTGATTTATACCAAGAATTGTAAATATGTTTTTCAACACTTTTCCATTGATCACTATATGTTGATTGATAGGGATCCTCTCTTTGCTTACAACTAAAAATAGATGAAACTAAAAGACCTATAAATACTATTATTTTTAGTGACATTTTATTTTAGTTAAATTTTTAGAATTTGAAGCTCTATTCCCCCAAAAAAGGATACCTATAATCTGTAGGTGCTACAAAAGTTTCTTTAATTGTACGGTTGCTTACCCAACGCAATAAATTCCAAACAGAACCCGCTTTATCATTAGTGCCAGATCCTCTAGCGCCGCCAAAAGGTTGTTGGCCAACAACAGCACCAGTAGGTTTGTCGTTAATGTAAAAATTACCTGCAGCATTTTCTAAGGCATTTGTGGCATAGTCAATTACATAACGATCATTGCTAAAAATAGCACCCGTTAAGGCATATTCAGAAGTGTTGTCTAAAATTTTTAGGCTCTCTTTCCAATCTGAATCTTCATAAACATAGATGGTCAAAACCGGACCAAAAAGTTCAGTACACATGGTTTCGTACTTGGCGTTTGTGGTTAAAATAACCGTAGGTTCAATAAAATAGCCTTTGGTATTATCGTAATTTCCACCTATTATAATTTCAGCGTCTTTATCATTTTTTGCAGCATCAATATAACTTGACAGCTTGTCAAATGCCCTATTGTCAATTACAGCATTGATAAAATTTGAAGTATCTTCTGGACTACCCATTTTCATAGATTTTAAATCGGCTTCTAAAAATTTCCTTACATCATTCCATTGGCTTTTTGGAATATAGGCTCTTGATGCGGCAGAACATTTTTGTCCTTGATATTCAAAAGCACCTCTAGATAATGCCGTAGCCACTTGCTTTGCATTTGCATTACTATGCATCCAAACAAAGTCTTTACCACCTGTTTCACCTACAATTCTTGGATAACTTTTGTATTTGCCCACATTTTTTCCAATTTGCTCCCAAAAACTATTAAATACAGGAGTTGATCCGGTAAAGTGTATACCGGCAAAATCTTTACTGTCTAATAAAACATCAGTAATCATTCCTGAATTTCCGGTTACCATATTAATAACCCCGTCAGGCAGCCCCGCTTCTTTAAATAATTCCATGATTACTTGAGCAGAATATACTTGAGAACGTGCAGGTTTCCATATAACAACATTACCCATCATAGCTGGTGAAGCTGGTAAATTACCTGCTATAGAAGTAAAATTAAAAGGAGTTATAGCATATACAAAACCTTCTAGTGGTCTATATTCCATTCTATTCCAAATTCCGGGACTAGAAATGGGTTGATTACTGTAAATTTCAGTCATAAACTGAACATTGAATTTAAAAAAATCTATCAGCTCACAGGCAGCATCAATTTCCGCCTGCATAACATTTTTCGATTGTGCGATCATTGTTGCCGCATTGATTTTTGCTCTGAAAGGCCCTGCCAATAAATCAGCAGCCTTTAAAAAGATAGCCGCTCTATGTTCCCAAGAAGTTGATGCCCATTTTTCTCTGGCTTCAAGTGCTTTTTCTATAGCTAATGTGATATGTTTTTTTTCTGCAGTGTGGTATTTGCCTACAGTATGTTTATGATCGTGAGGAGGGTGAATTGAAACGGTTTCACCGGTTCTTAGTTCCTCTCCACCTATATAAAAAGGAATGTCTATTTGCTCTTTATACATTTTCTTATAAGTAGCTAATAACTCTTTACGTTCCGGACTGTTAGGTGCATAGGTTTTTACGGGTTCGTTGATAGCTTTTGGTACATTAAAAAATCCTGTTGCCATTATTTATGTTTTTAAAAATTATTCGACTAAATTTGAGTGTGTAAAGTTAAGTAAAATTAACAATCCTTTCAGTGTTTTAAACGCTGATAAAGTAAAAATAATAATAAATGTGTACAGTAACTTATTTGCCATTAAATACGTCGGACTTTATATTAACCTCAAGTAGAGATGTTCCGTTTTTAAGAGAAAGTGCTTTGCACCCAAAAAAATATATTGAAAATGGTGTCGAACTGAATTATCCTAAGGATGGAAAAGCAGGTGGAACATGGATAGGTACCAGTTCTAAAAAAAGATTGATTTGTTTGTTGAATGGTGGATTTGTATATCATACTTCTAGAACTTCTTATAAAAAAAGTAGGGGTTTAATTGTGAAGGAGTTACTAAAAGTTGATGATATAAGAATTGGATTAGACGAAATTGACTTGAATGGTGTTGAACAATTTACATTGACAATTGTAGATTGGAATAAATCATTAGAATTGATTGAATTTGTTTGGGATGGTAGTCAAAAACACTTAAAAAAGATGTCACAAAAGCCGCATATATGGTCTTCGTCAACATTATACGATAACAGTGTCAAACAATTGCGTGTAAATTGGTTTGAGGCATGGCAACATCGTAATGATTTTTCTAGTGAAAATATTTTAAAATTTCATAAATCAGCCGGTATTGGAGATCCTAATATTGATGTGATGATGGATAGGAAGGTAGGAGGAACAGTAAGCATTACTTCTGTAAAAATGGAAAACAAAAAGCTTTCCATTGATTATAAAGATTTACAAAACTAAATTTTTTAAGTTGAACTCAGATAAAGAGGTTTTGAGCCAATTAATACAAATATGTTATTTTAAGACCAATTTAAATATCCCCATTTTTAAGGGAAATCATTTTAACGGTATTAAGGGGGGTGTATTTCTCAAATAAGTCACATCTTTGCATGGTAATTAATTGAGATTTACAATATTTAACATGACTTTATTTTCTAATAATGTAAAAGAAGATGTAAAACGAATATTAATTACTTAATTTAAATTAAAATTATATCCGTGTAATTTACATCGAAAAAGTACGTTATACATTATGATTTTACTACATTGTGAAATATTACTGCTATGTTTAAAAAAGGACTATACTTTATTTTATTTGGATTATTATTCATACTATCCGGTTGCTTTGAAATAATAGAAGAAGTTAGTTTGAACGATAACGGATCCGGCCAAGTAACCTTAACTTTGAATTTGAGCAGAAGTAAAACTAAAATTAATTCAATTATGCTCTTAGATAGTGTTAATAACTATAAAGTGCCTTCTGAAAGTGAAATTGAAAAGCATTTTGCAGGAATTGTAAACACCATGGAAAACACGAATGGGGTGAGCGATGTTAGTAATACTATTAATTTAACAGAGTTTATTTTTACACTTTCTTGTAATTTTGAAAATGTAGAGGCTTTAAATACAGTCATTTCTAACTTTAGCTCAAAAGAAGAAGCTAAAAGAATTCAAGATCATAAACATTTTAGTTTTGATAAAACAAATCAAACTTTTATAAGAAGTTATCACTATGATGTAGCTAAAGAAATAAAAAACACAAAAATGGAAGATAGAAAAGTTTTCGAGACTGCATCTATTACTAGTATTTATCGTTTCAATAAATCAATTATATCATCAAAAAATAAAACTGCTAAAGTTTCAGGTAGCAAAAAAGCCATTATGTTAAAGGTGTCTGCTCAGGATATTATCAAAAACAAAAATTCAATTAAAAACCAAATCAAATTACAACAATAACTCATGAACAAATTCATAATAGCAATCGTATTATTTGCAACTACAAATGGAATTGCACAGACTTTAGAAAGTAAAATACCAGCAAGTACAAACCTTGTCGTTACTGTTGATGGTAGCCGATTATTAGAATTAGTATCAATAACAGAATTTGAAAACTATTCTGTAATTAAAAACTTAGTTAAAGAAGTTCATGATGACAAGCCACATATAAATGGTATTTCTGATTTGGGATTTGATATAAACTCTAAAGCTTTTTATTTTTATCAATCCACAGATAGTATTATGTATCATGTAGGGTTGATAAAGCTTAAAAACAGAGTTGATTTTGAAAAATTATTGGATTCATCTGCTCAAAAAAAGATTGTTAGGAGTGGAAATGTAAGCCACTATGCAGAAGACTCCGACTTGAATATAATGTGGAATGATAATATTTTGATGCTGACTGGTGGGATGCCTTCTTATTCCTATTTTGATGAAAATAGAGAAAGATTTGAAGCACAAGCTTTGAATGAAGATGAAGGGTTTTATGAACTAAAGAGTAGAATCTCTGCTACTTGGTCAGCCAATTATGCAAAGAGTTTATTTAACTATAATGGTGCTTCAATAGCGTCTAATCAAGGGTATCTAAAATCTAAAGATAATAATGCTTCAGCTACCTTATGGATAAAGAGTTATGGAAAATTGATGGGAGGGTATATGGGTACTAGCTTGGGCATGTTTGTTGGTTCAGGGATGAATATAAATTACAATAGTTATGGTATTGGTTCAGTTACTGCACAATTGTATTTCGAAAAAGAAACTGCTAGAATTACATCAAAGATGGAAGTTAATGACAGATGGGAAAAAGCCTTAAAAAAAATGTATTCGTCAAAAATAGATCCATCGTTTTTTAAGTATTTTAATGAAAACGAGATGTTAGGCTATACAAGTATAGCCATGGATACAGAAGCATTTTTAGAAGAATATCCTAAGTTGATGTCTGGAATATATGGTGGTATGTTACCTGATTATAAAGAAGAATCTGTTTTAGCTGCAGAGTTGTTTAATTTGATATTAGATGAGGAAGCAATAGGCGAACTAATTACAGGAGATATGTTGTTTGTTTTAAATGATATTGTTGATAAAGATGTTACCTATACTACTTATGAGTATGACGATGATTATAATGAAACGGAAGTTGAAAAGATAAAAAAGGAATCGAGCCCTGATTTTACCATAATTGTGGGTTCAGAAAATGAAAAATTATTGTTGAGATTAATTAGATTAGGTGTAAAACATGAAGCGTTTGAACATAAGTCAAGCTACTATAAAATAAATTTACCCAGTAAAACACCATTTGATCTTTATGCTGTTATTAAAGAGGAAAAAGTGTTTCTTACCACCTCAGAAAAGCGTATAACCAATATCATTAATAATAGAACGGTTTCACAAGTAGGCAATCATAAAAAAATTATTAAAAATAATACTTCGGTTATTTATATGGATTTGAATAAATTAATGGATAAAATTCCCGAATCAGAATTAAGTGAGGACGAAGAGCAATTTGTAGCTTATGCAAAAGATAATTTGAGAAATGCATATTTTAAAACTGGTAAAATGAAAGGGAAAACGATTAGCTCTGAATTGATTTTAGAAACTGCAAAAAATCGTAAAAACTCATTAAAAGTACTTTTAGATTTTCTTGAGTTTGTTGACTAATTATGAAGAAAAAAATTCTTTATACTTTAATTGGTTTGGCTGTGCTTTTATTAACGGTCTATCTGTTAAGGTATAATCAATCACAAGTTTTTGAACATAGGGTTCCTAAAAGTGCTACAAAGGTTGTAAATGTACATTTAAGGCAGATAGAAAATAATTTATTGTTCGACTTTTTAGCACATCCAATTATATACTTAAAGTCTAAGCCTAGAAAGGACAGTTTAAAAAGAAAGAAGTTTCCATTTACCAATGGTGTTGAGATTCCTGAAAATATTTTGTTTTTTTCAAATGCAACTTCGCTTGACAATCATTGGTTTAGTAATGTCTTTAACGTAAAGGATCAAGAAAATCTCACGAGTTATTTTTTACAAGAAAAATTTGTTAAAAGTAATATAGAAGGTATGGAGTTTTATAGCAAAGATAATTGGGTAATAGCTTTACGTGAGAATAAGTTAATACAGGTTATCAAGCGTAATCATACTGCTGATATTTCTAAAATTGTAGTCTCTGTTTTTAATGAAAAAGCATTTTTACCTCAAACATCGGAATTGTTAAAACCAATAATTTTAAATGAAAGCGATATTAGTTTTTCTTCAAAAGAACATGATTTTTTAGAGGCTAACTTTAAAGAAGGAGTTTTTGAAATCACAGGAAATTTTGATTCTGATTTTTTTATAGCGGATACCTATCACGATATAAAGGGAAACCCTATAAGCTTCTTGACCGCAAAAGTCAATAAACATAATTTACTTTTTGAGAATTTTATATCTAGTACAACTGATAAATTTAATGGGCTTACACATTTGTCATTAGATTCAATAGTTAATAAATGGAATGGAAAATTTTATCTAAAAATTGACGCAATAGAAAATAAAATAGATAGTATCATTACGTATGACTATGATGATGATTTTAATAAAGTTGAAAAAATAGCGATAGAAAAAAAGAATATCCCAAATCTAAATATAAAAATAGGGCAAGAAAAACCGTCAAATTTATGGATGTATTTTTGGAGTAAAAATGCAATCCAATTCCATAAAGGAGATACAGTATTTACTACCATACCTATATATCAGTTTATGGCAACAGATGCAAATGAAAACTTAGAATTGTCAGTGAATAGTAGTATTGATCAAATACATTCTAAAGAGATTTCTTCAAAATTAAATTTTTATGTTGATGTCGAAAAATACTTACAAAAACCATTAGACATTCCTTTAAAACCAAATCAAATAAAAGTACTTGATTTAATTGGAAAATTTTCCATTCACTGGTCTGAAAATAATGAGTTTTTATTAAATATAGAGTTAAAAAATAAGGACAGAAATTTTTTAGGACAGTTGATAAAACATTAAGGATTTGGGTCAAAGAGCAAATGTTAAAAATGAAATAAATAGGCCACCTATTACTGCGAGTTTAATAAAAACAAAATTTAATAATAGAAATTTCACGATGGTTTTAAACCTTTTTTGCTTGTAATAGTTGCGTAGAGATTTATATAAATAGAATAGAAACACCAGTAAAAAGACCATAATACCAGTATCAGTTTTGAATATTTTGTTAAAAATGGTATAGAATATTAGCAAGATAAAAAATACCGTTTGTACATTAAAAACGAATACCAAATGCTCAGTGTAATTTTTTTTGCCTCTTATATACAATAGGGAAATAAACCAGGTAAAAATAGGTAACATAAAAAATAGAGCTATTGATATTTTCGAAACAATACGGTCATAATATGATTTTCTAAATCTAGAGTCGCTCACAAATTTATTAAAGTCTTGAGCTTTATTGAAGTAGAAAATATTCCATTTTGTTTTTTCTTGACCTAAATCGTCAAGAGCTTCAATTGTTGGTGTTTTAGGGTGTTTGTCATTATATTTTATAAAAATATTAATCTTTTTGAAGACCGTTTGACCAGTCATGTTTTTCAGCAATTCTTTTTCAACAGAAAATTCAGTTTCTTTAGGTAATGGATAGTTTATTTTTTCGGTTTTGAGTGTTGATTTTAAATAGGCAATGGCATTGTATTTCAATTCTAAAAATTGTTCTTTTTGACGCCATTCACTTAAACTGTCTTGTTTAGATAAATTTGATATAAAGGATAGGATGGGATTATAGATCAGGTTAAAAACAGAATCTTTATCTTTTATATTTAGAGAATTATTGTTTAATTGCATTAAGAAAGCTTTAGAGCTGAGTATTGAATCTATATGCCTTTCGATTTTTTGTTTGTTAAAAATAGCAATTGAATCTCCCTCGTTGCTAGCCATCATCCATCCTGATTCAAGGTCGTTTATAGGGTCATTGATAGGTTTTTCATTAGATGCTGCTATTTTATATCCGTCAAGTACAGAAAATAACCCCTGTAATAAAAAGAATACAATGGTTACATGCAGATATAATTGAAACGGATTTACATATCGTCTACGTTTGCCTTCTATATAATCTTTTGATATTCTGCCGGGTTTAAATAATAGTGGAATAAAGGTGTTGAAAAAACGAGTGTCAAAAGAGAAAAATCCAGAGAAAAATTCAGAAATAAATTGCTTGATGCTTAATGGTAATTCATCGTTTACCTGACCACAATTTGAACAAAAGTTGTCATTATCAGAGATGGGTTGCTTACAATTTAAGCATTCAATTCCTTTTTTATTTTTTGTAAATCGGGTAGTAGATTTCATTTGAGCCAAATAGAACTGACTAAATGTAATAATATTTACTGAAATAAAAGGATTTGAATTTACAATTTAATTCAATATGGCAGGAACTGTCAATTGAAAAGATGGAATTTGAACTTTGAAATTACTGGTGTTTGTAAAGTTAATCATATTAAAAAATCCTCTCATAGCACCCGTAGGAGATGTTAAATTACAATAGGATTGATAGGTGTAACTTTTTTTAGGAGCTAATACAGGTTTTTCGCCTATAACACCCTCACCTTCAATAATTTCAAGATTTTTTAAAGCGTCAAAAATCTTCCAATGTCTACTTACCAATTGAACAGAGTCATTACTTTGGTTCTCTATAGTAATGCTATAACTAAATGAAAAAAATACCCTGTCATTTCGATAGCAAGTGCCTTCAAAATTTGTCTTTACAGAGATTTTAATTCCATTTGTTACTTGTTGAACCATAGTTGTATACAGTTGAGAATATTGAAACAAAGATATAAATAATTTATATTTATTCAATATTTATTATAGAATAGATGCAGTAATAACAATTTAGTTGCGTAAGTTTTCAGAATTGGCTTGTCCATAACCAATAACTTGATCATATTTACTTCCTATCGGTTTGTAATACACCAATACAGCATAATCATTTTCAGTTTGGTAAAAAGAACCCTCTATTGCGTGGTTATTTATTTCTCCTTTATCATTTGCGGTAATGTAATTGTAATTATAAAAACCTTGTTTTAATAGCATGGTGCAGGTGTACAATTTTTGGTTTTCAATATAGATCATTTTATTTTCATCTGTCAATTGCCAATCATTAAAATCACCATAAATATATATATCATCTTGCCCAACATATGTCAATGCTTCTAATGTAAAATGTACTTTTGAATAATCAGCTTCAGTAGCACTTATATCACTATCTATGGTTCTAATTACAAAATTTCCATTTACATCTGGAAAATAAGTATAAGGTTTGTTTTTACGCATTTCATGTGTGTATAGATAGGAATTGAATAGGTCAATAAGCCTTGTTTTAGCAACATTATTGTTTGCATTACGAATTTCTTTTGTGTCAAAAAATAAATATTCATTACCGGCCCAAAAGGAAACCTTATCGGCATATTTATACAGCATTTGTTGCCCTCTGTAATATTGAGGTTTTATATTCTTAATAACCGTATTCCAGTCGTTATTTTGATAAATAGCCACCTTAATCTCTTGACTGGGATTATTGATAAGTAAATCAGGATGGTTAATGGTGAATTCTACATTGTGTTTTGAATTGATACTGGTTATATCTCTGCTTTTATGTATGCTTACACCAACATCAACTATAGGATGATAAACAATAAATGGTCTGGTGAACATAATATCACCGGCTT
>Ga0209633_10003148_pt1 | contig 15360 bp, 15 predicted proteins | sample Cruoilmetagenom1_FD_187290 | JGI IMG/M metagenome (GOLD analysis project Ga0209633, IMG submission 187290) | Oil polluted marine microbial communities from Coal Oil Point, Santa Barbara, California, USA - Sample 1 (SPAdes) (version 2) | ecosystem: Environmental > Aquatic > Marine > Oil seeps ... | reverse complement strand
GAATTGGCCCAGTCGCAGAACGTAACCATATTATATGCATGTGAGTCAGGTTCTCGTGCCTGGGGCTTTCCCTCACCAGATAGTGATTATGATGTCCGGTTTATATATGTGCATGAACGTGATTGGTACTTGTCGATATTCGATGAAAGGGATGTCATCGAACAACCCATCAATGACTTGCTAGATATTGGAGGATGGGATTTACGTAAGGCATTACAATTGTTATATAAATCTAATGGACCTTTAACTGAGTGGTTACACTCGCCGATTATCTATAGGCAGAATAGAGAAATACTAATCAGCCTACAGAAGCTTGCTGCTTTAAGTTTTCAGCCACTTAGTGTTTGTCATCATTATTTGGGTATGGCGAATAATGGCTGGGTAGCAGTTAATGGTCAAGCATCTATTAAAGTAAAACGTTATTTCTATGTTTTGAGGGCTTTGTTGTGTTGTGAGTGGATCGTCAATGAAAAGACCATCCCTCCGGTAGAATTTCTGGTTATTCTGGAGAGATACTATCCTTCAGGTGAGTTCCGTGCTGCAATTGATCAGTTGCTGGTGATGAAATCCCAGAGTAATGAGTCCGATAAGACACAACGCCAAGACTATTCAGCATTATTAGATGTTGTAGACATTCGTATTACGGAGTTATTTAAAAGCATTCCGGAAAACTTCCCTATAAATCCGGAAAAGGCCGATAAATCGATTTTTGACAATACATTCTGTACTATATTAAAAAGTCTGGTATCAGTGGAGGGTCAATAAATGCCAAGCATGGTGGTTGATTTACATGAGAAAGGATTGATCAAATCGGCTCCCAGATTTCTCTCAGGTGGAATACAATATGAAGTGATCATGGGGTCAGTTGCCTACGGTGTTAGCCATGATCAATCTGATATGGACATCTACGGTTTTTGTATTCCACCGCGTGATTATGTTTTTCCCCACTTGCGTGGTGAAGTTACTGGTTTTTCGACACCTGGTCCACAGTTTGATCAATATCAGGAACATCATATTAACGATGCATCAGCATTATCAGGAAAAGGTAGGGAATATGATCTGGCCATTTATTCTATCGTTAAATATTTTCGTCTTTGTATGGAAAATAACCCGAATATGATTGATAGCCTGTTTGTACCACAACGTTGTGTCTTACATATCACTCCCATAGGTGACATGGTACGTGATAATAGAAAGCTGTTTTTGCATAAAGGCGCATGGCACAAGTTTAAAGGATACGCCTATGCCCAAATGCGAAAACTCAAAACAAAGCAGCCGCAGGGAAAACGTAAAAAAATACTGGAAGAGTATGGTTATGATGTCAAGTTTGCATATCATGTTGTGCGTTTATTGGACGAAGTGGAGCAAATTCTGACTGAGCAAGATATTGATCTGGAGCGTAATCGTGAACAACTCAAGGCTATCCGGCGAGGTGACTGGGCAGTCGATGAAATTGAGGAATACTTTTCCTTTAAAGAAAAGGAATTAGAGACGTTGTATACTACTTGTGAATTACCCGCAAAACCGGATGAAGGGAAGATTCAGACTCTATTGTTGAATTGTCTTGAGCACCATTACGGTGACTTATCAAGTTGTGTAGTCGATAAGGATGAAGCCATTAAGGCACTCAAGGAGATCGATAAAATTGTCTCTGGCGTAAAGACGCTTTATATATAACTGGAGGAATTAACCAATTCATAAGCAGGATGCATAAATCACTACATAACAGACATTCACTTAATATCAGCTTTCTCTAAATATATTAACGATTTAATGCCACTATCAAGCTGAGTAAAATTGCCGTTTATTTGAATGATTATTAATTGTATTCGACCACTATATTTACGTTTCTGATTTTAATATGGCCAAATATTACTCTAAATAATCACAGGGAAATTTCGCTAGGTATTGATTAATTTGAGTATATCGCGGATTAGCCTACGAAACAGGTGGTCACACGTTCGAATCGTGCCGTTCGCGTCATAAGTATTACTATAAAGTGATTAGCTTGAAACTTTAGTCGTTTTTAGTCTCATTACCATCAGTTTTACAGTGAGCCATAGAAATTCTATCCCCTTTTTCTGCTTTTTTGTCCAGTTCAGTAGAATTCTTCCCATTCCGTAATCTTTCGCTCTAGCGAGGCTTTTTCAGCTTGGTTTCAGCTTGTACTGATACATTGTCAGTCAGTTAAAACACAGGGTTGGAATGTTATGAACAATACAGCCAAGATCAAGGTTTGGGATCCGCTGGTGCGTCTATTCCATTGGGCGTTGGTTATCAGTTTTTCAATTGCCTATGCCACAGAGGAAGATTGGCTCACATTGCACGCATGGGCTGGTTACACCGTTTTAGGTTTGCTGCTTATACGTATTATTTGGGGTTTTATAGGCAGTCAACACGCACGTTTCAGAGATTTTATTTATAGGCCAAAAACAGTCATACAATTTTTGAAAGATACGACAGTATTTAAGGCAAAGCGTTACCTTGGCCATAATCCTGCTGGTGGGGCGATGGTCATTTTGCTGATGGTCAGCTTATTGTTCACGCTTTTTACCGGGTTGGTGGTTTATGGGGCTGAAGAGCAATCTGGGCCTCTCGCGAATTTATTCATTAGTACAGCGAGTGCCTGGGGTGATGCTGCTGAAGACGCGCACGAGTTCTTTGCGAACTTCACGCTATTGCTGGTGTTGTTTCATGTGCTTGGTGTAATTGTTGAAAGCTTTATTCATAAAGAGAATCTTGTTTCTTCGATGATTAATGGTTTCAAGGAAAAAAATCCAAATCAAAATTCCAATTCTAATCAGGTTAACCAGTGAGCGCTATGAAAATACATTTTTTATTGATAATGGTATTTGCCTGCTTGCCTATAAGCAATACATTGGCGGACTCTGAAGCCGTCGTTCAATTGTTAGGTGAGTACGCAGTGCAAGGGGCAAATAAGCCAAGTGCCGAAAAGGGAAGGTTGTTATGGGAGAAGGTTTTTACAGGGGGTAAGCGCTTTCCTGAGCGTAGTTGTACATCCTGTCATAGCCAGAATTTGAAGCAGGCTGGCAGGCATGTCAGGACGAAAAAATCGATTGAACCGATGGCACCTTCAGTTAATCCCGAACGCTTAACCAGTGTGCAGGAAATTAGTAAATGGTTTAAGCGTAACTGCAAATGGACGATCGGTCGTGAATGCACGGCATCAGAAAAGGCCAGTTTGTTGGCATACCTTAAGCAGCAATAAAGACATCAGGAGATTAGTAATGAAAAACACACTGATTATATCGAGCATGATCCTTGTCATGGGCATACTGGCTATTCCCTTTGTTTGGGGTGATGGTGACGAATACTGGCAGCGAAATAATCGCCATTCTACCGGTGTTGCTATGGTGTCCAGTCCAGTCTATAAGGATGAGTGTGGATCTTGTCATATGGCATATCCGCCTGGGCTATTGGCGGAAAATTCATGGGAAAAAATCATGTCCAGCCTTGACGAGCATTTTGGAGACAATGCAGAACTGGACAGCAAGAGTCAATCAGTGATCACTGATTTCCTCGTTGCTAACAGCGCCGATAAAACCGACTATCGCCGTTCTCGTCGGTTTGCATCAGCAAGCGCATCAGGTGAGGTTATCACTCGCATTACTGAAACACCTTACTTCAAACATGAGCATGATGAGATTCCAGCGAGTCTCGTTACTGGTAATAAGGATGTCAATAGTTTTAGTCAGTGCAATGCCTGTCACAGCAAGGCGGATCAGGCATCCTTCAGGGAGGGTGATATATCGATACCAGGTTATGGACGTTGGGATGATTAGCTAAACAGCGCTATACTCTATTGATGAGAATGTTATTTAATTTTTCGCAGCGCGTGCTACTCACACTGGTTTTGCTGAGTCATGGATTGACTGCCGGGGCAGAAGGGGATCATGTCGAGGCCAGGCGGCTGCTTGAGTCGGGTGATATTTTGTCATTAGAGGTGATATTAGACAAGTTACGGCCTCAATACAGTGGTGAGATTATTGAGGTAGAACTTGAAAGAGAAGCTGGCCGTAATGTGTATGAATTGGAAATACTCGGTGGTGATGGAATCGTTCATGAGCTTTATATTGATGCCAAAACGGGTGATATCCTGCGTGACAAAAAGGATGACTGAATATGCGTTTGCTTTTGGCTGAAGATGATGCCGATTTGGTGGCGACGCTTAAAAAGGATCTTGAGGCTGCGGGTTATGCCGTTGATACAGCAGATAATGGTATTGACGCAGAATATCTGGGGGATGAGGGAATCTATGATATCGCCGTGCTCGACCTGGGCTTGCCTGGACGTAATGGCATTGACGTACTTAAGCATTGGCGTGCCAGCGGTAGTACACTACCTGTGATCGTGCTCACTGCCAGAAATGCCTGGCATGAGCGAGTGGAAGGTTTCAAGGTGGGAGCGGATGATTATTTGGGAAAGCCGTTTCATGTAGAAGAGCTTCTGGTCAGACTGACGGCACTATTACATCGCAGTAGTCAACAACCAGGTGGGACGCTAAGGGTTTGCGATCTGGTATTAGATGAAGAGCGGCAATCCTTAACGACGACAGATGGGAGGATCCATAACCTGACAGGCACGGAGTTCAGGCTGATGCGCTATATGTTATTACACCCAGGAAAGATACTCTCCAAATCAGAACTCACTGATCACATATACGATCTCGATTCTGATAAAGACAGTAATGTGATTGAGGTGTATATCAGGCGATTGCGACAATTAATAGGTAGTGACCGTATCGAAACGCGACGCGGTCAAGGTTATGTGTTTAAGGATTTCTGATGCGTTCCTTGCAATCAAGACTGGGTTACGGCCTGACATTGAGTCTCATCGCAGTATTTACAGTGTTATGGTTTCTGGTTAGTTTTAGTATTCAATATCTTGCTGAAGAGTATGTTACTTCTCGTCTGCGGCATGATGCGGAAATGCTGCTTGGTGCGATCCAGTTTGATAAAGCAGGTAATATCAGTGTGGATGAATCGAGACTGGGTCCTGTTTATAGTAAACCATTTTCCGGACACTACTATTTAATTACCTCCGCCAAGCAGGTCGTGAGTTCGCGTTCGCTATGGGATCAACAATTAGCCAGTACGCCTGTCAAGACAGGTGAGCAGAATAGCCGCTACATGGGTGGGCCGAATGATCAGTTATTACTCGTCATAAACAACGGTTTTGTCAAGCAAGGTAATGCGTTATCTGTGACAGTGGCGGAGGATTTCAATCCTGTCAGTCAAAGTATCAGGCAGTTTAAAAATCGCTTTGCTATCACGGCTATCATTATGTTGTTACTGTTGGTCATGCTGCAGGTTTTCATTCTTCGTCATGGGCTGAAGTCCATTTCTCGTATCCGCACTGAATTACAATCTTTACAACGCGGTGATGCTGATCAATTGAATGCGAATACCCCGATTGAGTTAAGCCCCCTGGTGAACGAAATTAATCATTTGCTCAGTGTCATGGAGCAGCGTTTGCGTCGCTCGCGAGATGCACTTGGTGATCTGGCGCACGCCATAAAAAGACCTTTAACCATCTTGCAGCAATTAACAAACAAAAATCAAAGCACCTTGCCTGCAGACTTGCACGAAGGACTGGCAAAACAAGTCAGCGAGATTAACCAGCTTACAGATCGTATGCTAAAACGTGCCCGCCTTGCAGGCCAAAGCCATAGTGGCGCCCGTTTTTCCTTTTCACAGGATTTGCCTGAACTGATCGAGACGCTTGATTCAATGTACAGCAATAAATCCATCACAGTACAAGTGAATTTGACAGAAGGGATACGCTGTCCTATAGACCGCGAAGACATGTTGGAATTATTGGGAAACCTGCTGGATAACGCCTATAAATGGGCCAGAAATTCAGTAAGCATAACGATAAATGTGAATGCCACGCTTGATATTTGTATAGAGGATGATGGACCCGGAACCGACATCAATCAACTTCAGCAACTCGACAAGCGTGGTGTACGCCTGGATGAAACCAAACAAGGCTATGGTCTGGGTCTGGGTATCGCCTCCGATATGGTTAGGGAATATAGTGGAACACTGTCATTCGGCACTTCAAATACTTTGGGAGGGTTCAGGGTTGATATTGCGCTTCCTGTTGAAGAGGATGTTTTTATCCCTGTGGATACTGAAGGGTCGTGACAGTAGGTGTGGAGGGGGTGGTTTCTGTTTGAAGATGAAGCTGATTATTGAGTCAGTACTGCTCGGGTCAGAGATGAATGGCACTTACTTAAGCAAAAAATGATTAAAATTCGTCATTGCGTGGCAAAGGGCCGTTCTTTTAGATATATTAATAAGCGGTCCAAGGGGCCGTTCCCTATAATTATAAAAACGGTCTAATAGGCCGTTCGTTAAAGAGTCAATGATGGTTGACAGCGCGGCAATCTTATACCTTTGCACTCCGTTACACAGAGATTGCTTCGTGCCTCGCAATGACTGAATATAGAAAATGGATGCTGGCCAATAGACACATATGATACCTGCTATTGTCGTTTGATGGCAGGCCATATCGTCACATATCCCGTCACTATATGGAAGATTATCAAAATAGCAACATCCTACACATCACTATGATACCTGCAAAATATCGGAGTGTCTGATTTTCTCCTGAAATTGCAGGATTGTATTGTTCATATCATCATTTCGCATTTTGATTGTAAGTCATTTGAATATCTTCAAATGACCTTGCTTGTTGGCATCATAATAGTGATGTATTCACTGCCCTGAGCTATTGCCATCCTAGCCAATGGGGTATACATAAAATATCACAATAATATCGTGTATTTGTACCAGGAAATATGACTCAGGTACGACTAATATAATGGATATGTCAGGTCAATGGGCAGTTGCCCCGTGATTCACGATGGGCTCTATCCTGATCCCGATTTCTTGTTTATCAAGGAGGAAGACAAATGGTACGTAAAAAAACAGGCAAGAAAAATACAGAGGCTGTCAGTGATGCTGTATTTAAAGAAGTATATGATTCTCCGGCATCATTACCAGGGCGCTATAAATGGCTGACCAGTGATGAAGATGTGCGTGCAATTGAAAAAATCCTGGGTATGCCGCAACGAACTATCGGGGCACCATTATGGGTGAGTGGTGACCGCAAGACCTGTCGTAAATGCCGGCGTGAGATTAACTGGCTGGATATCGTTTCCTCAGCCCTGGATGGCGTACATGATCATAAAATGATAGCGCAGGTCATTCTCGGCGATCAAAAATACGTCAACACCGAAGCTCCTCGCGCCATTGAGGGTTTGAAGTGCTCTCATTGCCATACACCCTTTGATAGTTTGCGTAGTTTTAAGTGCCATAATTGGGCCTATGCCAAACCAGCTTTATTAAATGTGATTAAAAAAATGACTAAAAACCTGAATCAATAGTGAGATAAAATCCTGTTGTAAAGAATGCTATGTGAAATAGTCCTTTATCAGAATAATTTATTATTAAGCCGTGCAAGATATGGATGGTAAAGACAATAAATATCATGAATTGATACGAACCTTCTCTTTCTGGGTGTCGGTTATTGGGGCATTTTGCCTTGGAGTGGTTTTGGCCGTTTTTTATATAGTAGAACTTTTCAAGGACGATAGCTGGATAATAGAAATACATAAAGCGCATTTTGTTGCCAGCGTTGGTTTACCCTTTGCTGCCATTGCAGCCGTTTTTGTTGTGATTATTTTTAAACACCAGGATGGGCCAATAGAATTAAAGGTGCCGGGTTTCGAGTTCAAAGGGGCTGCAGGTCAAATAATAATGTGGGTTATTGTATTTTTTTCAGAGGCAATAGCACTGAAAATGCTCTGGTAATAAGAGAGCAAGTAATGGATGGTTGCGCAGAGTTGTGAGCCAGGTAAGTATGCATTGGTCTTGCACCTCGTCATTTGCAGTCACGACTGCAGTACCGAATGATGATAAAGTCTGCCTGCTGAATTTTTGCTCATTGTGCTAGTAAGCTCAATTGATCCTTGATAGATCCTTTCAGGATAATATCTATTCGCCCAACCCATCTGAACCTGTAATAGATGCTTAGTATGCAAGAATGCGCATGTTGGCAGTATATTATAAGTGTTTGAAATTGGGCCTAAAATAGGCTGAATGTGTTCACTGAGTTGATTTATCAGGAAAAACGCGGAAGTTTCCTGTGGCGGCTGCGGATCTGCTTATTTACCTCTCACATGAATGAAAATATGGCTGCCTGAGTAGGCATGACGGGCACGTGTTAAAGTGTCATATGATGGCTGTCTGCGATTATCTGGTGAAGAGCGTGAACAGCCCACTAATTTGAAATATAATATTCCTTCTTGTGGGCGAGCCCATCTTTGACACTTTAAATAATAGAGATTTTAATAATGCCAAATTCCAGGATTATCTACACCGAAACGGATGAAGCGCCGGCTTTAGCCACGTATTCATTTCTGCCGATTGTTCAGGCCTTTACACGGGCAGCGGATATTGATGTCGAGACAAGGGATATTTCCCTGGCGGGGCGTATTATTGCAAATTTTCCGGATAATCTAACGGATGAACAAAAACAGGCGGATGCGCTGGCTGAGCTGGGTGAATTGGCAAAAACGCCCGAGGCTAACATTATCAAGTTGCCCAATATCAGTGCGTCGGTTCCTCAGTTAAAAGCCGCGATTAAAGAGTTGCAGGCTTTAAGTTATGACATTCCTGATTTTCCTGAGGAGCCGACAACAGATGGAGAAAAGAACATTAAGGCGCGTTATGCCAGGGTGTTGGGTAGTGCTGTCAATCCGGTCTTGCGTGAAGGTAATTCTGATCGTCGCGTCGCAGGCCCGGTAAAAGAATATGCACGCAAGCATCCGCATTCCATGGGTGCCTGGTCGAGTGATTCAAAAACCCATGTGGATTCGATGCCCGAAGGTGATTTTTATGCTAGCGAAAAGTCAGCAGTAATTGAAACTGCGGGTGATGTTAAGATTGAGTGGATAGGTGATGATGGCCAGAGTCGTGTGTTAAAAGAAAAAACGCCTGTTCTGGCAGGTGAGGTGATTGATGCCTCGGTGATGAGCATCAAGGCGCTGCGTGCTTTTTTTGAAACCGCGATACAGGATGCGAAACAGCAAGGCGTGTTACTGTCATTACACATGAAAGCGACCATGATGAAGGTGTCCGACCCGATTATTTTCGGTCATGCGGTCAGCGTTTATTACAAAGACGTGTTTACAAAATATGCGGCAACCTTTGATAAGCTGGGCATTGATACGCGCAATGGCCTGGGTGATGTTTATGCCAAGATTGCGAGTTTGCCAGATGGTGAGCGTAAGGCGATAGAAGCCGATATTGCGGTTGTATACTCGACCCGGCCTGAGTTGGCGATGGTGAATTCTGACAAGGGTATTACCAACTTACATGTACCGAGTGATGTTATTATCGATGCTTCCATGCCCGCAGCGATCCGTTCATCGGGCAAGATGTGGGGTGCCGATGGCAAACTACATGATACCAAGGCGTTGATTCCAGATCGCAATTATGCCGGGGTTTATCAGGCGACCATTGATTTTTGTAAAGAGCATGGTGCCTTTGATCCGATCACCATGGGTAATGTGAGCAATGTCGGTTTAATGGCACAAAAGGCCGAAGAGTATGGTTCACATGATAAGACGTTTGAAATTCCTGCCAATGGCATTGTCCGTGTGACTGATGCGAACGGCTCTATCTTGTTAGAGCACAAAGTTGAGAAGGATGATATCTGGCGCATGTGTCAGACGAAAGATATTCCTGTTCAGGATTGGGTCAAGCTGGCGGTTACACGTGCGCGTTTAACTGGCCAGCCCGCTATTTTCTGGCTGGATGAGAATCGTGCTCATGACGCCAGTTTAATTGCCAAAGTTGAAGCATATCTTAAAGACCATGACACTAATGGGCTGGACATCAGGGTCATGTCTCCGTTTGATGCAACACAATATACATTGTCACGCGTTAAGGCCGGTGAGAACACCATTTCTGTGACAGGTAATGTGCTACGTGATTACTTGACTGATTTATTTCCGATCCTGGAACTGGGCACCAGTGCCAAGATGTTATCGATTGTACCACTGCTGGCAGGTGGTGGACTATTTGAAACAGGAGCGGGAGGGTCGGCGCCTAAACACGTAGAGCAAGTGTTGAAAGAAAATCATTTGCGCTGGGATTCACTGGGCGAGTTTTTAGCCTTAGCAGTGTCGTTGGAAGATTTGGCGCACAAGAGCAACAACGAAAAAATAAAGGTTCTTGCTGCGACGCTGGATCATGCCAACAGCCAGTTTTTAAATAATGATAAATCGCCATCACGTAAGGTCGGTGAATTAGATACACGTGGTAGTCACTTTTATCTGGCGATGTACTGGGCTCAGGCGCTTGCCGAGCAGGATGATAACAGTGATTTGAAAATGCTTTTTAAGCCAGTCGCGGAGCAATTATGTACTAATGAAGCGAAGATTGTAGAAGAGCTTAATAGTGTCCAGGGTAAATCCATTGATTTAGGTGGTTACTATCGGCCAGATAAAAATCGGGGGACACAGGTAATGCGAGCGAGTGCGACGTTGAACGCCATTATTGATGCGATCGATTAGACATTAAATTAAGTGGATAAGATAAAGGCCAGTATTTACTGGCCTTTTATTTTTGCAGGCAGACAAGTTCACTGATTAGCAGGGTGCTGACGTCAGGCAGCAATATAACTAATAAGCTATTTAGGAGGGATCAAATTATGATGGCCATCCTGGTAAAGCTTGTTCAATACTTTTGATGCAGGTCATTCGCTATTATCAGAATAGCCGGTATTATGCTGTTACATAAAGAGGTAAATAAAGTGGAAGGTATTAGTGATCTCAGAATAACGGGCATAGACGAAAGACGTCCGCCAATGATCAGGAATGTGTCTTATATTGACATTTATTTTAAATTATCACATAAGGCTCCGGCAGATTGGTGCAAGGCCTTTAATACCTTGCTGCGTAAACATCCGATGAGATTGTCGGATTCCTGTCATTGCTCAAGGTAAAGGTTGCAGAATGTAACCGACAGTATATTGAGGAAATTGAATTATCCATACGTAATACAAACGCTGCCAATGAGTCTGTATCACATGAGTCTGGTGAGTAGGGCCGCTTAAACAAGATTATTGCGACTCTCTATTTTGATGAGATCAAAATGCAATGATTATCAAGAGTGATTTTTCACTTTTATACTATGGCAGTTAATATTATTGTTTCTGCTATAAAAAATCCCGCCGCAGCGGGATTTTTTATCGATCGATAGGATGTACCCTAGACAGTAACGTTAGTTGCCTGGAGGCCCTTGGGGCCATTTTCTATCTCGAACGTGACCGATTGCCCTTCGTTCAAGGTTTTGAAACCAGAGCCCTGGATTGCATTGAAATGTACGAATACATCATCTCCGCCATTTTCTTGAGAAATAAAACCAAAACCTTTGGATTCGTTAAACCATTTTACAGTACCTGTAGTCATAAAGCTTTTTACCTTTAATAAATTATAATAATAGAGTTTTGTATACAGGCAATGAAACGGGGACTCAGGGGGGTAACACGAAGGGAACAACCGAAAATATCAATAACAGAATCTGTAACGCTTCATACACTAGAGGTATTTCATCTATTTGTCAAGAACTATAATTTGTATGCTGGAGATATAAGTTGAGACTCATTGGGGGGAACTTAAAAAATAATAAACGACCTGTCTCTATAAGGTAAATGTATGGGTTCCGTTAGTGTCGCTATGGTGGGTACATAATTAAGGAATTAGCGTATTATGGATGGGATTGTTGTATCTCCCGAGTATGGACCAATAATCAAGCTATGCAATCTAAGAGATGTTTATTTGGATTTTTCAGCAGATATCAGTTTCATCAGAAAAAACTATTACCTGTTTATAACAGGGTGTTGAGCGCAAATGTCAATCAATAAAAAATCAAAAGTCAGTATTGGATTAATTAACCCTAAAAGCCCGGACAATGTTAACTCGGTAATGCGCGCGGCAGGTAATTATAGAGTAGATAGTGTTTTTTATACTGGTAAACGTTATCCACGCGCCTTAATGCGTAATCCGGACATACCGGATATGAGTCGTAAGGTAGGTCAAGCTATTCCACTATCTGAAGCCCTATCTCTTGTCGATGTTGCACCAGCTAATATGAAATTAGTCTGTGTTGAATTTGCTGAGAATGCTATCGCTCTACCTGAGTATCAGCACCCGGAAAATGCTTTTTATATTTTTGGTCCTGAAGACGGTACGATCAGTCAGGAGGTGATAGACAGTGCCGATGCGGTTGTTTATGTGCCTACTATCGGTTGTATGAACCTCGCCGCAACGGTGAATGTTGTTCTTTATGATAGATTAACTAAATCTTCTCAAGGTATTGTAGGTAATGAGCTGATTCGTCAAAGTCGAGATGTTAATAATAGATTAAAGGTTAGAGAGTAACTTAAAGAAAATTAGCAGGAACAAGGTAAAATGTAAAACAGTGATCGATAATATTAGAAATATTGATGCTCTGCTGTGATTTATATTCAGGTGCCTTTGATTTTAACCGTTCAGGAAATCATTAAAATGACAAAAAGTAAGCAATACGATGTTCGAGTAGTGCAGTACGATGCAGGCTGGGTGGCAGAGATCGTAAGACGTGTAACATCGAAGAAAACTATCGTGTCAAAGAGTCAGGATGGATTTGCTACTGAATCTGATGCACAGGAATGGGGGCAATCGGAGGTCAGGACATTCGTGCAGAAACGTAATCTGAAAAAAGGAAACAAGCGTCGCTCCAAACAGCCTGAATGGGGCAATAAACGTTGATCCTAGATAGGGAGCTCATCTTAAGATGCAATGAAATCAATAATATATCACATGGTGAGTTAATTTATTATGGCTGTTCATGCATAAGGTAAACGCGCAGTGATTGTTGTTGTCAGAGTAGAATGGAACTTACTTAAGGCGATTAAGTCTTTTTTCTGTCATTGCGAGGCACGAAGCAATCCCGGTTAAGCGGAGTATATAAGCTAGAGATTGCCACGCTATCGCTCGCAATGACGAAATATGGCTATTTTATTGCTTAAGTAAGTGCCATTCTTGTCAGAGTAAAGATTCACGAGTTAGTAATAACGAGAATTTATGCGCTGACAGCAAATATCAGCGTTTTAAGCACATCAAATGACTCTGGGTCCATCGATTTGTTTTTTTTTTTAGCTATAATAGAAGATATACCCATTAGCAGTCACTCGATACTGATGAAGTTTTATAATTAACTTTGAAGTGTCATTCAGTATCCTGTTTATCGTATTTCATTCACACCTGTGAATTTGATAGTCAGCAGGAGAAAGTCATGAATTCAACACAACGATTATTTCATACTATGGTCATGGTGCTAGGTTGTACGCTGCTGAGCTCATCGGTTAATGCTGGTAAGGTCACACGTGGGATGATGTTGGCCAATTCCTGTGCGGCCTGCCATGGGACTGATGGCAAAAGTCCAGGCTCGATCCCCGCCATCTATGGTAAACCGGCAGCCTATTTATCCGAGACACTGATGGATTTCCGTGATGGCAAGCGTCCATCAACGGTCATGGGTCGTCATGCCAAAGGTTATAGTGACGAAGAAATTAAACTGATAGCTGATTTCTTTGCAAAATGACGCGGGAGGATAATCTGATGAATAAATTAACACGTCGAGATTTTATCAAGTTGTCCGGGTCCCTCGGGGCATATTCTGTATGGGGTGGTCTTGTTTCATCGCTGTCTGCTTGTACAAGTAAGGAAAAACCGGCTGCCCATGTTGTCATTATAGGTGGTGGTTTTGGTGGGGCAACCTGTGCTAAATATTTGCACCGGTTTGCACCCAATGTGAGCATCACTCTAATTGAGCGGGATAAACAATTTGTTACCTGTCCTTTTAGCAATATGGTGCTGGGTGGGTTGCGTGATATGGCTAGCATTACACATGATTACAAAAAGCTGGCTTCAAATTATGCAATTAATATTGTTCATGATGCCGTCGTGGCCATTGATCCAGTTGCCAAGACAGTCACTACCGGTGGCGGTAGTATCCAATATGATCGTCTTGTTGTTTCACCGGGTATCGATTTTATGTGGGATGCGGTGGAAGGCTATAATGAAGTGGCCAGCAAGACAGTTCCTCATGCATGGAAGGCTGGCTCCCAGACTTTATTACTACGCCAGCAATTGATGGCAATGAATGATGGGGGTACCGTGATTATCGCGCCGCCGAAGAACCCGTTTCGTTGTCCACCAGGGCCGTATGAGCGAGTCAGTATGATGGCTCATTATCTAAAGCATCACAAACCCAAATCCAAGATATTGATTCTGGATGCCAAGGATAAATTTTCCAAACAATCCTTGTTTATGCAAGGCTGGGATGCTGTTTATCCAGGTATGATTGAGTGGGTCAAGGGTAGCTCGGGTGGAATTGTCAGTCGCATTGATGTCAAAACCAATGAGCTTGTTAACGAAGTGGGTGACCGTTTCAAAGGCGATGTAATTAATCTTATTCCTCCACAAAAAGCGGGTGCCCTCGCTCACATAGCGGGGTTGACTGATCAAACGGGTTGGTGCCCCGTCAATCAAAGAACCTTTGAATCAAAGATACATAAGGATGTGCATGTAATCGGTGATGCCAGTATGGCAGGTAAAATGCCAAAATCAGGTTTTGCCGCCAATAGCCAGGGTAAGGTTTGTGCTGCGGCTATTGCGGCGAGTCTCGGTGGATATGACATGCCAGACCCTTCATATGTTAATACCTGCTACAGTCTGGTGGCACCGGATTATGGCATCTCTGTTGCCGCTGTCTATAAAGTGACCGATAAAGGCATCGTTAAGGTGGAAGGATCAGGGGGTGTCAGCCCGATGGATGCGGATGCAACTTTCAGAAAACAGGAAGCTGTTTACGGGGCAGGTTGGTATGCCAGTATTACATCTGATGCATTTTCCTGACAGGCAGTAAAAAGGGTCGGTGAAAAATAGAGATAGTGGGCTCAGTTCACAGTCGTTTCTAATGTTATTGAAAACTGTGCCCTGGTCTTATTGGTCTCGGCTAACAATGAGCCATTTTGGACTAGTAATATTAGACCCGACAGTCTGCATCGATGTTATATATCTGAGAGGTAGTGGATCATTTTTTTGCGCATAGTGCCGTCAGGTAGACGTCCGATACCGGCACCCATATTTTCTTCCATGTGTGCTACTTGTGATGTGGCGGGGATCGTGCAGGTCACGGCAGGATGGGAGATAATAAACTTCAGAAAAAACTGGGCCCAGTTATAACAGTCAATTTCGCGAGCCCAATCGGGAAGGGGCTT
>Ga0209633_10003147_pt1 | contig 15363 bp, 13 predicted proteins | sample Cruoilmetagenom1_FD_187290 | JGI IMG/M metagenome (GOLD analysis project Ga0209633, IMG submission 187290) | Oil polluted marine microbial communities from Coal Oil Point, Santa Barbara, California, USA - Sample 1 (SPAdes) (version 2) | ecosystem: Environmental > Aquatic > Marine > Oil seeps ... | reverse complement strand
AACATCATCTAACATAATTCCCAAACCGCCTTTAAGTGATTCTAACTTATTGGCAGGAAATGGTTTTATTATATCAAAAAACCGCCAAATAATAAAACCTCCAATTAAAAATGGAATTGTTTTAGGTACAAATAAAAATGTAATCCAAGTACCTACAAATTCATCAAGTGTAAATTCTTTGGGATCTTTTCCATAAATACTTTCAAAATAATTTCCTAAATAAATTCCAACAAAAAAAGAGATTATTATTGCAGGAATAATAATAATAGGTTTTTCGAAATCCGGAATTAAAAAAAATAATAATGCAACTATACTGCCAATTGTTCCCGATGCAAATGGGAAATAACCGGAATAAATTCCGGAGCCTATTAATTTGTAAATTTTATCAAGCATTTATTTGAATAATCCGTTAATTAACTTTCTATTCTTAAAGATGTAAATTACTCCAGTTACAAAAGTAAAAAGCGTTATTAACAACATAATTATATAAACGGCTGTTGAATTTGTGAGTATTTCAAAAATATCTGAAAGATGAGATTGCAAGTAATAATTTTCACGTAGCGTAAATACAATTAACAAATAAAAAATAAAGATCATTTGAGAAACCGTTTTAATTTTGGCCAAATTGCTGGTCGAAAACGATTTTTTTTGCCAATCTGCAAATAATCTTAATCCGGTAACGAGTAAGTCTCTGAATACTACAATTATAACCATCCACAATTCCAATACATCGATAGCGACAAAAGCAAAAAATGCAGTTGAGGTTAATACTTTATCGGCAAGGGGATCCATGAACTTCCCCCAAGTAGTAATATAATTAAATTTTCTTGCTAGCCATCCATCGTACCAATCTGTTATGGCCGCAATGATATATACTAATAAGGATATTTGTATAAGAACAGGATTATCGGAAATAAACAAAAACAAAAATACAGGTGTAAGTAGTATTCTTAGCGTGGTAAGTTGATTAGGTAAGACCATTTTATTTATACGGCCGGATAATTAACAAAAAGGTCGTGTAGATATTTATAATCATATAACCCGGTATTATGACCGTCTTTCCATTCTAGGCTGATAGCATAGGTTCCAATGACGCTTATATTGGTTAATGATAATTGTTCTTGAGTAAAAAGAGGAATATAGGATGAACTCCATTCCTCTTTTTCTGCATTACATATTGCACAAGGACAATTATTTCTTAGATTACTTAGTTTGATACTTTTAATTTCGCCTGTATCCCAGGTAATATCTAAAAATTCCTTATCCCGAACCTTAATCTTTTGCGGACTCATTAACCAACCTTTTTTCCGGTTAACATAAAAAGAGCCTCTTCATATTTTTTAGTTGTTCCATCAATTACTTCAGCAGGTAAATTTGGTGCAGGCGGTTGTTTATTAAAATTTATTGAGGCTAAATAATCTCGAACATATTGTTTGTCAAAACTAGCTTGCCCTCTACCTTTTTCATATAAATCCTTTGGCCAGAAACGAGATGAATCGGGAGTTAAAAGTTCATCAATTAATATAATCTCTCCGTTATAAAAACCAAATTCCATTTTTGTATCCGCTAATATTATTCCCCTTTCAAAAGCATAATCATAAGCTTTGTTATAAAGGTCCAATGATTTTGATTTTAAAGTATTATAGGTTTCTTCACCAATTAGTTTTATTGCAATTTCCTCGGAAATATTCTCATCATGATCACCAATATCAGCCTTGGTAGATGGAGTGAAAATTGGTTGTGGTAATTTTTCAGATTCAACTAAATTTTCCGGTAAACTAATATCACAGACAGTTCCAAATTTTTGATATTCTTTCCAACCCGATCCGGAAATATAACCTCTTACAATACATTCTAAGGGGATTAATTCCGCTTTCTTTACAAGCATTGACCTGCCATTTAAAATATCGGCATAAGATTGACACTCAGCTGGAAAATCAGAAACATCCGTTGAGACAAGATGGTTATCAAGAATATCATTTGAAAAATCAAACCAGAATTCTGAAATTTTTGTTAGGATATTTCCTTTTAAAGGAATTCCCTCTTGCATTATAACATCAAATGCAGATAATCTATCTGTAGAAATAATTAAATAATATTCTCCAAGATCGTAAAGATCTCTTACTTTTCCACGTTTAAATAATTTTAAATCTTCAAAATTTGTCTGTTTTACCACCATTTTATTCAATTTTCTCCATTTTTTTTAAGATTAAAATATAGTTAGAGTAAACTCTTAATTCAACAAATTGAGCAAATAAAACTATTCATCATACATCGGATTGATAAAGTAAATGAATCACTTGATAAAAAGATTAACTAAGGCTATTTTCATTGCTTTATAATTCTTAATCTAATTGGATGATAATATATGAGCGCAAAAATTAAGTTAAAAGATTTTCCAATAAGTTTTTGGGCAGCAAATACAATGGAAATTTTTGAAAGAATGGCATGGTATGGTTTCTTTGCTGTTTCTTCACTTTATATATCCGGCTCAGTGGAAGACGGAGGATTAGGATTTAGTCATGAAGACAGAGGAGTTCTGCAGGGTGTGGTTACATTCTTTTTATATTTATTTCCAGTTGTTTCCGGAACCCTTGCTGATAGATACGGATTTAAGAAAGTACTTTTTGCTGCGTTTATCATTTTAACTCCGGCATATTATTTACTTGGTCAATTCACATCTTTCCCAACATTCTTTTTGGCATATATGCTGGTTGCAATTGGGGCAGGAACATTCAAACCGGTTATTATAGGCACAATTAGTAAAACAACCAATGAAAATACTTCCTCAATGGGATTTGGTATTTTTTATATGATGGTGAATATTGGCGGATTTGTTGGACCTATTGTGGCAGGAATTGTTAGAGCAATTAGCTGGGAATACGTTTTTATTGCATCAGCTATTTGGATTTCATTTAACTTTATAATTTTATCAATTTTTTATAAAGATCCCGTAAAAGTTGATTCATCTGCAAATAAAAAATTAAAAGATGTATTTTCAGGAATGGTTGAAGTTTTAGGAAATGGACGTTTCTTCTTATTTATTTTTGGCTTGCTGCTAATATTAGTGATGGGTTCCAAGTTTACCGCAGATAACACACTTACCTGGGGTCAAATTATTTGGATTACGTTTATATGGCTGGCTATTAATGTTATTCTGGATATTTTGTTTAAAAAGAAGAAAGATGAGAATAGAAGTTGGTTACTGCAACCAATGAAAATAGGCGATTGGAAATTTGGTCTATTCCTTTTGTTAATGTCCGGATTTTGGACTTCATTTAATCAAATTTTCTATACACTTAATTTATACATTCAAGATTTTGTTGATACATCGGACTTAATGACTGCATCAACTTCATTTATGAGCTTGGTCGGACTTGGATCTTACATTCAAGGATTTAAAGATTCCATGGCTATAGAAGGTCAAATAAATCCGGAATATATAATTAATGTTAATGCAGGAGCAATAATAATTTTTCAAGTTCTGGTCTCTTATTTAGTTACAAGATTAAAACCATTTACAACAATATTTTTTGGAACTTTAATTACTGTAATAAGTTTTTCAATTCTTATTTGGGGAACAACAGGCTGGGTTGTTGTTGCCGGACTTGTTGTATTTTCATTTGGTGAAATGATGGCTAGTCCAAAATCTAAAGAATATACCGGCAAAATTGCTCCACCTGATAAAGTTGCAATGTACATGGGTTATTTTTATTGGTGCGTAGCTTTAGGCAATCTATTTGGCGGTATTTTATCCGGTCAATTTTACGCTTTGTTTGCACGTGATATGCAAAGACCGGATTTAATGTGGTTAGTATTTGCCCTTATTGCATTAGGTACTGCACTTTTAGTATTTCTATATGATAAATTTATCTTAAGAAAAGCTAAGTAGTAAATTACATATTAGGTTTTGCACCAAAATGATTTACATAGTTGTCAACATGTTCTCCATAACTTTCAATCATGTGATCAACTAATTTGTACGTGCAATGTTCACCGGCAATCTCAGAAAATACAATTTCGTAAACTTTTTGAGATTCATCCGTCATAAAAACTTTAGCTAGGTTTTCATCAAATTCAATGGCAGCTAGGTTTGCATGACAAATAGGACAGAAAAAATCAAGATGCTCTCCTTCTTTCATTTGAAATGAAGGGTGAGTAATTGTTTCATAGTTACCTAATTTTGGATTTAGAAAAACCAATCCTCTTTTTTGGGATTCTGTTCTTACAGATAATACAATATTTCCGCGAACGTTCAATTTCCCTTTACAGTAAGGACACAAAAAATCATTCTTCATGATAAACTCACAAATTATTTATAGTATAAGTAAAAATATTGATATTTTCGGGGATTTGAAATAGAATAACAGAGAATTTCCTATTCTCTGGACACTGCGAGAATCTTTATATTTCTATGAAGGAATGTTGGTTTTTGATCAACTGGCTAAATTTATACTGTCATCAAAGTATTCATCATAATCACTATCAAAGTAATTTTCATCATAATCTTCATATACAACGCCATTTTCATCAATCGAATCTTCAACAAAATAGCTTGATATGTAAAGCTTTAATACTTCTTGATAATCTTTATCGGAATATTCTTTTTCGATTATTTTTTTACATTTCTTGAAAATTTGCTTGTCTAGACCATTTTTACAACATTCACTTGGTGAAAATTTGATTTTTAGTTCCTTCATAACTTCTTGAACCAAAATACTTGCGGTTAATGAGGCATCATAAAAAACTTCCATTTTAATTTTACCCTTATAATTGGTTATTATGTTCATTGAAGCTTCCGATTATATTATCGCAAATATCAGGCCATTACTTTAGTAAGGTAAATCAAATTTTAAATATTTTCATCTGAATTAAAATGAGATATTTTATCGTTTTGTGTCAAAATTATCTTTACTTCTTACTTTTAGTAAATTATTTTATTTTTATTGCGGATTGAATGAGACTAATAATAAAATATTATTTATTGAAGATTTTAGGTGTCTTGCAACTAGCAGCTTATATATTTAGGATGGAATAATCACAAATATTCTGTAAGAAAGGAATTTTGTTAATTATACAAAGTATGATAGCAATTGAATTTTCAACTGCTATCATTAGTTTGATTTTTCCTTTATAAATTTGTCGTCCACGCTTGCCGTAACATTTTCTCTTTTTCGGTTAAATTATCTCTAGATATAAAAATGTGCTTTTCACGAATAGGCTGTAATTCGCCATTGATTAAAATTTCTTCACTTCCTCTTTTTATTTTTATTGAAAACGGATCACCTATATTCATTTCGCGTACCTTTGTCATTACCTCTCTAATAGTCTCTAGTGTAGTTCGTTTTCCAATAATTTCTAAAACTGTATCACCTTCTTCTAATCCCCAACTTTTAGCAGCATCCGTCACACCCATTGTAATAAGTTCGGATCGTTCATTTATACCCATATTTATTGCTATGTATGGCCTTTTATCCTCCGATAATCTTTCAGGGATATAATCAAAACCAACTTTATCGAAATATTCTTTATATGGAAGCGGGTTACTATTAACAATATGATTGGCTATAAATTCTCCTACTTCCGGGTAAGTTTCTTTTTCTAAAGTTTCAAAGAAATTTTGCTCAGAAAAGGGTTTATATTTTCCATATTTTTCAAGGAGCGAAAGAAAAATTTCCCTAAATCCTCTTTCACCATTAGATAAATCCAAAATTAATAGATCTAATACTGCAGCAGTAACTGCCCCTTTTTCATAAAAATTCAGAAAGTTTCCATAGCCGGATATACCATAGGAAGTTAATGCCATTTCTTTCAAACTTATGGATTGATCAAAACGATCATTCATTCTTAGTTTGCCGGAAATAGTTTGCATATATGTGTCAATATCCATAACTCCAGAACGTAACTGCATTATATCCGATGCCCATTCGGTTACTCCTTCGTAAAGCCAAATGTGTTGTGATGGTGTAGGTTTTTCAAAATCAAATGTATGGATAATTTCACTGTGTAGGAATAATGGAGTTAAAATATGAAGAAACTCATGAGCCATCGTATTTTTTAAACCATTGAGCTCTCTAGGTGAATTGGTTGTCACATACAAAGAACTATATGAATGTTCAAGAGCACCGGTTCCATATAGACCATTCCTAGCATAGGCTTCTTCATCCAAAACACACATTAAAAATTTATACTCATTAACCGGAGAATAACCAATAAAGCCACTCGCGGACTGAAGCATATTTTCGGCTAGAGATAATACCATTTCCGCGTTAAAATTTGTGTCCGGAGAAGAAACATAAACCTTAACAGAAATATCATTTACAAAAGTTTCGGCTACAGTTAAGTCTCCTATCAATATTGGGGAATCTGCAAAATGATCATAAGTCTCAGCGTAATAAATATTATTTGATTTTTTATACAGAGCTGTACCAATTTCCCACTCCGGATTATAATCAACCTCTATTTGTACAGGATGAGATTGTAAACCTTCAAAATAACCGGCTACTGCAAATGTGTTAATGGCTACAAAGTTTTCTTCAATTCCCGAGCCGCACATTGGCGAAATGGGAAATTCTTCAATACCGGCATCAAAAGAATCTTCAATATCATATTTAATTTTGCGCAAATCTCTTGGTCTTTCAATCTGCCATTTATTGGTTGATAATTTCTCAACTTTTATCTCTTTACCATTTTCATCATATGCGTTAAACGACTTTACCAGTCTACCAAAATCTAATACAGAATAGGTTCCGGGTACGGTTGAAGGAAAATTATAGATAGAATTCTTCTCACTTAAGTTATTTGTAGTTACGGTTACATGAAATAAATCATCTGAATGGTCAGTTAAATCAATATGAAAACTTACTTTTGGTTCGGTAGAATTTTCTTTGACAATTTCTGAAGAACAGCTTATTAATATAAAAACACTGAATAACAATGTTATTTTTTTCATTAAATAATATCCTTAATAATTACTGAGGGATTTTCTCTATTTGGACGTAGACCAGATATTAATGTTCCACATGAACATGAGATTATTTGATTTTCAAATAAGTTTTTTACTTATTTATTAAATATAATACCTATCGAAAGTATCTAAATTTGATGATTTATTGAAATCAAGCCTGGCTCCTTCAATATCACCCAATATCATTTTAACACTTGCCCTGTTAAAATATGAAATAAAGTTATTTGGCTCTGTTTCAATAGCTTTGTTGAAGTATTTCAAAGCCTCTCGGTATTCACCCAAATCAGCCAAATTTACACCACTAATATTATAACCGGAATGACCAATCAAGGAATTGTTTTTGTTTCGTGTAACACTTATTACGTCCATAATTTTCTCCTTTTAAAAATTATTTGAAAAAGAGTAAAGCATGAAGCAAAAGGAAAGAACTTACAATCTTTATAACACATTCTATAATAATAAATTATCCGTTCCTTTTCAAGAATAATCTTAAGGATAAGTTAAATTTCTTAACTTTTTTTTCTTATTTAATTCTGTGAGATATCTCACTAAACAAGATCAAATAGTTATCGAAAATAAATTGGAATTAAAGGTTTACAAAAATGGAATTTTCTAATATTCTTCTCATACTTTTTCTTGTATTATTCACATTTACAAGTTTTAAAACTGTGAGAAAGAATAAAAATATTTGAATTTGACGGTATAATACAATTTGTGACGAAGAACACTAAAGTCCAAAATTAAAATACCGAGAATTATTGCAGATAAACTAACATATAATAAAATAAATCGGGGGGTTTATGAAGTTAGGGTTATTTTTATTATCAATTCTAATAATCTTTGGATGTCAAGAAAACACTTCTTTACTAGAACCAACAAATGAAATTAAGAGTGAATCATTCAATAATGACGAATTAACTGAATTTGCAGAGTATGATGAAAAATCAATATTTAGTGAAGAAACAGATTCACCTGCAAAATTTGATGATTCTTATGATTTGCCGGATATTGGCGCATTTAAGAGTAAAACTAAAATGACCAAGAGTTTTACTGTTGATGGAAGTAAAGGCGGAAAGTTAAGAATTAAACATGGCTGGAGAGACGGTAAAGGTAGAAAGGTTAAATTGAGCGCCACGTTAACAATACCCAAAAATGCTTATGAAGGAGAATTAACATTTGATATGATTTTTGACTTAGAGAATTATGCAATGGAACTTTATCCTTCTCCGTTTACATTTGATATACCTGTTATTTTAGATCTTAAATTTTCCGGAGTTGACTTGAGTAATTTAGATACTGATCTACTTGATTTTGATTACCTGGATGGTGCAAAAGAATATTTAAAATATAAGAAGATTAAAATCGATGAAAAGAAAGGTGTATTAGAAATTATTGGAGCAGAAATTCCACACTTCTCTAGATATGGATGGTCTAGAAAAAGATAAAATATTTCAATTAGAAATGCGAATCCAAAAACCTGTTAATCGTTGACTCGATTAGCGGGTTTTTTATTTCTCCTATTTTGATATAATAAATATTGGGAACAATATATAGGACTTACCCTTCAAAAAAAAAAAGAAAGAGCTACTCATTCTGAAAGAAACCAAATTAAGCATTTATTTTCCCAATCATTAACAAAACTGCAAATCATTAATATTCTTTTTATTTCCTATCAGCATTTTACATTGTTATCAGAATAACAAGAAACTAAAGTAGTAATAAATGAAATTTTTAATCTGAAATGTGTTTTGGAGATTTTTATTTAGTATTGATATGCTTTTTAAGCAACCGCCTTAACATGTGTCGGGAAACAAATGGTAAATGTGGAGCCTATTCCTGGCTCACTTTTAACAGAAATTTCACCACCAAGAAGATTAACAAATTTTTTGGTAATTGAGAGACCTAAACCACTGCCTTGAAAATCTTTAGTTAACCCTTCACTAAGCTGCTTAAATTCTTCAAAAATTAATGGAATATCTTTTTTCCTTATCCCAACACCACTATCTATAACTTTTATTATAAGATTATGTTCACCATTTACATAATCAATATCCGAAACTATATTTATTTCACCTTTTTTGGTGAATTTAATAGCATTATTAACCAAATTATCCAAAATAACTTTTAACATGCTTAAATCCGTAGAATGAGTAAAATGATCGGTATGCAGATCCAAAGTGAGCTTAAGGTTCTTCTTCTTTGCAATACCCCTAAAATTCATATAGGTTTCATTTAATTCTTTGGACACATCTACTTGAGAAATTTCAATCTCAAATTTATCCGATTCAATTCTCGCCAAATCCAAAATTAAGCTTAAAGTATTTAACAATCTGTTTCCTGTTCTATTTATACCTTCCGCCATCTCTTTTGCATCATCATCCTCTACAATGGTGGTTAATAAATCCGAATACCCCAATATTCCAACAAGTGGAGTTCTTAGCTCATGACTCATATTTGCAAGGAATACCGTCTTTGCATTATTTGCTATTTCTGTTCTTTCAATTGCAGATAATAATGCTTCCTCAGTTTCTTTATGTTCCAGAATTTCAATTTCCAACTTTTTGGTTCTATCTCTAACTAGTTTTTCTAGATGATTTTTATGTTTGGTCAATTCCATTTCATTTAGTCTTAATGAGTTTTCAACCTTCTCTCTAAGCCTAATATTTTTTTGCAATAGCACATTATCATTACGCTTTTTCTTGTAGAAAGAAAATATAACAATTGCAATAATGGCAAGTAATACTGCTCCAACAGTAATCACAGTTTTAATCATTGCATCATAATCTCTTTCTTGGTTTAGAATTATTATTTCCTGCTCTTTATTGTAGAGCTCTTGTTTTATTTCCAGTCCAGCAATAACTTTCTGGTTTTCTTTTGCTTGAATCGAGTCTTGTAACGATTTAGCGTATTTAAAAGCAATCAGCGACTTTTTATAATTTTTTGATATTTCATACACTTCGGAAAGCATTAATAAATAAACTTTTTGATCTTCAATTGTCCCTAATTTGTCGAATTCTTTAATTGATAGTTTTAAATGTTTAATTGCTTTTGCTGAATAGTTCTCGTTTATGTTAATTTTATCATCTTTTTCCATTTTTAAATATAACTCACCTAAGTTTCCATATTGATGAGCAATTCCGTATTGGTCATCCAGTTCAACCGCCATTTTGAGAGCTTCGTTAAAAGACTCAATTGCTTTCGAATATTCTCTTAATCCTACATAAGGTATCCCTATATTTCCTAATGCAAGCGAATAATTAAAAGCTTCACCAAGCTCCTTAAATATTTCCATAGCTCTTTTATAATAAACAACAGCCTCACTGTATCTTTTAAGATCTACATAAGCTAACGCAATATTGTTCATCTGTATTGCAATTTTGGATTTTTCATCTAACCTCTGAGCAATTTTCAATGATTTTTCAAAATATTCAATTGCCTTTTCATGTTGTTCAAAATTACTAAAAACAACACCTATATAACCCGTTGCATCAACTATTCCATCTTGATCATTTAAATATTTATAAATATCAAGAGCATTATCAAAATGTTTAAATGCACTCGAAAAGTCTGCAAGATTAAAATATGCAATTCCAATATTGCTTTCCGTTTTAGCTATTCCGGTAGGTAAATTTATTTCTTGAAAAATATTTAGGGCTGATTTATGTTCGGCCAGGGCTTCTTCAAACGAACCTCTGATTCTCAGTGCTTCGCCTTTATTGTTTAGAGCATCTGCTTTCCCGGCTAGCCAGTTGCATTTTTCGGAAAGTGTTATTGCAGAATCTGCAAATAAAATACTTTTTTCAATATCAGAAGCAGCCAAATGCCATGAAATTTCGTTTAATAATTTTATTCTAGAGGTGTCTGTATTTTCAATTGACAATTTTATTGATAGGCTATCTAAAATTTCATTTTGTTCTGGGGAGTAATTAAAATCGGACGTATAAGATGGGTTTTCTTTAACTTGCGAATAAGCTAAATTATAACAAGTTATGAGAAAAACAATTAGTTTTAACAGTTTAAAACTAATTCGATATGATAAATTCATAGTCAATGCGCAATAATTCAATATTAATACTATTTATATAATGGTATTATCGTAAATTTTATCTACTTTTGAATACTAAACCTTTGTTTGGCAAAATAAGTTAATAAACATTGATCTTTTACATAATAATGTATTTTTAAGTCATAACTTCCTCTTCTATATGAGTTAATAAAGAATTTCCGTCGTAAATTTCTTCAGAGTTAAGTTTAAATTTATTCATCATATTTTGAAGATTAACCGTAAGATTGTTTAGATCTTCCGCTGCCCTGGCAATTTGTTCAACCGCCGTAGCAAATTCACGCGTAACATTGCTAATTCCTTCTACACTTCTGGATATTTGTTCAGATGTTGCAGATTGTTCTTCACTAACCGAAGCAACTTGAGAAATCAGATCAAATACATTTTTAGAAGAGTCATCAATTTGTTCTAATGATTTACCAGCTTGATAAGCCAATTTCGTTCCATTTTTCACTTCATCAGTGCCTGAATTAATTGATTCAATAGCACCATTGGTATCTGCCTGAATGTTTGTAATCATCTCAGAAATTTCCATAGTAGCTCCGGTAGTTCTCTCTGCCAATTTTCTTACTTCATCTGCAACAACGGCAAATCCCCTTCCATGTTCACCTGCTCTGGCAGCTTCAATTGCAGCATTTAATGCCAGCAAATTTGTCTGGTCGGCAATCTCATTAATTACATTAACAATGTCACCAATCTTATTGCTGCTTTTACTTAAAGAATCAATGGTTTTGGCAGCTTCAGTAACTACTTTTGCAATATTATTTATTTCGAAAATAGTTTCATTAACAATTTCAGAACCCTTTGATGCAAGTTTTCCAGCATCCTTTGCTCCTTCTGATGCATGAGAAATATTTTGAGCTGTTTCTACAATTGTTCTTGTCATTTCTTCAATTGAAACAGCAACTTCTTCAGCTTGTGAACTTTGTTCTTGTGCTCCGGAAGCCATTTCTTCACTGCTCGAACTAATTTCGGCACTTGCACTTGCCGTAGCTGATATAGCTTCACCAACCTGTAACATCATTTCTCTGATATTTGAAACCGTCTTGTTAAATCCATGAAATAATTTTGCTATTGCATCTCCCTCTTTTTCCGGATCAAGACTTACTGTTAAATCTCCATCAGCAAGTTTTTCCATCTGAGTCAATATTTTTTTTGTACAACGATCTAAATATTTTTCCATTTCTTTGGATTCGGTAATATTAGTTACAGCTTCTAAAGCCCCTATCACTTCCCCGCTTTTATTATAAATAGGTGAACCGGAATACAAAATTGGTACGTCCGTTTCAAATGGTCTAGCAATTGTTTCCTTTGTATTAACTTGTTTCGTTTTCATTGCCAAATCACATGCACAGTTTTCTGTTCTGCAATCCATTGTTTTAAAATTATCATAACATTTGCTTCCAGCTATTATATCCGAATCATTCTCCAACAATTCAGCCCCCTTGTTATTGATATACTGAATTGTAAAATCATTGTTTATAACAACAACAGGAATTGGTAAATTATTCAGATATTGTATTTGAATATCGATTTTTTCCGCCATCTGATTAAATGACTTGGATAGTTCTCCTAATTCATCATTACTGCTTATTTCGTAAAAATCGGTAAAGTTACCATCCATAATATTTTTAGCAAATTTTGATAAACCCTGTAATGGAATACCGACATTTCTTTTGACATAATACGATACCAAGAATAAAATAATGGCTGCTGCAACAATACCCATCCAGATTGCATCAATCTTTTGAGAGGCCTGATCGGCATAAACATCATCAAGGGATTGTCTTATGCTAATAACGGCCAAAACTTCCCCATTATTTACATCATGACAATCTTTGCACGATTCATCAGCTTTTAAAAATTTTATTGATCTTAGTACTTGCGAGTCATCATATTCTTCAAAGTAGCTAGATTCAGTTTTTGTTAAGAGTGTTTTCTCTTCCTCTTTATCTAACTGCATTGCATTACTCTTATCAAGTAATTTTGTTGGTGTTATGCGGACATCCTTAATTTTTTTGTATTTCATTAAGTTTTTTACAAAAGGTTCCGTATCTTCTGTACCGGCTGCCATTGCTAGTTTTATAGATTCTGTCAGCAACGAGCTTATTTGACTATTTTCTGCCTCAACCCGATCATTAGTTTTTTGATCGTATTTTAAAAAGAATGAAACAAAATAGACTAATAAAGTTCCGATTAAGATCAATAGTACAATGGAGCTGGTTTTGGTAGAGATGGACATATCTTTAAAGGTTTTCATAGAATACTCAATTTTATTTAGAATTTAATACTCTATTATCGGAATTTTTGAAAATTTTTAAGCTATTTTTAATTTTTTTTTGATTGTTTAAATTTGTATAGTAGATATTAGTTTTTGCTATCAATGCCCTGTCTTATTTGTATTACACAATTTAGATATTCTATTCATTTGGTCATACGGATCGATAAATCAATCAAAAATATTTGTGGATTAAATCTAATTCTGCTTTCAAATTCTGATTAAAAAATATGAACTATCTAAAACAGATTAGCCTGTCAACAATAATAAGATTTGGATTACCAAAGGAGGCAAAAGTATCGCTTACTGTTTATAACGTAATTGGTGAAGAAGTTACAAAGCTTATAAATACACAGCTTAAAGCCGGATTTCATGAAGTATCATTCAATAATTCTAATTATTCATCCGGTATTTATTTTTACAGAATACAAGCTGATAATTTCATAGAAACTAAAAAAATGATACTATTGAAGTAGTTTAAGAGTTTGGCAATTGTGCAATTATTCGTATAAAGTATTTAGAGTTATACCTTGATAAATATTTTTCTCGAGTAAAACAACCACATCAAACAAAACCAAACAAATAAATAACAAATGCTCCAGATAAATGATGCGTTAACAGGATCAAAGTATGGAAGGAATAAACTCTCAAAGAGATATGTTTTTAGGTTAACAATATTCTCGGTAGTATCACTCACGGTTATAAATTTTATATAACGCCTTACAATAACAGCAAGAAAATAAACGGTTATCGCGTTCATACCAAAAACTAAGAATGGAAAAGTCCATTTCTTATAATTCTTTATGTCAATCATCCAGAAACAGACTGCAAAAAAGTTTAATGCAAATCCACCGGTAAAGAGAACAAAAGAACTGCTCCATAAATATTTATTTATTGGGAACCAGAAATCCCATAGATATCCCACCAACAATAGTATATTTCCAGCTACAAACATGTAAATAGTCTGTATGATCTTGTCTTTATCCGATTTCAACAAATGCCCGGTCAATACACCAAGCAACGATGTGCAGATTGCTGGCAGTGTATTTAATACCCAAAGAAATTCCGAAGCTTGAGGCAATATTTGTCCGGTCACACGAAGCTGCTCGAATTGTTCTCCTAGAATAGTAACAAGTGCAGGATTTGAATTTCCAATACCGAATAATGGCACAAAAGCTAATAATCCCCAATAAATTACCAAAATCATACCGGTTAATGTAGCTTGCATTTTTATGTTTGTTTTAAGAAAAATAAACGAAGTGAAGAAGTAAACTAGTGCTATTTTCTTTAGCACACCGGTAAAAACAAAATTGCTGAAATCAAGTTTTGGAAAGATACCCAGTATTGCCCCCAACAGAAAAATAATAAAGGATCTTCTTAATACTTTGGAAAGTAACTTTGCATGGCTATCTCCCCTCTCCTTTCTTTTAGTTAATCCAAAAGTAATTGCAACGCCCATTATGAATAAAAAAAATGGGAAAATAAAATCAGCAAAAGTACAACCGTTCCATACCGAGTGGGCTAGTTCTGGGTAAACATATTTACTACTTCCAGGATTGTTTACTAAGATCATACCCGCAATAGTCATTCCGCGGAATACATCCAATGATAACAAACGGCCTGGTTTCTCGATTACCATTCTTTCCAAGTATAAAAATGAATTAGAAAAAACTCACTATTTATAGTAAAGAAACTAAATTAATTTTTCAAGCTCGTGGCAAAATTTATTTCATTTGATTTTATCTTTTAAAACAAAAAAGCCACGTCTCTACCTGTCGGTAGACAGGTTGGTTAACGTGGCTTACAGAAAGTGTATTGTGGGCGGAGACGGAATTGAACCGCCGACACAAGGATTTTCAGTCCTTTGCTCTACCAACTGAGCTATCTGTTTAACTTTTTTCTTACCCTTCTTTAGTGAAAAACATTAAAATATTTGGTTTGGAAGAAATTACATAATATATAGTTAAAAGAAAGGAAGTACCTATTTATCCATTCAGAAAATTATAACACAAAAAAACTTTCTCAGAACACAGGGTTATTCGCATTTGAGGACCG
>Ga0209633_10003146_pt1 | contig 15364 bp, 9 predicted proteins | sample Cruoilmetagenom1_FD_187290 | JGI IMG/M metagenome (GOLD analysis project Ga0209633, IMG submission 187290) | Oil polluted marine microbial communities from Coal Oil Point, Santa Barbara, California, USA - Sample 1 (SPAdes) (version 2) | ecosystem: Environmental > Aquatic > Marine > Oil seeps ... | reverse complement strand
TATTAGCCACTAGCTACAGTATTTTTAATTTAGAATATAGATACCGGCCTAATTTATCAAGTTTTTTTTATTCAATTACTGATTATGCTTACATTCAAGATGATTTTGCTAATACTAATTTAAATATAATTAGTTTAGGAATAGGCTATGCTTTTGAAACAAAAATTGGATTGTTAAACCTTAGCTATGCAATTGGTAAATTTGATACTAGTTCCTTTAATATTGACAACTCAAGGCTACATATAAAAATAATAAGTTTTTTTTAGTTTTTACGCAACCAAACAGCCACTTTGACATCATACAATTGAAACACCTAATGTCTTAACATTTATTTAACTTTTTTATAATTTATTATGTTAAAAAGTTGGATAGTTAACTTTTTATTAAGACTTTTGGGGCAAATTAATTCAAATAATTTATATAATGAAAACAAAGTTAAGTGGAATTTTGACGCTTTTTCTAGCGTTTGTAGTGCAATTTACATTTGCACAAGAAAGAACTATCACTGGTGTTGTCTCAGATGAATCTGGACCATTACCTGGAGTTAGTGTATTAATTGAAGGTACCACTACAGGTACTGAAACAGATTTTGACGGTAATTTTGCAATCAATGCAAATAGCGGTGATAATATCCGTTTTAGTTTTGTTGGTATGAGTACGGTTTCAAGAACTGTAGGCACAAACAATGTTATTAATTTAACAATGGTGTCTGATGACAATACTTTAGACGAAGTAATTGTAACAGGTTACGGTCGTACAGTAGAAGCTAGATCTGCAACATTTGCAGCTCAAGTATTAGATGGTGATGATTTTGTACAAGCAAAAGAAGCTAACATTTCTAATGCTCTTTCTGGTAAAGTTGCCGGTGTACAAGTAACATCAAGTTCTGGTGCAGTTGGAGCTTCTTCAAGAGTAGTTTTAAGGGGTGCTAGTTCAATTACTGGTAGTAACGAACCTTTATACGTTATTGATGGTGTTCCAATTTACAATGGTACTGGTGGTAGTACTGCCGGATCATTCGGAGGTAGAGATTTACCAAATGGTGCTTCTGATATTAACCCAGAAGATATTGAATCTATGAATGTTTTAAAAGGCCCTGCCGCTGCTGCACTTTATGGTGTAAGAGCTGCAAATGGGGTAATTGAAATTACTACAAAGTCTGGTAAACAAAATACGAAACTTGGAGTAACAATTAGTTCAAATATGGATTTTTCAAAACCATTAATTTTACCAAGTTACCAAAATTCTTATGGTCAAGGTGGAAACCCTGATTATTTCGAATTTATTGATGGTACTATTGGTGATGGTGGTGTTGATGAAAGTTGGGGTCCTCCTTTAGATGTAGGTCTTGAATTCATTCAGTGGGATTCTTATAAAGTTGATGGAGCACCAAGACCTTGGGTTTCTCAACCAGATAACATTAAAGATTTTTATGATACAGGTACTTCTTTCACTAACAACATCTCTTTTGCTGGTGGTGGTGAAAATATAGGATATAGAGTTTCTGTTGGAAATTTAGAGCAAGATGGAATGGTTCCTTTTACAGATTTTAGCAGATTTAATGTTGGTGCAAATGCTTCATATACTATTAATGATAAATTTACAACCAATATCAATTTTAACTATGTTAAAACACAAAGTGATAACTTAGCTGTTGTTGGTTATGATAATGAAAACCCATTACAACAATTTATCTGGTCTGGTAGAAATGTTGATTTCCAAGCTTTAAAAGATTGGAGAAGTTTACCATTGGCTGCTGAAGGTACAGCTGCTGCTGGTACTCCTTTAAACTGGAATACAGTTTTTCAAAATAACCCATGGTGGGTATTAGAAACGAATACTAATGATTATGACAAAGATAGAATTTACGGTAATGTAGGTTTTAATTATAATATTGATAATCATTTTTCTATTCATGGTAAAATAGGTTTAGATCATTTTAACTCAATTGCTACAAGTAGACAAGCTCACGGAAGTAATAATGCTCCTTTTGGATCATATACTGAAGCTGTTAGATCTAGATCTGAAATTAATTGGGATACATTTGTATCTTATACTACAGATATTTCTGATAAATTTTCTTTTGACCTTTCTTTAGGTGGAAGTCAAACAAAATTCTATAATCAAATAAATAATGTTACTGCTCCTCAATTACAATTAAATGGTCTTTATGATTTAAATAACTTGAGAGCTGGTAGTAATTATAATGTTACAGATTATACATCTGAATCTCATATCAACAGTTTAATAGGGTTTGGTAAAATTGGATTTATGGATATGATCTATTTAGAATTCTCAGGAAGAAATGACTGGGCTAGTGTTTTACCTTCTGAAAATAATTCATTTTTCTATCCGTCAATTACTGGTAGTATCGTGGTTTCAGAATTGTTTGGAGCTAATGACTGGTTCTTAAAAGTTCGTGGTGGTTGGTCACAGGTAGGTGGTATTGGAGCTTTAGGCCCATATCAGTTAAATCCTGTATATGGATTATCTTCTCAACCATTTGGTTCTACTACGGTAGCATTTTTACCAGGTACGTTAAACAACCCAACTATTAAACCAGAGTTTCAAGAAGGTATTGAAGCTGGTATTGATGCACGTTTATGGAATAATAGAGTTAGATTTAACTTTACGTATTATGACCAAACTAGTACTGATTTAGTTGTGCCAGTTCAAATTGCTGCTGCAACAGGTTATACCAATGCAATTTCAAATGTTGGTGAAATGAGAAACTCAGGTTTTGAAATTCAATTTGGATTAACGGTTCTTAAATCGGAAAACTTTACTTGGGATTTTGATGCCAATTTTGCAATGAATGAAAATGAAGTAGTTTCTCTTGGAGGTTTAGATGCATTAGTTTTAGGTGGACAATGGAATATGACATTAGAAGCTAGAGAAGGAGAACCTTATGGTTCTATTGTAGGTAACTATTGGGAACGTTCACCAAATGGTGAAATAGTATTTAATAATGGTTTACCTGTTATTGACCCTAATGGTACTAAAATATTAGGAAATATTGCTCCAGATTGGACCGGTGGTATTTCAACTACTCTTAGATTTTGGGACTTTAGTTTTTACGCTTTAGTTGATGCTAAAATGGGAGGTGATATTCATTCAATGACAACTACTTGGGGTAATTTTGCTGGTGCTTTATCAGGAACTTTACACGGTAGAGAAACAGGTATTGTTGGTAATGGTGTAAAACTTGATGCCAACGGTAATTATGTTACTAATGATGTAGTAAGATCAGCTGAATCATTTAATAAATCTTTTTATGATAATTCTATTGTAGAATCAGCAGTATTTGATGCTTCTTACGTTAAATTGCGTCAAATGTCATTAACTTATACATTGCCTAATAGATTATATAGCAATTCTTTTGTTGACAATTTAAGCTTCTCCGTAGTTGGTAGAAACTTAGCAATTTTGCACAAGAATGTACCTCATATTGACCCTGAATCTGCATTTAGTAGTGTAAATGGTGATCAAGGTCAAGAATTTGGTCAATTACCATCAGCTAGAACTATTGGATTTAACATACGAATAGAATTATAATAAAATAAAATTATACGAATATGAAACGATTTAAGTTTACATTAATCTTTACCTTCATTGCGGCCTTAGTTTTGGTTAGTTGTGATAAAGATTTTGAAGAAGTAAATACTGACCCAAATAATCCTACTTCAGTTCCTTCACACTTGTTAATTCCAAGTAGTGTTAGACAATTCCAAAACACAAACTACAGTACATTTGTAGGTGGTGAATTGGCAGGATGGGCTCAGCAACTTGCAAAAGTGCAATACAATGATCAACAACGTTATATTTTCCGTGAAAGTGTAATTACATCCACATGGACTAATACGTATGCAATATCAATATCTGATGCAGATCAGATGTATAGATTAGCTGAAGCTGAAGGAAACAACAACGTTATGGGTGCCGCTTTAGTGTTACAAGCTTACGGTTATTCAGTTTTAACTGATATATACGGTAATGTGCCATTTAGTGAAGCTATGACTGCAGATGAAGGTAACTTTGCACCTGCTTATGATTCTCAAGAAGCTGTTTATGCTGGTGTACTAAGTTTATTAGATCAAGCAATGGCTTTATTAGGAACAGGTGGAACTATAGACTCTACTTCTGATATACTATATCAAGGTGATGTTCAAAACTGGAAAAGATTTGCTGCATCATTAAAATTTAGAAGTTTAATGAGAATTTCCGGAAAAATGAGTGTAGGTTCTGACTTACAAGCATTAATCAATTCTGGATTACTTTTTTCAAATAATTCTCAAGAAGCAAAATTGGTTTATTTAAGTTCTGCTCCTAGTGCAAATCCATTATACGAAAGTATTGTATTTGGTACAAGAGGTGAGTATAAATTAAATGAAGTGATGGTTGATTTATTAACCAATAATGGAGATCCTCGTTTACCTGTTTTTGTTCAACCAAATGGTGATGGTGAATATAGAGGTAAACCATCTGGAATTGAAGGATTACCTAATGATGATTACAATTATGATAATGTATCTGCAATAGGTGAGTTCTATCTAAGACCAGAAGCACCAGGTTATTTTGTTTCTCATGCAGAAATTCAGTTTTTATTAGCTGAAGCTGCTCAAAAAGGATTAATTAGTGGCTCAGCACAATCTTATTATTCAGCTGGTATAAAAGCCTCTATGGATTTTAATCACATTGATGACGCTGCTGCTGCTGCTTATATAGCTGGTAATGTAGGTCAATTAGCTACTGATAATACACTTGCTTTGCAACAAATTGGGAATGAAAATTGGAAAGCACTCTTTACACAAGGTATTGAAGCATGGACAGAACAACGTAGAACCGGGTATCCAATATTAAGCCCAGCAATTGATGGAAACGTTAATGAAATTCCATCTAGATTAACTTACCCTAGTATTGAAGGTTCTATTAATAAAGCTAATTACGAAGCTGCTGTTTCTGCTCAAGGTGCTGATTTAATAACTACTAAACTTTGGTGGGATAACTAATAAATAAAAAATATTTTATGAAAACAACAATAAAACTTTTAAGCTTTCTTTTTCTTACTTCAGTAATTTTTTACTCTTGTAATGATGAAGATCTAGATGTAACTGACAATTCTGCTGGGTTTAGTACAGGTGGTTTGGTTAGAAATGACTCTAAATTGGTAAATTATGTAATTGGTAGCGATGGTGCTTACAATTTTGATATGTTAATTTATCAAGGTGATGTTAAAACCACTAGTATTGATATTATGAAAAGTTTTACCACATCAGCTGGTGAGACTTCTAATGAGGTTTTGTTAAAAAATGTACCAGTTTCAAGTACAACAACAGGTCCTTTTTCATTTTCAACTACGTATGATGAATTGATTCAAGGTTTAGAAATTAATGGACAACCATTACCTCCTAACGATTCTGAGTTAGCTATTGCCGATTTTTGGACATTACGTTATGTTTCTAATACAAGTGAAGGTAATTCTCATTCTAATGGTGTTATCTCTAAATTAGCGGTTTCTACTCGTTTGGCAGGAAATTATACTGTTGGTGAAAGCGAATACTATCACCCTGTTGGTTCTCAAGGTGGTTTTGCTGGTTTACCAAGAATTATTGAGTCTGTTGCTAACGAACCAGCTTTTGCAACTTATTTATGTACTGATATTGGACCATGGGTTGATGATAGAAATTTTTTCTATTTCTATGTTTCTAATACTGCAGATGCTGACGGTACTTTTCCAGTTACTATTCCAAAAGAATATAACGGAGCTGTTCAATTAATTTGGGGTGCTGATGAAATTGGCCTTTGTCAATTTAATGAACTACCAGCTATACCTTGTTCTGATTTTAACTATGCTGTTATAAATGACGATGGACATGATGTTATTGCATTGTCTTATGGTTATATAAGAGATTCAGGTACAAGACAGTTCTACGAAGTTGATACCAAAAACTAATATATTAAATTATAAAAAAATAAATTATGATAACTAAATATAAAAATTCGATTATTACTAGTGTTATTTTGGCTTTGGCCTTAATAACCACTAGTTGTGATCTTGGTGATCAAGAAGATTTAACCGGATTGGCTACCAGTAAAGCGACTTCACCAGATATTACAATTGATGGAAACTGGGAAGATGCTAATGGTGTTGAAAAAGATCAAACTATTGATTTTACTTTGAATTTATCAGAACCTCAAATTGCTGATATTCATGTACCTGTATTTGCTTCAGGTGGTACAGCTACAGAAGGTGAAGATTATGTGATTAATACCCATACGGTTGTTATTCCTGCTTATTCTACATCTGGGTCTGGATCTATTTCTATAATTGCAGATACTGAACCAGAAGATCAAGAAACTTTTTCTATCACAATTGGTGATAATACGGTTGCAAATACAGTTTTTACACCTAAAACTTATGACTTTGTTTTAGATAATTATGTAAGTGAATCTATTGAAATTACTTTTGATTTTGATGTAGATCTTACATTTGCTGGAGATCAATACAGTTCTTGTACTTATGGTGTTGATTTAGATGTTTTTGTATCTGACGCTGCTGGTTTTAACATTAATGATCCATGGGCTACTTTTAATGGTACAAATTATGCTGCTACTGGAGATTGCCCGGAAGTTTTGGTTATGGATAAAGCTGATTGGGGAGATGGTGAATATATCTTATGGCATGAATTATGGGATAATGTAAATGCTGGATTATGGGATGATCAATCCGTTCCAATCACTAGCACTTTTGTAAGAGCTGGTTCATTTACTTCAACTCTAGTTCAAGACGCATCTCAAGCGATGATGTCTAATGACTTAGGAGAAGCTCAAGGTGGTACTGCAACTCATGGTTATATTGCTAAAGTAACTATTGCTGGAGACACGTATACTATTTCTAATGAAGCAGGTGATGTTATTGGATCAGGAAAAATGGTTGATAGTAAAATGATGACAGCTAGACCTGATTTACAATTAAATAAATCAGCTAGTAATGGTTTAAGATTAAACAATTAATATATAATTTAGATTAGACACTTTTTATATGTTATAAACCATCTCGTTCATTCGAGATGGTTTTTTTTATAAATTAAATTTATATTACACTTCTTCTATTCAATAATATTTTATTTAGGACACATTTGCTACCATAAATTATTTTTCCTTTTTTACTTTTCAGTTTATGTAATAATGTTAACATAATGTTAATTTTTATTCTAAAAAATTAGTTTTATTAACAAATTTTTAAGATTTTTGGTTAAATTAATTCAAATTACATATATGATGAAAACAAAGTTAAATGGGATTATAACGCTTTTACTAGCGTTTGTAGTGCAAATTACCTTTGCACAAGAAAGAACTATCTCAGGTACAGTATCGGATGAAACTGGCTCTCTACCTGGTGTTAGTGTTTTAATTGATGGTACAACTAGAGGTACCGAAACTGATTTTGATGGTAATTATAACTTAAATGCTAATATGGGCGATGTGCTTAACTTTAGCTTTGTAGGTATGTCTCAAGTATCAAGAACAGTTGGAATTGATAATATTATCAATGTGACCATGGTTTCTCAAGAAAACACATTAGATGAGGTTGTACTAACAGCACTTGGTTTAGAGGTTAAAAAAGATGATGATTTAAGTTCTTCTACTGCAGTTGAACCCGATGTTATTACAAAATCTGGGGAATCTGGATTAATTCAGGGATTAGCTGGTAAAACATCTGGTTTAAAAATTACTAAAAGTAGTGGTGATCCTGGTGCAGGTGCTTATATCCAAATTAGAGGGCAAAATACAATTACTGGTTCTTCTTCTCCACTTATTGTTATTGATGGTGTTCCTGTTTCTAATACAAATGTTAACATTCAAAGTAGTGGTACTGCTGGTGTTACAGAGCAATCTCGTTTAAATGACTTTAATCCTGAAGATATTGCAAAAGTTACCGTATTAAAAGGTGCTGCTGCTGCTGCTGTTTGGGGTACTGGTGCTGCCAATGGTGTAATTATCATTCAAACCAAAAAAGGTAAAATGGGTAAAGTTAGTGTTGATATTACTAGTTCTACAGCATTTGACAAAATTAACGTTGAATTTGACAAACAAGGTACATTTGGTCAAGGCTTTCCAAGTTGGTGGTATGGTGGAAGTGATTATTCATCAGATGATGCTGTTTGGGTTCCAAACACTAGTTTATCTTGGGGAGATAAAATTGCAAGTCGTTCAGGTGCGCCTGATGATGTATCAGTTGGCAACCAAAGATTTGAATCTTATCAAACAGATAAAATATACTATCCTATAACTAACAAAAATGATAATACAGTTTATAATGATACAAACCGTGACCAAGTTTTTGGTAATGGAATGACTTATAACAATGGTGTAAGTGTAAGTTTTGCACATGAAAAAAGCAATACATTTATGAGTTTTTCTAATTGGACTCAAGATGGTATTATCAAAGGAAAGTCTAATTATAAAAGAAATACTTTAAGGTTAAACCATAATGTACAATTTACTGATAAATTTTCAGCTAGATTTAGTACTTATTATGCTTATATTTCTTCAGATAGGATTCAACAAGGATCTAATTTATCAGGTTTATATTTAGGTTACTTAAGAACTTCTCCTGATTTTGACAATAGAGATTATAAAGGTACTTACTATGACTCTAATAATGTTCCTACTCCAAATTCACATAGAGGTTATAGAAGATATTTAGGTGATCGTAAACCAACTTATAATAACCCGGGATGGACAATCAATGAACAAGACAATCCAAATCAAGTAAATCGTTTTAATATTGCTCCTGAATTAAACTGGCAATTTTCACAAAACATTAAATTAACTGCTCGTTATGGCTTGGATTACTATACAGATCATAGAGAAACTTTCTTCCCTGTATATTCAGCAGGTGAAGGTAATGGAGAATATTACCAAGATGATATAACTGAAAAAACTGAAAATTATAATATTTTCGTACAAGGTAATCATGATGTAAGTGAAGCTTTTAGTTTTGACTGGATCTTAGGTACTGCATTTGACAGTAATCGATACGCCAGAATGAGTGGCCAATCAATTGGTTTTACAAATCCTGATGTAGGTGATCTTAGAATTTTTGGAAATACTACAGCTGAAAATGAATTGCCATCTTCTTTTAAATCATATACTAAGAAACATGGTGTTTATGCAGTTGCTAATTTTAATTTATTTAATCAATTATTGGTTAGTTTAACCGGTAGATATGAAAGACCTTCTACTTTAGAAGAAAATGTATTTTACCCAAGTGTTTCTGTAGGTTGGAAGTTTTCAGAACTATTCGGCGAAAACGATTTTCTTAGTTTCGGAAAATTTAGAGCCAGTTATGGTGAGGTAGGTATTGAGCCTGGAGCTTATGCAACAAGTACAACTTTTGGACCTGGTGGTGTTGGTTCAAGTTGGGGTGATGGTTTTGATGCTGCAGCTTATGGTAATCCTTTTACTAGATCAGTTACCTTAGGTAATCCAGACTTAAAAGAAGAAAGAGTAAAAGAATTTGAAATTGGTGGTGATTTTAGATTGTTCAAAAACAGAGTTAGCTTAGGTATTACTTATTATGATAGAGTTACTGAAGATGCAATTTTATTTGTTGATGTTGCACCTACCACAGGATTCTCAAGCACACCAACCAATGCTGCTGAAATTACAAATACAGGTTTAGAAGTGGATTTAGGTTTAAATTTATTTAAAAGTGAGAGATTCTCATGGGACATCAATGGGTTCTATTCTTATAATAAAAATATTGTTACTGATCTAGCAGGTGTAACAAATGTATTTTTAGCAGGTTTTACAAGTGTTTCTTCTCAGGTTGTAGAAGGAGAAGCAATGGCTTCTTTATGGGGTAACGGATTCTTAAGAGACGATAGTGATAATTACGTTTTAGATGTTAATGGTTTCCCACTAGTTGATCCTGAACAAAAAGTTTTAGGAGATCCTAACCCAGACTGGATTGGTGGTTTAGGTACTACCTTACGATTTGGTGGTTTTTCATTATCAGCACAGTTTGAAACTTCGCAAGGTAATGACCATTGGACAGGTACAACAGGAGTATTAAGATATTTTGGTATTGATCCTATAACTGCTATAGAAACTACTGCAACACAAGATCTTCAAACTTTTGACGGTAGAACAATTACTTCCGGAACAACATTTAGAGGTTCTGTTGATAACTTTGGAGGTGAAGATGTTGCCTTAACAGAGGAATGGTATTTAAGTAATGGTGGTGGTTTTGGTAACCAAGGAGAAACTTTTGTGCAAGATGCATCTTGGACAAGACTTAGAGAACTTTCTTTTGGTTATTCTATATCTCCAGATTTACTTTCTAGAACTGGTTTAACACATTTTGAAATTCTATTAACCGGTAGAAATTTATTTTTATGGACGGATATAGAAGGATTTGACCCGGATATTAACTTAACTGGTGCTACAAAAGGTAGAGGTTTAGATTATTTTACAAACCCTGCTACACAATCTTATATAGTAACACTTAAATTCGGATTTTAATAAATAAAATATTATATAATTATGAAAACAATTAAAACATATATTCTGTTATTTGCTTTAGGATTTTCCTTATTTTCTTGTAGCGATTATACAGATGGCATAAATGAAGATCCTAACAACTTCACATCTGCTCCCGGAGATTTATTAATAGGGCAAGCAGAATTAGTTGTTGCTAAACTATCAGGAAGTAACTCTTCACGTTTTGCAGGAATTTTTACTGATCAATTTACAGGATCGGATAGACAATATATCACCGTTAACAATTACGATGTAGTTGCTAATGATTTTGATGATGCATGGGATGATCTTTATGCAGATGGGGCTACACAAGCAAGGCTAGCAAATGAATTTGGTGTTGAAGGTGGTGATTTACTATTGGTTGGAGTTTCTCAAATAATGGAAGCTCTATTAGTAGGAGAAGCTGCAGCACTATGGGGTGATGTACCTTATAGTACTGCTTTTGATTATACCGCTAATCCTAATCCTTTGTATGATTCTCAAGAATCAGTGTTTACTTCAGTACAAAACTTGTTGGATAATGCAATCAATAATGTAGGAGATGCTTCTGTGGCTAGTGTATATGGCCAACCTGTATTTGTTGGAAATAGTGCTAAATGGGCAGAAGTTGCTCATTCGCTAAAAGCAAGATATTATTTGGTAGCAAAAGATTATACCAATGCTTTATCTCAAGCTCAACAAGGAATCAGTAGTTCTTCAGGAAGTTTATTATCTTCTCATTCAGATGCAACGGGTGCAAGAAATTTATACTGGCAATTTGTTGAAGTGGATAGATCAGGTTATTTAACTGTAACAGGTTCTAACTTACATAATTTATTAGACGGTACTAGATCAAGATTACTTGCAACTCCTGGAGATGCAAATAGAATGGCTGTATATTTTGACGGAAATGAATTGAATACAAGTGATGAAGGAGAATTTGCAGCAAATGCATCATTTCCAATTGTTTCTTGGGTCGAAACAAAATTGATTGAAGCTGAAGCAGCACAAAGAAGTGGTGGAGATGCTACAACTCCATTTAATGAGGTTAGAGATTATTTAGCAGCTACTTATGGTGGTAATTTTCCACATACAGCAGCTTCTGGAAGTGACCTATTAGCTCAAATTCTTGAAGAAAAATACATTTCTTTACCAGGTTCTTTACAAATTTTTCACGATACACGTCGTACTAATAATTTGTTAGGTGTACCAATTAAAGGAACGGGACATTCTTCTATTCCTCAAAGATTTTATTATCCGCAAGTTGAAATCAATGCGAATACTAATTTCCCAGGACTAATTGATTTATATGAACCAACTCCTATAAATAAATAATATATAATTTAGATTAGACACTTTTTATATGTTACAAACCATCTCGTTAATTCGAGATGGTTTTTTTAATTTATAAAATAGAATACGTAATTTTAATTGTTTCTCCTATATTTGCGAAATGGAAAATAACCAAACACTAATTTTTGGCATTAGAGCTATCATTGAAGCAATTAATTCTGGCAATGACTTAGAGAAAATTTATCTTCAGAAAGAATTAAAAGGTGAACTGTTTAAAGAGTTAAATTTTTTAATCAGAAATAAAAATATTTCATCTAGTTTTGTTCCCGTAGAAAAGCTTAATTCTTTATCTAAGCACCAAAATCATCAGGGAGCTGTTGCAAAAATTTCGTCAATTTCTTTTACTGAGTTAGAAACGGTTATTGAAACTCTATCCATAAAAAATAAAATCCCTTTATTTTTACTACTCGATCAAATAAGTGATGTACGTAATATAGGTGCTATAATCCGCACGGCAGAATGTACAGGTGTTGATGCAGTTATTATTCCAACCCATGGTAGTGCTCCAATAAATGCCGATGCTATTAAAACCTCAGCGGGGGCAGCATTTAAATTACCTATTTGTAAAGTGGACCATGTTTTAGATGCAGTTTACCAATTAAAGACAAACGATGTTCAAATAGTTGCAATTACCGAAAAAACAGATAACTCTGTTTATACTATTGATTTTAAAAAACCTACAGCAATTATAATGGGTTCTGAGCATAAAGGCATTTCAAATTCAGTATTAAAAAATGCTGATGTTAAAGGTAAACTCCCTTTATTAGGTGAAATTGAATCCTTAAATGTTTCGGTGGCTAGTGGCGTGGCGTTGTATGAATGTGTTAGACAAAGATTGGCTAAAGGCTAAATTTTAAGTATAATAAATAAAAAAATCAGTCATTATCTCCATTTAGCTTTTCGCTATTTTCAATCTCTTTTTCTACTTTTAAATTTCCAGCCTCATCAAACATGTTGTCAAAGTCAGTAGGCTGATAATTCTCTTGTTCCCAGTCATACTTAAATTTTTGTGGTCCGGTTTTTTTGTAAATGAAGGCAAAGATTAAACCTATAATAAACCCTGATAAATGCCCTTCCCAAGAGACACCTTCTTTGACCGGTAATATATACCAAACCATACTTCCATATAAAAAAATAACCATTAAGGATACTGCTATTAATCGATAATTTTTTCGAATAATTCCACTAAAGAAAATAAAGCTAAAAAGTAGATATATTATACCACTTGCCCCTATATGATAGGATGGTCTAGCAATGATCCAAGTTAAAAATCCAGTTAATAATCCTCCATAAATCAAGATCTTACTTGCAATATTTCGATAAAAATATAGAAGACTAAACATCAAAACAAAAAGAGGTATGGTATTGTGGTATAAATGTTTAATATCACCATGAATAAAGGGTGAAAAGACTATTCCTCTTAAACCTTTTAATGTTTTTGGATAAATACCATATGTATTAAAATTAAAGCCATATTTAAGCTCAAACCAGAAAACTATCCACAACAACAATACAAAATATAACGGAATTGCCAAGGTGGTTGTTGAGAATTTAAATTGTTTTGAACTGGTCATTTTATTCTAACTATAGTCTTTGTAATACAATATTAAACAATTAAAAGGTAATGGTAAATGTTGAAATGGTAAATAAAATTGGAAGTGTTTATATTTGCTTTTCTCTTTTTACTTTACTTTTGTTTTATGAATGAACCATTAGCAGAGCGAATTCGCCCGAAAACATTAGAGGATTATATTAGTCAGCAACATTTAGTTGGTAAAAAAGGTGCATTAACTCAACATATTAAACAAGGAATAATTCCTTCTTTGATTTTATGGGGGCCACCAGGTATTGGTAAAACAACTTTGGCTAATATAATAGCTACAGAATCTGATAGGCCTTTTTATATGCTAAGTGCTATTAATTCTGGTGTAAAAGATGTTAGAGAGGTAATTGATAAAGCTAAAAATAGTGGTGGTTTGTTCACTTCTAAAAACCCGATTCTGTTTATTGATGAAATTCATCGATTTAGTAAATCACAACAAGATTCGTTGCTTGGCGCCGTTGAAAAAGGATGGGTAACTTTAATTGGTGCTACTACAGAAAATCCAAGTTTTGAAGTAATACCTGCCCTACTCTCTCGTTGTCAGGTCTATATTTTAAATTCGTTTGATAAAGATGATTTAATAGCCCTTTTACATCGTGCCATTACTAAAGATACTACTATTTCAAAAAAGAAGATCATCTTAAAAGAAACGGATGCTTTATTACAATTATCAGGAGGTGATGCTCGTAAATTATTGAACATCTTTGAATTACTTGTTTCTTCCAATAAAGATCCTATTGAAATAACTAACGATATGGTTTTACAGAAAGTGCAAAAAAATGTGGTTAGATACGACAAAACTGGAGAGCAACATTATGATATAATATCGGCTTTTATAAAATCTATTCGTGGTAGTGATCCTAATGCAGCAGTTTACTGGCTTGCCAGAATGATTGAAGGTGGTGAAGATGTTAAATTTATTGCCAGACGATTATTGATTTTAGCATCTGAAGATATTGGTAATGCAAATCCCAATGCATTGGTACTTGCCAATAATACGTTTCAAGCTGTTTCGGTTATTGGTAATCCTGAATCTAGAATTATTTTAAGTCAATGTGCTATATATTTGGCAAATTCACCAAAAAGTAATGCTTCATATAAAGCGATAGGTGATGCACAGCAATTGGTAAATAACACAGGAGATTTATCAGTACCACTACATTTGCGAAATGCCCCAACCAAACTAATGAAAGATCTTGATTTTGGTAAAGACTATAAATATGCCCATAATTATGAGAAAAATTTTACTGACCAGGAATTTTTACCAGATGAAATAAAGAATAAGAAACTTTATAATCCCGGAAACAATGCTCGTGAAAATAGTTTTAGGGAAATTTTAAAAAAACGTTGGAAAGGAAAATATGACTATTAATTTTCCAGTTCAAAAATAATGGCACTAACATTACCGTCTTTTTCAGTATCAATATTTAAATTCCCTTTTTCATCAAAATAGCCTGTAGTATTTTCAAAAACTCCTTCTTTATTTTTCCATGAAATTCTATAAACATCAGGTCTTGAAGTTTTTTTCAAAGTACCAATTTTTTCTCCCTTTTTATAGATATCATTTTTACTGCTATTTACATATGCAATTAAACTATTGTTTTGTTCAATTAGAAAAAATGAAATATTATCATTCTTATATGATTTAACCATAGAAGAAGCCTTGGCCTCAACTTTTGCAGGTTGATTAACTGTAACTGTTTTATCTGTGGCAGCTACTACTGCCGGAGTTGGAATAACTTTTGGTGTTACAACTGGAATAGAAGTACTTGGTGCTACATTAGAATTAACTACAAGAGAGGAGTCAAAACTATAATCTAGCGCTTCAAAAGTTATAAACGAACTACGCAAAGCTTCTTGATATCCCTTTTTATAATCTTT
>Ga0209633_10003145_pt1 | contig 15371 bp, 14 predicted proteins | sample Cruoilmetagenom1_FD_187290 | JGI IMG/M metagenome (GOLD analysis project Ga0209633, IMG submission 187290) | Oil polluted marine microbial communities from Coal Oil Point, Santa Barbara, California, USA - Sample 1 (SPAdes) (version 2) | ecosystem: Environmental > Aquatic > Marine > Oil seeps ... | reverse complement strand
CACCAGTACCAGGCAATCGACCCGGCCAATATCAGTATAACCAATACAAACCAGGCAGCGACACGATCAGCCAGTTGCGCGAGCCTTGGTTTTTCTGTCTGCGCCCTGTCGAGCAAACGCACGATGGATGATAATACGGTATCTTCACCCACCTTTTCGATACGAATCAGTAAGGGGCTTTCTATATTGATACTACCACCAACAACCTGGTGATTTATTTTTCTCGACACCGGCACGCTTTCACCGGTCAGCAGTGATTCATCGACCGCGCTACTGCCTTCGACGATAACACCATCGGACGGGACGGTCTCGCCTGGTTTGACCCTGACCAGATCGCCGACCTGCAATTCCGCTGCACTGACGACCTCTTCCACCCCTGATCTGACTCGCAATGCACTGACGGGCAACAGCCTGACCAGTTCTTCGGCGGCCTGGCCCGCACGGTGTCGAGCCATCATCTCAAGATAGCGCCCCCCGAGCAGGAAGAAGGTGAACATCGTTACCGAATCAAAATAGACTTCACCGTGATTGTGCATTGTCGCCCATACACTGGCAAGAAAGGCGATTCCGATGGCCAGAGACACAGGAACATCCATGCCCAACTGACGATATTTCAGATCACGCCATGCTGATTTAAAAAATGGACTGGCAGAATACAGAACGACAGGAAAAGTAATCACCAGGCTGACCCAGCGCATGAAGTGCCGCATACCCTCTTCCATGCCCTGGCTTTCGCCTGCATACATGGCCACCGACAACATCATCACCTGCATAGCGCCCAGCCCGGCTATGGCCAGACCACGTAATGCTCTCGAGCGTTCCTTTTTTTGTATTTTTTCCTGTCGACCTGCGTCAAACGGGTGGGCAACATAACCAATAGCCGTTATGGCCTTGAGGATGTCACTGAGTTGTATCTGGTGATTATCCCACTTCAGGCTGGCCCGGCGTGTAGAATAATTAATGCGAAATTCCTTAACACCCGGCAGGGCCATCACATGACGCTCGTTCAACCAGACACAGGCAGCACAAACAATCCCCTCCAGAATTAATGAAGCATGATGCAGCTCACTCGCATCCTGATCGACAAAACTTTTTTGTAATTCAGGCTTATCGTAAAGCGATAGCGTTTCCAGGACATCGTCCATAGCCTGCTGAGGATTAATGGGTTTTTCAGTACGATAGCGATAAAAATCAGTCAGCCCATTGTCAACGATGGCGGTAGCCACCGCCTGACAGCCTGGGCAACACATTTCTTTATCCTCACCCGCAATAACGACATGATAGCTTGAACCAGGCGGCACAGGTAGACCACAATGAAAACAAGCATGCTGACACTCTTTCAAGTGACGACGAACCTGACGGGATGGATAATTTCAAACCAATACTTTAACAACAACACAATTTTCGCCTGATTTAAGACTCCACACCACTGGACTCAATACTGGTCGACGCATGAATTTCAAAACTTTCATCGCCTTTTTCAAAGTTAAGATTCACATTCCATAAACCGGGACTACCCAACTTTAATTCAGTACGATATACCCCGTCGGACGTTTCTTTCATGGTAAAAATAATATCTTTACGACCATCCGAAGCATGCATAAAACGTCCACCTGCAATCAGGCCCCTGATAGGCACTCCGGAGGCATCCTCAACGATCAATTGAAAAACGCCCGTCACATTAGTTTTTGGCGTTTCTCCCAACCAGCCCTTACGTACTTTCCAACCGCGCTTCTCAATCAACTCCAGCTGGCGCAAGTAGTAGTTATATTTCATTTCTTTTTTATGATAATTATTATGCATCACCCCAGGGAAGCGCATACTAGCCTGCTCATTTGGCAGTTTGTCAGGTACCAACAAGGCTTGCAAGCCACCGGGGAGACCTTCTTTGGATAATGTCACGAATACAGCATCAACGATCAAAATCACGACAAAAAAACTAACGATGATCGCGGGCCCCCAATGGAACCATTTCCTGCTCACCCCGGAACCACTTTCAGACTTCACTTTTTCTCTGTGAGAAAATAGCATCCCCAGCAAATACGCCACCATAAAATAGACCGTTACGTTCATTGCCAACACATCAGCGCCTGGCCAGTAAAGTAACGCTATGGGGAGATAGGCCGCCAATGCCAACAAACTGATAACAAAACCTGACTGCCTGGCATTCAGTGGTGTAAACCGATAAAACAACAGGTAGAGGGTAAACAAAATCAGGACACCGGCAGGTATCGTCAAGGCCATCGATGTCATCATTGTCCATTACCTCTCATCGTAAACAGCGCTTGCTTGCTCTGCACAATTTCTTGATCGCCCAGACTCGTTTGTACAATAAACATGAATGGCATTTGCCCGGAAACCCCTTTTATCGGCTGCGCTTTCAGGCGCACATAAACATTCACTGAAGACAATGGGGCTAGCTCTATTTTTTTCAACCTGCCCAGGTCCATCACTGCTCCCGGCAAGCCTTCTATGTGCAATGTCAGGCGCATGGTCTTTTCTGTTTTATTGTTTAATTTAATGTCATAGCTGTTTTGCAAGCGCCCATCCGACAAGACGACATACAGCGGGTTCCTTACCTGTGTCACGGCCATGGAAAGTAGACTATGGGTCGCAACACTCCACACCAAACCGGCTACCGCAGCCAGAAGAACGAGGCCGTAGGCGATATTTTTCAGTTTGAGCAGGTGCGACTTGCCGCCCTCGAGTTCATTTTCCGAGGCATATCGAATCAAGCCGCGCTGCCACCCCAGATTATCCATGACCGTATCACAGGCATCGATACACAGGGCACAGGAAATACATGACATCTGCAAACCGTTACGGATATCAATACCGGTTGGACAGACCTGCACACAAAAGCCACAGTCAATACAGTCACCCAGATTGGCCTCATGCCTCTCATCGGCGGCCTTTCTGCCTTTCGCTAACTTGGCCCTGCCTGACTCGCCCTCTCCACGCTTCTCGTCATACGCCACTATCTGCGTATCGTTATCAAACATAATACTCTGGAAGCGTGCATACGGACACATATAGGTACACACCTGCTCACGCGCGAGACCCGCCATCACATAAGTGGTCAAGGTGAGGAATAGCGTAGTTGCATAGGCAGGAAAGGGTGCCGCCCCGGTAAAAAACTGCCCGATTAATTCATAGGCATCGGCCCAGTAAAGAGTAAAGGTTAAGCCTGTGACAAAAGAAACCAGCAACCACAGGAAATGGGTAGCCCCTTTTTTCAGGATCTTCTCGCTCGTCCAGCCGCCTTTATCCAGGCGAATCCTGGCAGGCCTTTCCCCCTGAACCAGGTGTTCCACCAGAATGTAAACATCGGTCCATAATGTCTGAAAACAAAAATACCCACAAAATGCGCGCCCGGCAATGGCTGTGACAAAGAAAAGTAAAAAAGCCGCAATCATAAGAAATGCAGCTAACCAGAAAATATCCTGGGGATTAACGATCATTCCAAACAAGTAGAAGATACGATCCTGAATATCGAACATCACCGCCTGATCAACAGTGGACTCACGTGGCCAACGCACCCACGGCAAAATAAAATAAACGCCGTAGGCAAGAATCAGGATCGACCATTTTATGGTACGAAAGCGCCCCTTTACCGATCGTGGATAGATGGGTATACGCTCTTCGAATAAAATAATCTGATCTTTACTAGCGGACATGCCTGGCTAATTTACTCCTCTGACAAACAAAACGGGTCCAGAAAAACCTGAACCCGCCTGGATCGATCTAAAATGGAAACTTAAGTAATGACTTACTTACCGCCACCGAGCTCATGCACATACACCGTCAATACCTTGATCTCTTCTGGAGATAAACGTTCTTTCCAGGCGGGCATCTGTCGGTTAATACCATTTTTGATAACATCACGCACTACCTGCCGACGACTTTCTGGCGTTTTTTGAGCGGGGACATTGGCCACAGTCCAGATGCCATCCGTCAGATTTGTCGAACCGACTGATGTCATTCCCGTGGCTTCACGCGTATGACAGTAATGACAACCACCGCCCTCGCCATTAAACAATTCACCGCCACGCTTAGCCATACCGGCATCCACTTCGTGGCCCGACAAGCCCAACACATACTCAACCACATCACTCATCTGCTCATCGGTGAATGTCTTTTTGAAAGCAGGCATAAAACCGTTGCGTCCTTCCTGCAAGGTCGTTTGTATCTCTTCAACCGTGCCACCCCACAACCAGTCATCATCCACGAGGTTAGGGAAAAGACCGACAACACCTGCACCACCTATGCCATGACAGGCAGCACAGTTATCAGCAAACAGCGTCTTGCCGACAGCACGTGTAAACTGCATCATATTGCTATCTGACTGGATTTGTTCATAACTGGCTGCTTGCACTTGCTGCATGTATTTACGCTGTTCAAGTGATTCTTCACCTTCCTGCAAATCTTTCATTAACAGGGCACGCGTATTCCAATGTGTCGTCACTTCTTTATCGCCGACCTTATAGGTAATACTGTTCAGGCCACCTTTGGTGTAACTCTGCCCTACCGGCCACGCAGGATAAAAAAACCAATACACAACGGCAAAGACCACCGTCGCATAAAAACCCCATAACCACCAACGCGGTAATGGGTTGTTAAATTCCTGGATATCGCCATCCCATGCATGACCTGTCGTCTGCACTGAACCGGACTGAGCTTTATCTTGTTTCTCTTCACTCATCTTTACTTACCTTATTAGTAGAGTCTGCCAACTCTTCATGTTCTTCATCATCAAACGGGATGTTTTTATAGGATTCCAATCGCTCCGATCTTTTCTTACTGGAAAACAAATAAATTAATATGCCGCAAAACACTGAGAAGAACAGCACCAGTGCAAACACCTTGCTGTTCTCCATGTGGGTAAACCATTGCAGTAATTCGCTCATTGATTATTTGTATTACCCTAGGTTAACGAAACTCGGAAAAATGACCTTCCTGGTAACTCTTGAAATCGACCATCGTACCCAGCACCTGCAAATAGGCCACCAGGGCATCCATCTCGGTCAGCCGGGACTTGTCGCCATCAAAGTTAGCGGTTTCTGCCTGTCTGAGCAGGTTTTTCTCTGCCGCAGAAATTTCCAGGTATGCCGCTACTTCTTCACCAAAGCGTTTAACATTAGTCTCATATTCTTCATCTGTTTCAGAATAAGGAACACCCACCCTCTTTTGCGCCTTCATCCTTGCACCGATATCAGAATAATCCAGGTCATTTTTCAACAGCCAGGGGTAATTAGGCATTATCGAATCTGGCACCACCGACTTGGGCTTGAGCAAATGCTGGGTATGCCATTCATTCGAATATTTTTTACCAACACGCGCCAGGTCAGGCCCTGTGCGTTTGGAACCCCACTGGAACGGATGATCGTACTGTGATTCCGCAGCCAATGAGTAATGACCATAACGCAGATGCTCATCGCGGAAGGGTCGAATCATTTGTGAGTGACATAAAAAACAACCTTCACGCACATAGATATCGCGTCCGCGACTTTCCAGGGGAGTATAGGGACGAATGGCTTCAGTACCATCCGCCTTCTTCACCTGTTCAATCGTTTCATTGATAAAAAATAGTGGCACAATTTCCACCAATCCACCAATACTGACGACGATCAGTGTCAACGCAATCAGCAAACCTGCATTGGTTTCAATTTTTTCATGTTTGAACTTCATTTAATCTAGACTCCTATACTCTAGAATCAGGCATTAGCCATTTTGGCAGCGATTCTGGCTTCAAGCTCAGCCGCTTCGCGCCTGGACTGGTTGATCGTACGGATGATGTTGTAAGCCATGACAACGACACCAGCAACAAAGAATATGCCGCCTATCGCACGCCAAACATAGGGCTGATGCAGGAAGGTCACCGTTTCAATAAAGCTGAACTTGAGGTTGCCATAATCATCGAAGGCACGCAGGAACAGGCCCTGGCCGATACCGGCAATCCACATGGAGGTGATATACAGAACGATACCGATAGTTGCCAACCAGAAATGCGTATAGATCAACTTCAGGCTATAGATTTTTGTGCCATACAATCGTGGAATCAGATGGTACATAGAACCAAATGAAATCATGGCCACCCAACCCAACGCACCGGAATGGACGTGTCCGATGGTCCAGTCAGTGTAATGAGACAGGGCGTTAACACTCTTGAGCGACATCAACGGACCTTCAAAGGTCGACATACCGTAAAAGGATAAAGACGCAATCATGAACAACATGATGGGGTCAGAGCGCAGCTTGTCCCATGCACCGGACAAGGTCATGATGCCGTTGATCATGCCACCCCATGAAGGCAATAGCAGCATAATCGAGAAGGTCGCCGCCAGTGTCGAGGTCCAGTCAGGCAGGGCCGTCCAATGTAGATGATGAGCGCCGGCCCACATATACAGGAATACCAATGCCCAGAAATGGATAATCGACAGTCGATAGGAATACACCGGACGACCTGCTTGCTTGGGTACAAAATAGTACATCATGCCCAGGAACGCCGCCGTCAGGAAGAATCCCACGGCATTATGACCATACCACCACTGTGTCATCGCATCCTGTACACCGGAAAAGGCGCTGTATGACTTCATGGTAAACAGGTCAACAGGCATCGCCAGATTATTAAAGATATGCAGGATGGCGGTCACCAGGATGAAAGCCAGGAAGAACCAGTTGGCCACATAGATATGCGGCTGGCTACGTTCACGGAGCACCTGCACAAACAGGGCCATATAGGCAACCCAGACAACCGTGATCAGTATGTCGATAGGCCATTCAAACTCGGCGTACTCACGACCCTGCGAATAACCCAGCATGTAACTGAGCGCACCCAAAAGGACGATAATCTGCCAACCCCAGAAGGTAAATGTGGCCAGACCGTCGCTGAACAGACGCGCCTGACAGGTCCGCTGGACGATGTAATAGGATGTCGCAAATAGCGCACTTCCACCGAACCCGAAAATAACCAACGTCGTATGGACAGGTCTCAGACGACCGAAAGTGATCTCGGGGATATCAAAATTGAGTGCAGGAAATGCCAGCTCCAGTGCGATGTAAACACCAACTGACATACCCACCAAACCCCAAACCAGTGACATAACCGCAAATTTTCGGATAACGTCATAGTTATACTGCTCTTTAGAAGCACCTGCGTGCGCCATACCTCTTGCCTCTTCTTAATGTTCTAATAAATGCCTACAAATCAATAGGATATGTAAATTCAGGCCAGGAAAACTTGCATATTATAATATGCTTATATAGTTTCAATCAAGATCAATTTTAAGACTACCCATATTACAGTGACTAAACAACGGACATTGCCGTATAAACTTGAGCCACAATAGCTAGAAATTGTAGTCGCTTAATGAAAATTTGCACGGCAGGTAGCAGCCATCTCCGGATGCATGAGCAAATTATACCTAATAATTAAGACAACAATTCAGGCGATAGCTACACTCGTCTATCTTATCCGTATCAAGCCCATACTACCAATGCTTTAGAGTAATCAACAAGCACGTCAGACCATCCCTTCCTTCTTGCGCACTATAGTGTGGTTAGCCCGCGCTCCATTAAACTTCTTCATAGACTAGAATCAATGAAAGCTACCCAGCGTCAATATCAATACCTCGATCACTGGCAGGCGTGACTGAAGCACAAAAAACCGCATTCACATGGGGCCACAGTCCTGAATAAAAGCCCACTGACAAGCGTTGTCGCAATCGATGAAATGTAAACAAAAAACCGAGGTATAGGGGGATACCGTATAGAAATTGCTAAAGAGAAGTCAATCTCGCTTATGACGTCAAAGGCAGACCAAAGCACTTGTCTTGCTCAAGGAGGCGACCTGCCTGAGAGTCACATAGTTGATTCCGGGTCATTCGATTGGCCCATAAACTCAACAGACAGCATCAAGCAAGCAACTCCAGCAACAACGGAATATAATGATCGATCAACAGGAAGGCAAAGATACCCATCAGGTAGACAATGGAAAACCCGAAGGTCTTCATGGCAATCTTGCTGCCTTCTTCGGACTTCATGAGCATAATGGCATAGTAGAGAAAACCTATCCCCAGCGCCAGTGCACCACCCAGATAGAACACACCGCTCATACGCGTCAGGAATGGAAGTATGCTCACGATCAGTAACAAAATGGTATATAGCAAAACATGTAGCTGAGTAAACTGGATACCGTGGGTAACGGGTAACATCGGAATTTCCACCTTGGCATATTCATCACGCCGGTGAATGGCCAGCGCCCAGAAATGAGGAGGCGTCCAGATAAAAATAATCAGGAACAACAGCAAAGAGTTTGGATCGACACTATTGGTAACGGCGGTCCAACCCAACACAGGGGGAGCAGCACCCGCGGCCCCACCAATAACGATATTCTGTGGTGTGGCGCGCTTCAGGTACATGGTGTAGATCACGGCATAACCGATCAGCGATGCAAAGGTTAACCAGGCGGTCAGGGCATTGACCAAAAACCACAGGATGGCAAGACCCACTACCCCGATTAGCAACGCAAAGATGACCGCATTGCGTAATGGCATATTTCCTTGTGGCAGTGGCCGGTTTTTTGTGCGTGCCATGACTTCATCGACCTTCTGATCAACGACATGGTTAATGGCCGCCGCAGACGCAGATGCCAGGGCGATACCCAGCGAACCAAACACCAGAGGCTGCCACGGCACCATACCCGGCACAGAAAGAAACATACCAACAATGGCCGTAAACACCAGCAGCATAACGACCTTTGGCTTGCATAGCTCGTAGTAATCTGACCATTTGATTTTATTATTACCCATCTTCAGTTACTCATTATCGTTGTTATTTTCTCAACTGACTGTTATGCATTAATTTAGACATATCTTTCTGCATGCCTTTACCCAGCTTCAATACTTTTTTCTGGTTCTTGTAGTACATCATCAACTTGGAATCAGGATCAACGACATAGACATGACCGGCAGCGGCCGGAGAAGGGTTACCTTTAAACTTAAATGACTGCAAAAAATTCTCGCGTTGCTGCTCATCCTTGAGGACAAGAACCTGCATGCCAGGAAAATTTTGCAATTGTTGCCGCAGTGTATCATCTACTGTCGGCGAGGTTAGCACCAGCAAGCGATGCAAACGCGAGATTTCCTTACCTTGAGTCAGCCTTACATTCTTTATCAACAAGAGATGCTCAAAACATTCGGCATCGCATTGCGAGTGTATATAGATATAAGTCCAGTTCTTTTTAAAATAGTCTGCTGGCAACGGCTGGTTATCGATGTCAACATAATGATCCAGGCTTATCTCGGCAGGCGGGATGATAAACTCCCCATAATTTGATGAACCCAGTGATCTGACAGTGTCAGGAAAATAATTAAATACTATCCACGCCGCTACCATGGGGGCAACAAACAATAACACCATCAAGGGCACAGCCATACGTGAAAAAAAACCTTTCTTTACAACTTCATTCACTGTGATTAACTCCCGAACCAGGACCACTCCTGGATTTTTTTAATGATAAAATGATATACATCAACAATGCCAGCCCGGCCAGCAAGAACCATTGTACTGCATAACTCATATGTTTTTCCGGTGACATTGCGCTGTGCATCTGCAATGACGTCTTAGCCCTGAGCAACCCATCTTCCGCGCCTTCGGGCAAATAAATAACATAGGGCAACAACGGGTAACCTGTCTCTTTGGCGATCCAGTCAAGATCCATATAAACCAGTCGCTTTGGCCACACCTTACCTGGCTCTCCGGGCGGGCCTAACTTCAAGCCCACACTGGGCGCATTACCTACCCTACCGCTCAGAACCTGAGCCTGTGTTGGCCCGGGCAAGTCTGGTATAAATCGCCGGTCATCGCCCTGTTTGATCCACCCCCTGTTCACCAGCACATACACCTTGCTTCCTTTGATATGTAATGGCGTCATCACCTGGTATCCCGGCACACCGTTGTACTTTTGATTTTCCAAGAGTATCTGCTGCTTCAGATCATAAGAACCTTGCACATGGACCTGGCGGAACAACATATCCTCCTTATCCATTTCGCCACCGCGCAGAGTTAAGGGCTCGGCAGAGGCATGCTGCTCGAAAACGGCATTAATGGAACGTTTTTGCTCTGCTCGACCCATTTGCCAATAACCCAGGAACAGACCCAAAGGCAACAATATCACCAATATCACGGTCAAACTCCATTTATGCCTGAATTCATATGTGCCGATCTGGATCAATATTAGTTACCTGAATTTTAAGTAAGGATACTCAATAGCCTTAAAAATTGTTATAATTTCAACCCGTTTTCAGCCATTACGTAATGCTTATGCCTATTTTCAAGATACTGGTTGTACTGTTATTACTGGTCATCCTGTCCACACTCTTTTCCGGCATGTATTACATGATGAAAGATAAAGGCAAGTCAGACCGTGTCGTCAAGGCACTGACCTGGCGCATTGGCCTGTCGGTCGTCCTGTTTGCCCTGCTGATGATTGGTGCGGCCACCGGACTGATCCAGCCACATGGTGTTGGCGGCTAACTGCATCGCCCAACACTACTCTCCCCCTGAATCATTCACATCATACAAAAAAAATGCGCCGCTATCACTAGCGGCGCATTGTTCAGACTTGCCTTGTTTAGATCAACCAGTAAACAAAGATAAACAGGCCCAACCAGACCACATCAACAAAGTGCCAGTACCAGGCAGCTGCCTCAAATGCAAAATGGTTTTCTTCGGTGAAATGACCTTTCATACTACGCAGCATCACCACCAGCAGCATGATCGCACCGACAGTCACATGTAAACCATGGAAACCAGTCAACATAAAGAAGGTGCTACCGTAAGCACCCGTAGACAGCTTAAGGTTGTAGTCGTGATAGGCTTCCATATATTCGTACGCCTGCAAACCAACGAACGCAAAACCCAGAATAACAGTAGCCAGCAAGCCCAGGATCAATTGCCCACGGTTCGCCTTCTTTAGCCCCCAGTGCGCCCAGGTGACTGTCACGCCCGACGAGAGCAGGATCACTGTATTGATCGCCGGGAGACCCCAGGCGCCCATCGGCTTGAATTCACCACCCACATTTTCCGGACCATTCGTCGGCCAATGTGAAGCATATTCAGGATATAGCCACTCATTGGTACTCAGGTTATTACCCGCACCTCCCAACCAGGGATCAGCGAACATGCGAATATAATACAGGGCGCCAAAGAAAGCCGCAAAAAACATCACTTCAGAAAAAATAAACCACGTCATGCCCATCCTGAATGAGCGATCAACCTGCGCATTATACAGGCCGCCTTCACTCTCTTTTATTACGGTACCAAACCAGCCAAACAGCATGACCGCCACTACCGCAAGGCCGGCATACATGATGCCCAGGCCACCCATTGGGTCACCTGCTTTGGCAGGTAATGCCAGTGCGAAACCGCCCGTCGTCAAAAACAGACCGATAGAACCGATAATTGGCCAGTGACTTGGTTGCGGGACGTAATATCCACCATGTGTACTAGACATAGTTACCCCTCTCTTTATTTATATTATATAAGGTTCAAAAAAAAGTTAAAAATCCATACCACATTATTTATTGGCATACTTATCCGCCCTGAAAAAAGTATAAGACAGCGTGACTGTTTTTATATTTTCAGGTAAATCCGGCTCAAGCATGAACAGAACCGGCATTTTTTTACTTTCACCCGATTTCAGCATTTGTTGAGTAAAACAAAAACATTCTGTTTTCTTGAAATACCTGGCTGCCTCTATCGGCGTTACACTGTAAATCGCCTGCCCGACAATATCTGAACCGGACAGGTTACTGGCGGTATAACTAACTCGCTTCAACTCGCCAGGATGTAGTTCTATTTCCTTTACCTCAGGCTTGAATCCCCAGGGTAAACGGCTATTGACTATCGAGCTGAAAGTGACGGTCACTTTCCGACTCGTATCGATCTTCACAGCACCCGCCTCTGCCTGGCTCACCCTTTCTGTCTGACCATTCAACCCGAATGCATCACAGATCAGGTTATACAGCTGTGGCAATGCCACATAACCAAACACAAACATCGCGACAACAATCAGCAATGCCTTCTTAACCACCCTTTCATTGGCGGTCTTGAGGTCATGCTGAGCTTTACTCATTAGCGCGTCGCCTGCATATAGAAAAAGCCTACATAAATCACTGCCACCACGACGACCAGCAACAGCACTGTTTTTTTGGCCTTTCTTTTTTGTTTAATACTGACTTCGTTCATATTAATTTTATCTGCCCCTGCGAAGGGGCAGATCAACTCCGTTACTTGATTTCAGGCGCGGTTTCAAAGCTGTGATACGGCGCAGGTGAAGGCAGAGTCCATTCCAGACCATGCGAACCTTCCCAAACCCTGTCAGTTGCCTTTTCTCCACCCTTGATGCACTTGATAATCAGATACAACATGATCAACTGTGAGAAACCAAAGATGAAGGCACCGATCGTTGATATCTGATTAAAGTCTGCAAACTGTAGAGGATAATCCGCATAACGACGCGGCATCCCTGCAAGTCCTGTGAAATGCATGGGGAAGAACGTCAGGTTCATGCTGATCATAGTCAACCAGAAATGTAACTTACCCAGGCCTTCGCTATACATATTACCCGTCCATTTAGGCAACCAGTACATAACACCCGCAATAATACCGAACAAGGCACCTGATACCAGTACATAATGGAAATGCGCCACAACAAAGTAAGTATCGTGATACTGAAAATCAGCCGGGGCAACACCCAGCATCAAACCTGTAAAGCCACCGATAGTGAACAGGAATACCGTTCCGACCGCCCACAACATAGGCGTTTCGAACGTCATTGATCCGCGCCACATGGTCGTCGCCCAGTTAAACACTTTAACCGCCGTTGGCACCGCAATCATGACGGTGGCATACATAAAGTACAACTCACCCGCCACCGGCATACCCACTGTAAACATATGGTGCGCCCATACGATGAACGACAGGAAGGCAATCGAAGCTATCGCATAAACCATGGAGGCATAACCAAACAGTTTCTTGCGCGCAAACGTGGGAATGATCTCGGAAATAATACCGAATGCAGGCAGGATCATGATATACACTTCCGGGTGACCGAAGAACCAGAATATATGCTGGAACAGTACCGGATCACCACCACCGGCCGCATCGAAGAAGCTGGTGCCGAAATATTTATCCGTCAGCATCATCGTTACCGCGCCTGCCAGAACCGGCATAACCGCAATCAACAGGAACGCCGTGATCAACCATGTCCACACGAACAGAGGCATTTTCATCAAGGTCATACCCGGGGCACGCATATTCAGGATTGTCGCGATAATATTGATGGCACCCATAATAGATGAGAAGCCCAGCAAATGAACCGCGAAGACAAAAAATGCCAGCTTGTCATATTGTCCTGACAATGGCTCGTAGAATGTCCATCCAAAAGCAGGTCCCTGACCTGACATGAAATTACCACCAATAAACATCGGAGCCACCAGCAGGGTCGCCGCGAAGGGCAGTATCCAGAAGCTCCAGTTGTTCATACGTGGCAAGGCCATATCAGGCGCACCGATCATCATCGGCACCTGCCAGTTAGCCAGGCCAACAAACGCGGGCATGATCGCACCGAAGACCATGATTAAGCCATGCAGTGTTGTCATCATGTTAAAGAAGTTGGGATCAACTATCTGCATGCCTGGCTGAAACAGCTCGGCGCGGATAACCAACGCCATAACGCCGCCCAGCATGAACATGGTGAAGCTGAACCACAGGTACAGGGTACCTATGTCTTTATGGTTAGTGGTGAACAACCAGCGCTTGATTCCTGTTGGATGTTCGTCGTGATGTGCATCGTGTGTCATTGTTTCACTCATTTTTAATTATCCTCCACACTCGCCTTAGCGTGCGGCCTTAACATCAGCAGGTTGTACGACAGAGGCATTATTACCCCACGAATTTCGCTCATAGGTTATGACAGCAGCCAGCTCCAGGTCATTCAACTGACTCCCGTAAGCGGCCATGGCTGTACCCGGCACGCCATGCAGGACCACATCAGTATGTGTTGCGGCCGGCCCCACTGCAATGGCACTACCAGCCAATTTCGGAAAGACTGCAACACCTTCACCATTTGCACCATGACAACCGAAACATCCGCCTTTGCCTTTATAAACTTCCTCGCCTCTCGCCATCAAGTCATCCTTACTCCAGACCTTGTCGGCAGATGCTTCTGCGGCGGCGGCTTCAGCAGAAGCCAATTGTTTCGCCATCCAGATTTTGTAGTCTTCTTCGCTGACGGCACGCACGATGATCGGCATAAATGCATGATCCTTGCCGCACAATTCAGCACACTGCCCCCGATAAGTGCCTACCTTCTCGACGGTTGTCCAGGTTTCATTCACGTAACCGGGAATTGCATCTTTTTTCATCGCAAACTGCGGCACCCAGAATGAATGAATAACATCATCTGAAGTCACGAGAAAACGAATCTTTTTGTTAATGGGAACGACCAGTTCGTTATCTACTTCAAGCAGATAATTTTCTATCTTGGTGACATCCACGCCGGAACCCTTCTGGCGCGCCTTATTATGATCGGCATTTAATGAGCTAATGTAGCTGACGCCGTTGTCGTAATCATATTTCCACTTCCATTGCAGGCCCGTGACCTTGATAGTCAGATCTGCATTAGAGGTGTCTTCAATCTTGATCAAGGTAGAGGTCGCGGGGATAGCAACCGCAATCAGGATGATAAATGGGATTGTGGTCCAGACCACCTCGATCTTGGCGCTTTCATGAAAATCCGATGATACGGCACCTTTGGACTTACGATGATTGATGATCGAGTAGATCATCATGCTGAAAACACCTATGCCGATGACTACGCAGATCCATAAGACCAACATATGGAGACTGTAAATCTCCCTGCCAACAGCGTTCACTGGTTCCTGGAAATTAAGTTTGTATTCCGCCAGGGACTGTCCTGCCACCCCTAGCCACAAACTCAAGAGAACCAGGCCTTTTGTCATTATATTATTATGCTTAAACGACATGCCGCTCCAACTCCTCAGTTTAAATGTTTTAGTTATAAATCTTATTTAGTAAACTATATGGCCAGTTTCCGTTGCAGCTCCCTGGCCAGGGCAAGCCTTTCGTCATTCACCAGGCTTGCACCAATCTCGATTTCCTGTCCCCTTGAACTGATCGTCAATCGACTGGGATACCAGCTCAACCGACTCTCGGCCAGGTTGATGCGGGACCAGCTCCGCTGGAATTCCACGCGCTCATCTACCTGCTTGCTGCCGCGCTCTATTTTTATAAAATCCTTGCCTATGTGTACAACTTCGCATTCGGCATTTTTTCTGGCGCACCGT
>Ga0209633_10003144_pt1 | contig 15372 bp, 26 predicted proteins | sample Cruoilmetagenom1_FD_187290 | JGI IMG/M metagenome (GOLD analysis project Ga0209633, IMG submission 187290) | Oil polluted marine microbial communities from Coal Oil Point, Santa Barbara, California, USA - Sample 1 (SPAdes) (version 2) | ecosystem: Environmental > Aquatic > Marine > Oil seeps ... | reverse complement strand
GTTCATTAAAACATTAGACGGGGGGCCTTGTGTTTCTACCACACCACCTGAGCGTGAGGTTAACAAATCGTCTAAGTTTACCATCCCACTTTGATAATATTTTCTCGGGTTGTTCGCGAGATACATGTTGTTAAGAACACCACGTAAGAGTGTGGAGTTTATAAGTTGAATGTCCATCGTGTCATCGGAAATCGAATTACCGTAGAACTTATGCGTTAGCATAATCGGTGTAATGACAACAAATGGGTTTTCGTCGATTTCCTCGTTTACAAGGATTTCACTTCCTGCATAAGTAACTTGTCGTAGCTCTGCAATTCCATCGCCATCGAAGTCTACTCGAATGTAACATTCAAAGACTTCAATCTCTTTCATCGATGGGTCTTTGGCGTCATCACCGAATGTGTCTGAAGTTTTATTGTCTCTGGCGATAGAGATTTCTTCGGTGTGAACTTCTTGTGTTATTCCAATACTTTCTACTAACTTTTTATCAAAACCTTCTGCGATTAAATCTGAACGTGTTTTGTCGGCTTTATGACACGTCATTCTCGCTTCGTTCGGAAAGATTGAAGAAGCATCTCTTGAGATTATGAATTCTTCAATCGGGATAACGTCTACTTTTGCTTTACCAACTTTACTCGTCCGTCGAATTACTACATCGTTGGTATTGTCTTCGTTTAAGGTAAATTCAACAGGTTCTACCTCTTTATCTGCTAAAAGCTGTTGAAGACCTAACTCATTAAGTCCTTCGTATTCTTCCCTTGTTGAGACCTCTTTTTCATCCCATGTAACTTTTACGATTCCGTTTTTACTTAACAGCGCGTCTTTGAACCATGTATATATTGTATAAAACCCGTTGTTTTCTTTATAGAAAGAGTAATTTACGATATCGGTTTCTTGTTTTGCCGCTTCTTCATCCTGAACGTCGAAAGGTAAGAACTCTACTGCTCTGTCGGTTGAAGTGAAGATTCGTATAAGCGAAGGCAACATCGCTTCTATTATGTCTTTTACGTCTCTGGAAATAACAGACGATGAGCCTTCTTCTTCAGTGCCTAACGGTTCACCGTTGTAATAATCCAGCCCTTGAGCGATTTCTTTGAATATCTCGCTAGGGTCTTTGGCTTGATTGACTTCTGATTGTACGATAGACAGAAGTTCTGTTTCGGTCATGTTAGGCAATTTTCTTTGGCCTCCCAGGACCACGCTTTGCTTTGAGTTCTTCTATCTGGTTTTGAAGGTCTGCAACAATCGCTTTCAACTCTTGAACATCTTTAGCCGATTGGCGTGCCATGTTCCATAAAAACTGTACGTTGGTGTCTTTCATACAATACCTTTGTTTGAGTATTCGATATCTCGACGCTGAAATGCCATCGTGTTGGTCCTGAAATTTCGATGGGATTGCGAACAATATCGAGTCGCTGACATAAGATCGTCTTTCAAAGCAACGATCTTCCCGTCCTTCCGATGATACATACGGAATTCCTCGAACCATTCTTTAAGGTGGTCGGCGACTTTAAACTTACCCTCGATCATCCTTTGTAAGAGAACATCTATCCCTGCCTCTACGCCGATATCTCCAGCCTTCTCGCCAACTCTTGGGGGGTTTTTAAAAGACTCCCACCACATATTCAATCTTTCAGCTCCGTATAAAGATGCGTAGCTTTTCGCACTTTTCGGGTCTTTCTGTTCGGCATCGTGCGGCCAGAATACCGGGATGTAATCTTTAGTTCTTTTCCTGATTTGTGAGGCATTTTCTGAAATAATCCCCCTTCCCTTCCAGCAGTCATAAAGATAGATTATGTCCAAATCCCTATCCCATGCCATCCATACAACGGCTGTAGGATGGTCGGATTTTCCCAAATCCATCGCACAACCACGGGGCCAATGAGGCTTTAGCTTGATATCGGTGATTTTATAAGAAATATCACTTTCTTTTATCGGATATACAAGACCTGACCCCATCAGCGGAATTCCCTTGCTTCTCATATCCCTTTGATATTCAGGTAAAGCGTCTAGAATCTGTTTTTTCTTCGCTTCTGTTAAATGAGGCGCATCGTCCCAGGTTGCCGTTATAAGTGCTTGCCCGTCCTTTAAATGGTTCATAAACCCGTCTACAACCTGTGTAACACCTTCTTCCGGGGTGAAGGTCATGTAAATGATCGCATCGGGCTTGTCGGTGGTCATTCTTAGAAACTGCGCCCAGACCTCCAGAGGCGGTTCCTCATCGGGCCAAACGACTTCTGCGGATATGCCCATGAACTTCTTCCAATCCTGCTCATAGGCCATCAGGAGGCTCTTGGAGACCCCTCCAGTGACGTGTCTTACAGTAAAAGCCTGAAAGGCGTTAGGTACGCCGGGTTTTCTGATTGTGTCTATGATTAGATGTTTCGGGACTGCGCCTGTTCCAAGAGCACTTGGATCGTCAGGATCGCCTAAAAGCTCTTTTTGGATAATGGCTTTTGTGGTGTCGTTCGTAACCCCTGCACACACTGCTGTTATAGGGTAGTTATATCTTGTCCCTTCCCACCAATCAGGATATAGACCTGTGAGATGAAAAGCGGTTTCGTGCGCACCGCAAAAACTTTTTCCTACGCGATTTGCGGCCATCAACCCTCTTTGAGAGGCTGGCAAAATAGAATTTTGACCTAGAGCGTGGTGGAACTCCGTTTGCTTTGGATGGGGATCGTAATACGCCAGTTTCCAGAATCTTTTTGCATCTTCTCGTTGTGTTAAAAGTTCTGCGAGACTCACGGAAGAACGCTTTCAGGGTCGTTGGATATCGTCGTTCCGCTTTCAGTGTAATTACCCGAAGTACTGGGATTGTCGAAATCGATGCCGATACTCAACAGGTTATTGGTGAACGTCGAACCAGGCCCTACCGAGTCCACTTTAATATCAGACGAATACCCCGATGTTACACCACCAAAACAAACGTTATGATTGCATATTGTAGGAATATCGGAGGTATCCAGGGTATGCGGAGCACCACGTATCCAGATTTCCTCTGTCGCGCCCCTTACCGTATTACCAATCATTTCCTGATAGTCTCGCCAGTTCTGGGTTGCTGTATCCCCTGTCCCTGTCGGAGATGCGTCCGAACCACCGAAGTTAATCGCATTTCCCCGGTTGCTCGCAGGGTCTGCGGTGTCGATCACATTGTAATTCGCTTCGATTCGCGCCCTGAATTCGTCATCAGAGTGGCCATAGAACTGAATGCCTGAACCACCAGCCCAGTTTCGTATGTTGTTCCAGTTCAGCCTGCACTCTGCCGCCAGTGAAGGTGTCGGTCCATTTTGGCCACCGTCATACATCGTTTGACTTTGGTTGTTCGCTACATCTCCGGTATCTGCGGTGGTACAAAAGAGTGCGGCGAACTTCTGAACGCCGTGAGATTGAATGGCCGAAGACTGCCCACCACCGTTTTTGAACATTACGCCAAAGAGACGCACCCAATCTGAGGTGCCTTGCCCAACACGGGTTGCCTGTTCCCCGTCTATATCAAACCAGCAGATTGTACAGGCCGTGGTATCACAAGTTAGAATGGCCTGATTTGCTCCCGTCTCATTAACCAATGGTCTAGCTCTTGTCGGACTTCTCGTTGAACCATTCAAGGGATACGCAGTAATCGCCGAGGGGGAGGCTTCGGTGCCTCCAGGGCAGTTGGTCCGGTAAAAACAAAGCACCGCGTTATAGGTTGAAGAACCGGAATTAGACGAATCGGTATAAATTGTTTCTGTACCTACAACGTACACAATGTCCCCGGTCTGTCTTGTGCCGGACTGCCATGTTAGAAGATCAACCCAGGGTTGGGCTTCTGTGCCTGAATTGGTCCCTACATACGAGTTATCCACAAACAGCAACCGCATCGAACCATCGATTAAGATCGGGGCAGAACCTGTCACTGTATCAATAGTGATGGTTTGTGTGCCGTTTGAGAGTCCAGAAGGAAGTTGAACCTCAACTATATCAGGGGCTACAGGAATCTCAGAAACCGCAGAGAGAAGCCCTTCCCTCACTAGCCCATAGGGCTTTAAACGGGTCCAATCATGACCTGAAGTGTCGGACCACACGCCTAACAAAGTACAGGCTACACCATCGATTTTAACCACGGGGGTCGTAGGGGCGTTTACAACAGCGATACGTAAGTAAGCGTCAGATGGGGCTGCGGTTAGATCGATACCAATCATCAATCGATCAGTAGCCGCTGCCGCTGCGGTGGTCGTGGCACCATCAGAGGCTGATTTTGTCGAAACATTAGTTTGAGCGTCTACAGCTTGAATCTCGAAAGTATGGGCGGTGTTTTCCGTAAAACCAGAAACATCATAAGGAAAACCTGAAACACCCGTGATACTCGCTGTACCTTCGGAATCCACATAGATGTTGTAACTGACTACACCCGACCCTCCATCACCGGCTTGACCATCAACATCCGTTGAACCTGTAGAAGCAATTCGTAAAGTTGTGGTATTGACCGCTGTAACCCCTGAAATAGTAGGGGCATTGGGGTTGGTAGTATCCACAATAGAAATATTTAACGAAATAGGCGCTGAAACATTTCCAGCCGTATCTTTGGCATATGCTCTTAACGTAACCGTCCCATACGTTAAAGGGTCTAGATCGCTGGTCTGCCAGTTAACTTCGGTGTCCCATTCTCCTTCGGCTCCTGTAGGCGTAGAAGAATCGTCAGCCGTGACTAAAAAGGGCGCTGCGTGTAAATTCCCCACTGCTTGTAGGTCATCTATCGAAATGTCGGTATCGTCATCAGCTTTGGCTGAAGCGACGAAAAACGTCATCAAGGGCTGGGACGAACCAGCTTCTAACTCGGTAACACGAGCTTCCAATGACGTTATACGAGGTTCCCAATCAACCCCACCACCTGAGACTTCAACTTGATCCATACGGGTCTCTAATGAAGAATCCCGCGTGTCATCAGTCTCTTGATGGGCCTGGACGGCCTTCATATCATGGGTTAAATTACCCGTACGATTTATCGCCATTACTTGTTAATTCTGTCCCATGCAATAGGGCGAGGTTCGACACTCGTTCCTGAAACAGAGTCCAAACCACTCGTCGGAGATTTAGTCCCTAACTTACCCATCTTCCCCCAATCAAGAGGATTCCTGGAAATAGTGTCAACGTCTTTAGTCAACATGACTCCACCTTTACCTTTACTCGCTTTGTGAAACATATCAGACTCCTAATTCCCTCACCAAAAATTTCAACTTCTCAACCACTTCCAAATACGCTAAAGCATACCTCGGCGGAGATGACTTCCAACGACATACCTGCACAGAACTCACTCCTAACCTCCGACCTAACTCAGCTTTACTCATCCCTATTTCAGCTAATCTAGCCCCAAATTCCTGCATTTTTGCACCAATGTTAATACCAGCCCGTGCAAACCTTAACCTAGTGTTAGGGGGAAGACAATATATCTCCCAGAATATGGGGATGGGATATGCTCCTCACATCACCGCATCAATCCCTCCCGGCCCCCTTCGATCCCTGATATGGTCTAGCAGTATCAATGACTTAGCTGCCTTCAAGGTATTGTCCTTGCTAGCTAACTTACTGATAAGCTTAGACATGCTTGTGTTTATCTGTGTTTGAAGAGATAGAAGGGGAGAGGGGAATAAGCACATATCAGTCTTTACGAACCACCAGGTACTACGTAAGCTGTTATCAGTACTAGGATAGTATGATAATTCGTTGATTACGTGCGGTCTCAATGGCTTTCCTTACGTTCTTTATCAATGTTCGATCCCTTTCCTTGCATCTATCTCTTCGGGTGTCATGGCTCTTACTGCTTTTGTTAGTTCAGCTTGCCATTGTTCTTCTAAGAGCTTTGGGTCTGTTGGTGATTCTTTAGTAATGATCTCATCCGCTGGTTTATACCCGCCACGGTCAAGCCAGTCCTTTGCGGCTTTCAGTTTGGTTTCTTCGCTCTTTGCCGTTGTGGCTATTCCTTTGATAATCGTCAACATTGTGACGCTATCACTTGCAAGCGTCTCTCGTAAACGTTTGTCAATCTCAAGTGCCAGGTTCTTCTTTAACTGACTGGCCCTGATCCTTACGGCCTGTTCGGGTTCTGTGCTCTTTGCGCCGCAGTCTGGGTATATCTCGCGCACTGATGCTTGAGCGTCGCCGCTTTCAATAAACCGCTCTATCCAGGCTTTCTCAAGCTGACTTGACATTGTAATACCTTGAACTGTAAGGATTAATGAAAATAGTTAAAATAAAGCTTTACTTTTGTGTAGATTAGTCGATACTGTAGCTGTACTTAAGTAAAACCACATAGGGGTAGAAGATGGAAACAATCAAACTTACCAAACAACAGCAAGGCTGGGTCGCCACTTTCTCTGATCCATGTATTGCTGAATTATTTGGCTCTAACACAATCCCGACTGCATTTACTGCTTCCGCTCCGGCTAGTCTGGTACAGCGTGAGATCCAAAAGCTTAACCCGGGCTGCGCTGTAACCATTAATCAACTATAGGGGTAGAAGATGAATACATTACAAAACAACGTCATACAACAGCTTGGCTATGATGAACTGGATAAAGAATGCCGGTCTACGCTTGAAGATGTCTCCAACCACGGCGCTGATGCGGGGTTCGGACAGTTTGTCTACTATTCCGATACTTGCCAGTTCTTTGACGATAACCGCGCCGACATTCTCCGATCTCTCTCTGACATGGCTGATGAAATGGGCGAAGAACCGTCTGCAATGGTCAAATCATTCCGATGCCTGAATGGTGACTTTAACCATGAAGTGGATCAGGTCTTAATGGGCATTGACTGCGAGGACGATAATCAGGTCAAGAATGCTCTAGCATGGTTCGCCCTTGAAGAAACCGCCCGGGAGCTGACCAATGCTTAACTTCCGTACACGTACAGTAACCTACGCCATCGGGAACCGTATTGTTATGTTCTCGTATCCTTCTTTTAACCGTCTCCAGGCTTTCTTGCGCTGGGTTAGGGGGTGATTTGTGTCTTACACTCGCAGCTTGTTTGAATTGCCAGGGCCTCAACTGAGTGACCCTGAATCCGGCCCTGAGCCTACACTTGAGGCCCTTCTTGAATATTACTACGCGAGCCATTTTGGCGGCGCGGAACTGATTAAAGCCAGAGAATCATATATTCGTGGCTGGTTTGCTCGGAACACTGATGGACCAGCACATGACAAATCGTGACATCCTGCTGAAACTTATCTCTGACCACTCCCTTACTGCTCAGCAGGTGGCCGAGCTTATGGGGACCAAGACGGGCACCGTCTACGCATGGACCTGCAAGAATGATTACCGTCAGATTCCTGACACGAAGCTCCAGTTGCTACAGATACTGGTGGAGGGTTAATTGTGCGCGTCACTCCAAAGGATTTTCATGGCTTTAATATGAGCATCGCTCAGCTTTTTGGATCAGGCCCGAAATGGACAATTACCTGCGGGTATTGCTCGGGTACGTTTAAGAAAAGGATACCTATGGTGGATAATCCAGGTATTGCCTGCCCATATTGCCAAGCAATCAACGTTCTACCGATTCAAATGGAGTCCCCATAGGAGACTTTGCCTGACTATAGGATAACCTGTTTAGCCGTCCTGCGTCCTCTAAGGGCGCTTGGCGGCTACTGGTCCCGCGCCTCTATCAACCAAACCCCGCCGTCTTCAGGGTCTATTTCATACCGGCCGTGCTCTACTTCCCACGGCTCCAGATCTTCCATAGCCAGCACAACACCTTTCTGCTGATCGTAGGTTAGATCGCTAAAGGTTATGAACACCATGCCGATACCCTGGATATGAATATTGAACAGCTCGAAATTGAAATACGTCGCCTTCATGCAGAATATATCAGGATGCGGATTATTATGCTGAACTCTGGGTATTGGGACTAACTACCAATCTACTACTAATTGCTACTAAATTGGTACTTGAATAAAAAAGCAGACTGCCGTGGATTTATCGACTCATAACGGCGGCTAAGGTGTCTCGCCTTAACTCTGTCTGCAAGGACAAGGGCGGGATGGTCACGTTACCTTGTCTAGGGGGTTAAATTAGCAGGCTGGGCTTGATACCAGCTCGGAGAAGGGCAGACCGCCAGCCGACTACACCACATTGGTTCCACACTAAGCCCTTGCAGGCAGTGGATGTGAGCGTTACCCGTCTTGCCTCAGCGCGTGTCCTTCCACGCCGCTGCTAAACCTTTATGCCCGGAGTATTCACAGGCTGAATATGTAGGCCGATAATTACATCGAGTGTGCTGCCAGTTAGGTTGCTTTGTCGTAATGGACTTACTGACCCGAATATCGGCCGTTGTTCTATGCTGCCAGCCTTAATATTGGCTGAACAGGGCAAATCTCTACTGCGTTGCAAACCAGGCAACGGGTGAACCAGCGCCCACGAATACAATGGATTCGCTGCGCTCCTTGGCAGATTTTGCACCACATGATTCTGTTAGCATCTGTGTCAATTAATTCCGTTTTCAATACGTTTCACGTGAAACATTGGCGTTTGGGTCAAAGACCCACTGTACCCAGACTAGCAGGTTATTTACCTATTGCAAGTGTTTTTCACCCAAATAAACAATCAGCTATGCGCTTTAAAAAGTGTTCTCGTTGTGCTTTTGTGACCTTCTTCTTGTCGGCAAAGTAGTAATTATGGATATTCCATTGGACTCTCGGTGATTGTCGCTCAAATGCTACTTCTGTCTCTCGTATCTTGCGTGGCGTCATACATTCTGGACATATTGGCCCTGGACTACCCCCTGAAGACCCATTGAGGTCGATTGCAGAGGCTCCCAGTGGGCTTAGGTCAGTGACTTTGGATAACCAGTAGCTCCAGTCGTTTAAGCGGCTGTGTGCCAGCTCAAGGTGTTTACGCCTGAATGGTCTGCTCATATCATCACCTCAATCAATATTTATCCAGAAAGACTTACAGGTATTCACACACCCGTCACCAGTGAGCTTGCAGCACAATAAACCATCTTGAGATATCAAATCTAAGGTATGGTTCGTCCTATCAGACACATGATGAACAAATCGTGCAAGCATTTGCGCGGCGTTACGACAATTTACGCGGCAAATAACCCCCGCTGATTTACGCCTGACCCAGGCAAACCCCTTTCCTTGCGAGAGGGGTTTTTTTGTGCTGTCTAATGTCCTCATTGTGAATAAAGCCCGATTGTTTCCCCACTTCTTGGGAAGCTTTAGGGCGTGAATTGCTTATAGTAATCATGCACTTACCCGTGGTAGCTTTGAGTCACTGCTTACTAGTCAGTAGTGAGCCAACACTAGACATTGAGGTAAAACAGCATGGCAAGGCAACGCATTACAGCAAAGCAATTAATGGCACGTTGGGAGCGGAGCCGCCGCACGCTAACAAGGTTTGTGAAAGAGGGAAAGTTGCCGCAGCCGCACTACTTCCTAGGGCAAGCGGCTTGGTATCTTGATGAGGTTGAAGAAGCGGAAGAAAAGCTAACTTCTGCAACACCTCTCGCAACACCACAACACGCTATGGCTGTCAGGGGGTGAATTGTTATGAAAAACTCCCCCTGCTGCACACAGGGGGAAAAGAGCAATGTTATTTTCGTTGACTTCCAGTCGCGTAATAGATTACTACTTTTCCCCACAACAAACAAACTGACGCGGACAAGAATCGCGTCAGGGCTTTTAGGCTGGGCGCAAGTTTGTCCCCGTTGCGGGGATCAATTTACCCGCAGTTTTCATTAGACTATATGTGACGAAACGCACACAGCACAGCCTTGCTCCTTTCTCAGCTTCCTCACCATTTTCATCCTGTCCTCGTTGTTGTCGTAGTGCCTTCTCAGCTCTACGCAGCAGGAGGGGTCAGAATGTAGTTTAGCCGGGAGAACCTTAATACCCACCCCTTACCATTGGTTCATGGAGATAGTCGCTGTACGGGCCTGTGGTAGAGCGTAATGGGGGGTTCTAGGCATGCTTATAGATTACCCACGGTTGATCCCGCCCTTATTCTTCCGCGCCACCCCTCAGGGGCTTTAATGTCACCTCCCAAGGTGATTTGCGGGTTTTGCAGCAACATAATTTGTTCAGCCTGAACACGACAAATATAAATCAGGTCTTCAATCATTTTCGCTTGCTTTTCAATAATTTTCCGTTCTGGATTCATTATTTCACCTCTCTATTGGGTATCCGATAATATCCAGTATCTCTTTCGCCGTAGTCGCATAGTTCCTTTGCCCCGTCCATGTTCTGTCTAGACTTTTCTGTGACGCTTTTTTGGCGGACTCCCGTATTTCTCCGGTGCGCTTACTGACTGATTCCGGGGTTTTCAGCTCGAACCAGTAATTGAACATCCGATAGCCGACTAGAATATCGTCCATACCAAGCTGTACGGTGATTCCCGGCAGGCCGCGTAAGTAGCCGACTATCCCCTGTTGATTCTTGTCAACTTTCTGACGCCTGCGGTTATGTGCGCTCATTCTCTCGCCTTATCGCTGTCATGATACACCAGTGTAGGAATTCTTCTGAGCGTTCAATGCTTTTGCTTCCGCCATCCCATAAATAATATTTTTCCTCACTAAATATTGTATCGCAGTTCTGACAAAACTCAGCCATAGCTACTCGGCTTCCCTTAACGCTCCCGCCTTTACCATAGGCGTGCTGCCTAATGCCGCAATAATGTGCGTTGCGAGTCGTTCCCTCGCTACCACAGCAGATACACGGCCTGTGCTCTGCGTCTCTGTCTTCTTGTGAGAGCTTTTGTTTCACGTGAAACACTCCCTGTATCGCTTCATCTTAGCCTTCAGTAGGCCGCGATTGTGCCATGTAGTGATCGTCTGGACCCTGGTATGGGTTATGTCGGCTATCTCCCGCATGGTGTACAGAGAGCCGTAAACCACTGCTGTTAAGCATTCGTTGGATTCACAGGATTTCCTGGTAGTGACATTGCCCTTAATCTTTTCAGCCTTTGCCCAGTATAGAAGTCTTTCGGCTGCCTGGGCCATGTTTGTTGGTAAGAGGCCGATCACGGAAATAGTCTCGGCTGCTTGCTTTTTACTTTGGTTTCTTTCTTGCGCTCCACCTTTTCCTCGGAAATTTTCTCCAGCACGCCGCCTGAAATCAACAAGTTCATTACGCGCCTTACTTCGTCCCTGGGGATGCGGGTAAGAGCCTCAATCTCAGAGGTTGTATATTCCCTGCCAATTTTCATAGCGCTAAGGATTCTATGTGTGTAGCTCATAATTCACTCCACTGTTCTGCCATAGCGTTAGCTATACCAGTGAATGTAACCGATCTATCACGTTTACGATTAGGCCCTGGTGAGGCATACCAGGTCTTATGCTTTTGCTTGGGCGGCAACTTGCCCATCTCATCTTTTACGTCGTTTGTCGGCTTTAATAGCGGGAGATTGTGCAACGCAAGACCCGTTGCCTTCGTCTCCATGTGACCAAATTCATAAGGATGAATATATTGAGAACGCTTAACCACGCCCCATAGAACGCTGATAGGGTTTTCCATAGCAATATGCTTTGCACAACAATGCGCTTGGACCCATAATTTTTCTGTCCAGACCAGGGCGGCTATACGCTCGGCATGTCTCGGCATCCCCTTTCCATACCACCTGTTACCGCTATTTGACATAGCAGTACAGTCAGGATGCAGTATTGCCAAATCCCAACCCCTCTCTATAACCTCCATTACATCCCCTTGAATATGCCAGTCCGGGTTCCCTCTCGTGGGAACCAAATCACAGGAATACGCCTCATGCCCAAGCTTCCTGAAAGCCTGGCAGACAACTTGTGATTCTTCACAGCCTATAAAGACTTTCATTATGCTCCCTCAAGTTATTCAGCCGCTTAATAATCCGCTCAATGTCTTTTAACAGATCTAGGTTAGACAGCTTTGGGGCGCGGACTAGCCCGCCCTTTCGTCCTCGTTGGGATAGGGTGAGTTTAGGCATCTTGCGCTGACTCGTGTTTAACAATCTTCAGTCTATTCTGGCCCCTTAAGTCAGAATAATATCTCGGCATAGGCTCTGTCCTGAATTCACATACCACAACCCCGTCGGGTTGTTTCTTGCTAATTGGTACGATGAATTGAAATCTGATTTCTTCATCTATTTCATCTTCAAGCATACCCCGCTCTACTTCATAACGGAGTTCTCTTAATAATCTTTCGATCCTCTCCATTCTCATTGTGGAATCTGTTCTCATTACCTATCTCCTATCAGCTTGCCCATTAATAACGGCTTTAATATGGCTTTCATACAAGCTCACTCAGATCGTCAACAGCCTCAATCAAGCTATCAAATGCCTTATTGCAGCTCTCGCGCAATCCTGTGAGTTCGCCTATAAACTTATCCAAGGCATCACGCTCTACTGCGATACGTTTTCTATGCTTCTGTATCTCAATAACTATCTGCTTTATTTCCATGTTTATTCTCCTCGGCCTATAAGCCGTGTCATACTCGGATTAATCTCAAGCATCTTCTTCACGCATTCCGCCTGCCCTTCCGGCCTTCCCAGCTTGACGTATTCTTGACGCATTCTGTTTAAGAACCAGTCGTCCTGTAGGTTCTGGTAGTGGTGATCGATGCACACTGGCAGTCTTTCGCTCTGGGCTGGGTTATTACAATCGTCTACAGAACACTTGCCATTGGTTTTCTGAGTAACTTCTGGCGCATCACAGCAGCCTATCCAGCGTTTGCCACGAATGAATACCCCAATCCCGACAGGCTGCGCCATCTTGCGGGCCTGCTTCTCTCCCTTGCGCTGCTTGGCTATCACAGGGAGCGCGAGCTTGATAAGCCCCAGCGTATTCTGTTTCTCAATATCAGACTTGCCCCGCATTACCGTATTCCATGCTTTCTCCAAATCTCCACGGTTTGTACGGACGATTGGCCAAATATCCTCTGTCCATGCCCCCTTACTGTCTTTGGGCTTGGCGAGCATCCAGAGTTCGTCCAGGATGGAGGTCATTGACTTAACCTGAAATCATTATGTTTTATTTTAGTTATAATCCTTTCACCATTCCGGGCCTTCAGCTCTACTTTAGGCCGCGCCACAATCCCTTCAGCAATAAAGTCACCCCAGATAGAGTTAAATCCCGCCCGAGTCATTTCAACCATATCCGACAATGTTCCTGAGCCAATAATCGGCACTATCTCCAGATTCAGGGCTTCAGCAATTTCAACAACCGACTCCCTCCGTAACCAGAAATCACCTATTTTTACATCAAACAGAACAAAATCCTGTTGTTCGCGATATTTGCCGCCCGACTGAATCCCGCCGCCGAATCCTTCTCCATACAAGCAAGCACCATCAGGAAATTTCTCTGCCAGCGATTTCCTTGCTTCGTCGTTGTGGAACCGCTGCTCAAGCCGAGTCACCAATTTAGCCGGAATCTGCGCTCTGTCAGTCTTCCCGCCGAAGGCGATTCCATAAGCCATGCTGTCTTCAGAGTAAGATGAAGACATTACCCTGATATTTGTGCCATCAACCTTTTCCGTGAATTCCCATTCATTTTCATCAAGATAGCCAAACTCGGGCAATGAATAGCTGCCTTGCAGCAAGGATTTGTACTTTGTTGCCGGATCGCGCTTAAACACAGTTTGTATTTTATGATAAGTTTCCATATCTCACCTCTCTAGTTGGCGTCCCTAAGTTCAACCATGTTATGGCCTCTGGCCGTATTGCATGGCTCACAGGCTAACGTCAGGTTGTTGTCATTATCCAGGCCGCCCCTGGCTAACGGGATTTTGTGTTCCAGTGTCAGCTCTGATAGCTTGAATTCCTGCTTACACCAGTGACAGTTTTTTGTCTTCCTGTACAACCTTTTCTTTCGTGATCTGGTTTTTCCCGCACGACGTTTAGCAGGGCTGCCGGTTATCTTCGGTTGAGAGAGTGCCATCTGAATAGCCTCTGTGGCTGTACAACCCTTTATTCCCTTAACCGTCTGCCCAACGTAAGCTGTTCTATTCTTTGAAAAAGGATAGTAATTCACCAACAAATTCCCCCCTGTTATCTGAATATGCCCATGCTCTAATACACGAACAGCCATGTTGTGCTGGTGAGCAAGCCTTTCAAGTTGCTCGATGATGCCCATATTCACCTCTTGAATAGTTACATTTATTAAGGACATAGCTACCCCCTTTCTCCCTACCGGTAGCTACTACCTGCAAGGATACTCGGTGCCCTTTCTTCCTACCGGCTCCGTATATCTGCACTGGACAGGGGGCGTCCCTTTCTAGAGTGCCAACCATCGCTTTTTTAAGCCTAGCGCCCGGCATTGTCCACATGGATACGCTCCACCGTTGGCTTTCCCGACAGCGGAATTGGAGGGAGGTTGACGCTTTAAGGGGAATCTGTGCTAGAATATTCACAGATTGGTTAAGGCGGCTAACCTGATCAACCAATTCAGGGGATGTACTCCCCGGCAGACGCCTCGTTCCGCAATGGTTCGGGGCGTCTTGCTTTGAAGACTGGCTGAAATGTTGTTCCATGTCAAGCGCGCCCCTTTGTTCTTTCTTTTGAGACGGGCCGCATTATGAATTTCACGGTATCTGAATGTTTACGTTTTGAATCTTCGGCATCAAATTCTATCCAGGCTCCGCAAACGCGGCAGGAGGAATAAAAGTTATCCACCTCATCGCTTTGAAATCCATCAACCTTGTTGTGGCAGACAGGGCAGACACATTCGTAATTCACCCAATCAAACATTCCCATCTTCTCTACCTCCCTACTGTGGGTGAGTTAATCGCTTTTCTGGAACTCGTTGTCATATGGCACGAATTGAGTTTCAATATTCCAGCCATCTACTCCGTCTGATGCTTCGTACCTGTATATCCAGCCGCCAGCTACACGTAGAACGTATACATTTTTCTCTATCTTAATTTCATCGTGAAGCTGCATGTCATAAATAGTCATCGTCATTACTCATTACCTCTCAATAAATCAGCACAGGTTTGGCAGAGAAGCTTGTTCGCCCCTTTCTCAGGTTGGGCTAGTGCCATCATTTCACCGTTATCGAACTTATGCCCGCACCAGAAACAGGTGTCCATAGGGCGCATTTTATTTCTGGCGCTTCTGTATTTTTCTGACATCACCAGAAATTCTTTATTGCACCAGTTAAACTTTATTGTTTTTCTTCTGCTCGGCACTATTTTTGATAGTTCCATCACTCATTACCTCTCTGTGGTGCGGGTGTTCCATCGCTTTATTAGATTCTTTTTGGCTTTTATCCTCGGCTTATACCCGCAACCGTCTATAAAAACATAATCTTGCTTCATGCATACCTCGCAGTTATCGCAACATATTCTAGCAATGCCGTTGTAGGCAAGAGTATCCTCTTGATGATCTATCCATATAGCCTTATTGGCATCACAAAACGGACACGGCTCT
>Ga0209633_10003143_pt1 | contig 15373 bp, 14 predicted proteins | sample Cruoilmetagenom1_FD_187290 | JGI IMG/M metagenome (GOLD analysis project Ga0209633, IMG submission 187290) | Oil polluted marine microbial communities from Coal Oil Point, Santa Barbara, California, USA - Sample 1 (SPAdes) (version 2) | ecosystem: Environmental > Aquatic > Marine > Oil seeps ... | reverse complement strand
TCACAATCTCGCGTTCGCCATGATAGCTCGCCGCATATCCGAGCAGCGATGAAATCATCAACGGCGTTTCCTGCATCAGCCCGTATAAAGTCAATGAATACCGCTCCTATCAATAATCTTCGTATGGGCTCATCACGGCTTAACCGCTATGCTTACTCGGCAGGCCTGCTAGTTGGCCGCCATCGGCGATGAGCGCCGAGCCGGTGACCATGGCAGATTCCTCTGAGGCCAGAAAAAGAATAGTGTAAGCAATATCTTTCGGGACTGCGACGCGTCCGAGCGGAACCAGTTCCGCCATACCCGCGAGCATGGTTTCGCGATCTGGAAACATCTCGGCAACCGGGTCCAGCATTTCTGAATCCACATATGTCGGATGAATGCTGTTGCAGCGAACGCCGTAAGGGGCGCCGTGGAGGGCCACCGATTTCGTCAGCATCGTGACGCCGCCCTTGGTGGCGCTATAACCGGCGATATCCTCGCCGCCGACAAGTCCAGCGATCGAGGAAATGTTGACGATCGACCCGCCATTGCCTGCCTGCCGCATAGTTTTTACGCCATGCTTGCAACCCAAAAAAACGCCGGTCAGGTTGACCGCGACCATGGCGTTCCAGTCCTCAAGGGACAAATCCTCAAAATTTCCGGCGCGGCCCGTGCCCGCGCAATTGACAAGTATGTCCGTCCGATTCTGTGTTTCAAGACAATGAGCGAAGAGCCGCTCCCATGCCGCTTCGCTTGAGACATCAAGATCGAATGCCGTTGCTGCTGAGCCAATGCTTTCAGCGGTAGCATGCGCGCCATCCAGGTCGATATCCGCGACAATAACAACCGCGCCTTCTTTAGCGAAGAGTTCGCATGTTGCGCGCCCGATGCCTGATGCGCCGCCGGTGACGATTGCGACTTTGCCTTCCAGTCTTCCCGACATAATTAGAACCTTTGCATACCGCTAAATATGATGCGCCACCGCTACGGCGCTGGCGTGTACTTGACACGCAACTCAATTGACGCGTCGATATCGCCGTCGGGCGTGAAGCGGCGCAGCGTGCCGATTTCCTCGAACGTGCCGTCCGCGCCAGAAAATTCTCCCGTACCGCCGACGATGACGCCAAGGCCTGATGGAGCCGGACCTACATTGGAAGCGTGGACGAGATTGCCAGTCCAGTCATCGGTTCTTTTATGCGTCTCGGAAAATATCGATCCAACTTCAGGCCCAAGACTTTCTTTTTCATAGAGTAACAGCGAGCCGCGCCCGTTGATTACGACGGTCCAATAGGTGTCCCATACATTCTTGTCGTTGAATTCATCGACGATCGGAAAGTCTTCCAGTTCACTGGCAAACCCGATGACAGCGCCATCGCCATCGCGCACCTTTGCGATCAACCCGAGCGAATGGCCCGCTGGCGTTGGTTGTAGAGGTTGGATGTCTGCGGGTAGCTGTTTGAGAGGCATCGCGCCGCTATGGGTGATTGCGACGATATCCTCAGCTCCTTCGATGAAAAATGAGATCGTCATTTCATCTTGAGAAACGATTTGCGCCCTGTCGACTGGGTCGCCGCATCCGCTTAGCCCGAGCAACGCAAACGAAGAGAGTGCGACTATCGCAATGCGCTCTATGGGAGATGGGAATTGCCATGGTCGGTTCATCGAACATCTCCGTCTCAAGGTATTTCAGCAGGCCGAGTGAGAAAGTTTGGCCGGGCAGGAATGCAGGATTGTTACAGCCAGATCATTCCATCCCAGCTGGGCGGGGCCAATAGCGGAAAACGCTCAGGGAGGCCGGGCGAGGCTGCGCATCTAGCGGGAAAACAGGGAGATTTCTAGGTGGAATCCGTCATTTCAGAGATTTGCGTCCCGTGTAGCTTTACCCTGGCGAATGCTGGCTGAGATTAGCGCGACAACGCTTCATGTAAACGCTCACAGAAAGGACCTTGAAATCATGGATGGACAAGATGCTCCTAGCGTCGGACACACGACGCTCAAACCGCTGCTGCAAGTGCGCCCGGCGTTTTTCAACGCCGCCGATCTGCCCTGGACGCCCTGGGTGATTGAGGGAACGCATTTCAAGCTGCTCAACATCGATAAGAAAACCGGTGGTTATACCATTCTTCTCAAAGTCGACGCCGGCAATGATGCGCCGGTTCATGGCCATCTGGGCGCAGTGGAAGGATATGTCATCGAAGGTGAGTTTGGTTATGACGATGACCGCGGCGCCGCCGGCAGTTATTTTTATGAGGAGGCGCTGACACGCCATCAGCCGGATTCGCCTGGCGGGACGGTAATGTTCGCCATCGCCTACGCCCCTATCGTCGGTTATGACGAGGAAGGTAATGTGGCGGGGGTTGTCGATGCGCGCGTGATGTACGAAATGGCGGCAGCAGCAGGTGCAGCGGATCATTTGGCGCACCTTGCCGATTTTCCAAGTTAACGAGCGAGGCGTTTGACCAATGTCAAAAGTATTCGCCTCGCAAGGCGATCTTGAGGAAAAGCGCATAACCTTTGCCGAACTGTCTCCGGGGCGGGCTTATGCGTATACGGCGGAAGGCGATCCTAACACCGGGATTGTTATCGGCGACGACGGCGTGATGGTGATCGACACACAGGCGACGCCTGCGATGGCCGAGGACGTGATCGCCAAAATCCGCACGGTTACGGACAAGCCCGTAAAATACGTTGTTTTATCCCATTACCACGCCGTTCGCGTTCTGGGCGCATCGGCCTATGGCGCTGATCATGTCATCGCAAGTCAGGACACATACGACCTCATTGCCGAGCGCGGCGAGCAGGACATGGCCTCCGAAATCGGACGGTTTCCGCGTCTCTTCCAAGGGGTTGAAACCGTTCCGGGTCTCACCTGGCCGACCATCAGCTTTAAGGGCGAAATGACGATCCGTATGGGAATGCTCGAAGTTAAACTGATGCAACTAGGGCGCGGCCACACAAAGGGCGATACCGTCGTTTGGCTTCCTGAACAGAAAGTGTTGTTCTCGGGGGATCTCGTTGAATATGGCGCAACGCCCTATACAGGCGACGCCTATCTGACGGACTGGCCACAAACGCTCGACAATCTTGAGGCTCTTGGGGCCAAGGCGGTGGTGCCGGGCCGAGGCGATGCGCTGACATCGCCGGATATGGTGAAAGCCGGTATTGACGGCACCCGCGCCTTCATCCGCGACATGTTTGAGGCGGTAAAGGTAGGCGCGGCGGCCGGTAAAAATCTTCAGGCGGTTTACAAAGACACATATGATGCGCTGGCGCCAAAATATGGCGACTGGGTGATCTTTGATCATTGCCTGCCGTTTGACGTCACCCGCGCCTACGATGAGGCGCGCGGAGTTCGCGATCCACGCATCTGGACAAACGAACGCGATCAACAAATGTGGGTCGATCTCGAAGGGAGCGGCGCATGACGACGGTCTTGTCGAATGGCCTTCGTAAGCAGTACGGGTACAAACCGTCGCCGGATCAGTCCGCAGCAAAAACGCCGCATCATCCAGTCGTCATCGTCGGCGGCGGGCTCGTTGGCCTCACAACCGCTATTGAGTTCGTCGCTAAAGGCGTGCCGGTCGTTGTCCTGGAGCGCACGAATACGGTGAGCGAAGGCTCACGTTCGATCTGTCAAGCCAAGCGCACGCTTGAGATATGGGACCGCCTCGGGATTGGCGATGTCATGGTCGAGCGCGGCGTGACGTGGAAGACGGGCAAAGTTTTTGACGACGATCAGCTGCTCTACAGTTTCGACATGTTGCCGGAAAGCGGGCACAAAATGCCCGCCTTCGTTAACCTGCAGCAATATTATGTTGAAGAATATTTGATCGACCGTTTGGTGGAACTCGGCGGCGGCGTTCGCTGGCGGAATAATGTTATATCGATTGAGCCGCACGCTGACCACGTCAAACTGACGATTGAAACACCGGACGGTCCTTATGAACTGACCTGCGACTGGTTGATCGCCTGCGACGGCGCACGGTCAGGCGTGCGCCGGAGCCTTGATCTTTCCTTCGACGGCCAGGCGTTTCAGGACAAGTTCCTGATTACTGACGTTAAGATGAAGGCTGATTTTCCAAGTGAGCGATGGTTCTGGTTCGAGCCGCCTTTCCATAATGGACAGACTGCGCTTCTCCATCGTCAGGCCGACGATGTCTGGCGGATCGATCTGCAACTTGGCTGGGACGCCGATAGTGAGGAAGAAAAGCGACCGGAGCGTGTTGAGCCGCGCATAAGGGCCATGCTGGGCGACGATGTTGATTTCGAAATTATCTGGATCAGCGTTTATGTTTTTCAGTGCCGCACGCTTTCCGACTATGTACATGGACGCGTGATTTTTGCCGGCGACGCCGCCCATCAGGTCTCACCCTTTGGTGCGCGCGGAGGCAATGCTGGCGTTCAAGATACGGATAATCTTGGTTGGAAGCTGAAGTTGATCCTTGACGGATTGGCGCCGTCGAGCCTTCTTGAAACCTACACGGACGAACGCCTTTATGCGGCTCGCGAAAATCTCTTGAATTCGACGCGTGCGACAGATTTTATTACGCCAAAATCAAAGACCAGTCGCGTTCTTCGGGATGAAACGCTGGCTTTGGCGGCGGAATACGGATTTGCACAATCCCTTGTCAATTCTGGAAGACTATCCGTACCCGCGCACTTAAAAGACTCCACACTAAATACGGCCGATGAGGATCACTTTGAATGTAGTCTTGGGCCGGGTTCGCCCGCAAAAGATGCGCCTATAGTCGCTGGCGGAACGCCCGCCTGGTTTCTTGATGAGATAGGCGACCGCTTTACGGCGATCGCTTATGAACCAAACGGCGCCAATCTGCCCGTCGAGGTCAACGTTGACGGAATTCCGGTAGACGTGAAATGCGTCGGGTCGCAACACCCGATTGGCGACAGCGATGACCTGATGCGGCAGCGCTACGATATGATGCCGGGGAGCGTCTATTTGTTTCGCCCGGATCAACATATTGCGGCGCGCTGGCGCGGCTTTGACGCTGACAAGCTTGAACGAAGCGTCATGCGTTCAGCTGGGAGGGGCTGCTGATGGAATTAGAAGCGACGCGAAAGGCGTTAAATTTCGGTTCGGCGTTTGAGGATGGCGATGCATTTTATGCCGCGCTGGTTGATGCGATTGACGCGGCTGGAGACGACCGCGCGCCGCAGTTTCTGGCGCGGCTGGTGCTCATCCTCGCTAATCAGATCGGGCATGAAGATCTGTTGGAGGCGGCTATAGAAGCGGCGACAGAGGGTATGGACAACGTGTCCGCCTCAGGACGCGGTTAACTATAAAAGCGACCGATTTCAGCGGTTTCTCTGAGGCATTTGGGCTGATCGTAAATCTGTTATAATGTGTGGAAACGCGCCTGCTCGGCCGGGCGCAAAAGAAAGTTATCGGATTGAAGCTGCGCCGGAGAAGAGTATTGCGATGAGTGTAGCAAGCCGTGAACACAATAACGCGCTTGAAGTCTATCATAAGCTTTTGACTTGTCAGCACTTTGAGGAGGTTGCGACTGGCGTCTTGCACCCTTTGGCGGAACATCTTTCGGCGCAGACCGCGTCGTTCCGGCAGTTTCACTTTAACGGCGATCACCTTTCTATCGGGCGCAATTGTTGCCATAGAGTCGCTGACCGGTCTCATAGTCAATACACAGATTATTTCCATCAGATGGACCCGGTGCTTCAGTACGGTATGCAGCCGGGCGGGCGCCTAGGGTCGATTTCCCGTTTCGGATTTGATCTGTTTCGCCTTGCCGACATTTGCGATTATAGGAGCCTTACGCGCACGGAGTATTATCAAGATTTCTTCCGCCCCAATCATATTCACCATGTGCTCGTTTTGGCGTTTCGTCTGTTTGGCAATCGCGATCAGGTCGCGCTGCTCGGATTTCACCGGCCTTCGGGTGAGCCGGGCTTTACAAAACGAGACATTGTCCGCGCCCGCCAGGCGGCGCCGGCTGTTCTTTCCGCCCTGAACGGCATGACGCTTGAGAGCGCGCTTCAACGCAATCGCACTATCATCGATAGTCTTGAGCTGGCTTCACGCGATATGGGCGTCGCCCTTCTCGACGAGGACTATTCTGTGCTCTATGCGAACCAGCGGGGGCGTTTGGCGCTCGATCTGGTTCAGGACGAAGACAAAGGCCAGATCGTAGGTGGAGAGAGTGGCGTCCTTGGGGAGATGGAACGCATTTGCGAATCTTCCGACTGGACGTCATCGCAAGTGTTGCGTGAAGGGCGTCGAGTGGCGATCACTAACCCTCGGCATGGCGGAGACGGAAGTGCGACGGTGCGTATTCGGCCGCTTGTGAGAGAAAAAGGCGGGGCTGCGTTCCTCGTTACGACGGAGGGCGACGCGAAAAACGATGGCCTTCTGGAACAACGAATGGCGTCGTTTGGTTTGACGTCTCGCGAAAAGGACCTCGCGAAGCTGTTAGCGCGTGGGTATTCTAATCAGCGCATCTCGGATACTTTGTGCATCAGTATACGCACTACTGAAAACCATTTGCGCTCTATATACTCGAAAGTCGAAGTGAAAACGCGCAGCCAGTTAATCTGCCGGTTGTATGCGGAATCGCATGAAGCTGATTAAAAGCGGTGGTTACCGAATGCTCGAATCTTGCGATTTTCCTACTGTCTAGAAATCGAAGACGTCATCCCTTGTCCCTTCCAAAAACTCGATTCTAGTGAATTCATTGGTATTTAGTGACCGATCTTATTTCGCTGAAATCTAAATTTTGCTCCCTGATCCGCCGAAAATGTTCCTTGTTAATTTGCGTAGGGAAATCCTGTCTAAAGTACTGAATTCGCTGCAGTCTTCGGTCTGAAAATTCGAAAAATGGGCCCAAAGCATATATTTTCCCTGTAAATTCCCATTTATCAGGGAAAGCTGAGTGGAGACGCGTTGCGGCAGGACTGCACCGCCCACCATTCAGTTGTCCCAGCCGAAAACTAAATTCTGAGATATTCATGATGAAATCCACTAAGATGTGGCGTTGATTTTATTGCGCCTGAAGCAGGAATTGATGTTGGAACAGGTGCGTTCTTCTCAAAACTGAGATGCCTTGACTGCACAACTGTCTTGAGCGTGATGCATTTACACCGTATACTGAATGTATATGTCAGCCAATACAATAGTATACGAGTGCATCTGAATTCGGATAAGCGCGCCCGGTTCACGACGGAAAATTTCTCGCGGCCTTATTGATACAACGTCGAATCTGGGCGGATTGCATAATGAGTGCGACAGAATCTGGTAAATCGTAGAGACATCAGGGTGGGGCAAGTCCTATGAGACTTCTGATTCCAATTCGCGAACCAGGCCACGAAAGAAACGTGGGTTTTTGGTCGCGGCGCGGGCAAAATCGCTTTCTTGCGCATGCCCCTTCGCACGCATCATTGCGACCAGGGTGCGTCGTTCCGCACCGCCCCAGCCGTCAAGGGCTGGTATTATCGAGACGGCGGGCGCCAGCATAGCGAAAGCGCGGCGTTCGGCGGTGGGCCAGTTTTTCATTGATCGCACGCCAAGGGCGGCCGCGAGTTTGGCCGCAAGCCGCCGCTCAGCCGCCTTTCGCGAGGCGACAGGTTCCGCCGCCAGCATCCCCGCCGCGCGGGCGCCAAGCCGCGACAGCAACGCTTCGCTAAAGTGATCGTCTTCATTGAACCCCGGCAGGTCCAGCACGAGATCGCCGATGGCCAGAGCTTTCAGCGTTGCGACAGTGCTGCGTTGCGCGCCAGGCCGGGCAAGGCGCGCTGCTTCGCGCGCCGCGAGCTTCTTTTGCGCGGCTGCGATGGGTCGGAAGCCGAGCCGGTAGTAAAACCAGTAGGCGCCGCTTTTGATCGCTTCGGCATTCCCCTCGCCGAACTGATAGCCATTGATGATGAACCGCCGTACGCCGAACAGTGTTTGGAATGCACGCAGCATCTCGACCCAAAGGAAAGCCGCCTCGCCGCCGCGGAAAGGATCAAAGATGTTGATGCCTGTGTTCGCCTGGCGAAAGAGCGCCGTCACGCCGCCATAACCGATCGGCACGCCGTTTGAGAACAACAGATAGCCGTAATTGGCTTCAATGCTCATCCGGTGCCGCGGTACGGCGCCGATGACAGCCAGCGCAGCGCCTTCGCCGAGATCGCACCAGTGGACTTCGCTTGGGTTGGCGTAACTTATTGAAACAACTTCGCGGCAGCGCGCCGTAAGGGCCGCGCGGGTAACGTCGATCACCTCCCGCGCCTGGTGCGGCGTAAGCGGCGAGGTGCGCCTGAGCGGCGTAGCGATGCGGCGAACTGGATCGGGCAGCGGGCGACGCATCGCGCTTCGCATCACGCAAGGCTTAGCGTGCAAGGCGTTATGAGTGGTCGACCAGCGCGACCCTTTCAGATCCCAGACGATGGGTGGTTCGGCGGCGGTCCAGAGCTGATCGGCGTCAATTCCCGATGCGGCGCCCAGCGCTTGGATCATCCACTGAAGATCAGTATCCACATCATATCGTCGCGCGATGGCGATCCATTCACGCGTCGCATATTCGCCGCTGTCAAAACCATCGCGTTCGGCGATGCGTGCAAACGCCCGCAAAGGGAGATCGAGCCGTGAAGAATCAGCGTAATTACGCCAGTCGAATTCAACTTCGTTCGCGGCGTTGCGCGCCAGCCATCGCACGACGGGAAAGGGGAACACATGGCGCGTCTTTGAGCCGACAATGCCTGAATCATCGAGTGTAGCGCGGGCTGTCCGCGGCGTCTTCTTGAGCCACGTCTCCACCTTCTCCAACGCCCGCACGACACATCGAAGCGTTTGCGGATCGCCTGGGAACGCGCGCAGATAAAGAAGATCTTCATGCAATCGAACCAGCGCTCGCATCGTGCGCGGCGGTTGCGCGGACAATACTGTGATTAATTCACGCTTGCGCCGCTCTATATCCGGCCCGTAGACGTTGCGGATTGATCTAAGTTCGTTGCGGCCTTTGGGTGTTGATTTCAACGGGTCTGGCATGAGGGTTCAGCCATTTATGCTCGCGTTCCATGAAACAGGACTGCAATCGCGAGGGTGTCAATGCAGCGTTATCGACTGATGTGAGCACGGAGAAAAGCGTAGTTCAAGACCATCGGATGCTCGCGATTGACGCATAGGCGTTTTTGCCCCGGCGCCGGTGGGGTCGGTTTTGGCGCCTCTTGGTTTTTAATGGAGACAATCTGTCATGATGACCAGCTGTCGAAAGTTGGAAATAGTTTAACGGCTGGGCTCGTAACTGCATATTGCACGCCATCAAAGGGATCTTAGAATCGTGTCCGCCGCCATCTTAGCTAGTTCATCGCGCGATATCGGCCCGCGCGATTTGAACCATGTATGGGTCCAATTCAGCATCCCAAAAAATAGCATGACTTTTGCGCGAAGCCGGGCTCTTTGGCGCTTCAATGACGGCTTGGCGCGGGCGAGCGTCGCCTCAACGAGTGCAATGATTTTACGTTGTTTGGCGACAATCTCGTTGCGTTGTTTGTCAGGCAACGAAGACAACTCATAGAGCAGTACTTTCTGCTTGTCCGCCGCGCCAACATAGCGGCTCAAAAGCGCGTGGGCGATGGAATGTAATTCCTGGTCGGGCGGTTGTTTCTCGTCAGCGGCGCTCAAAGCAATGCTGAGCAAATCGTCAATATGTGCAGTCATCACATAAAACAGGATCGATTCTTTTGAAGGGTAATAATGATAGATCAGTGATTTGGAGACGTTACAGAGCGACGCCAGTTCTGACACTGAGGCGCCCGCGAAGCCGTCTCTGGCGAATAGTGTCGACGCTTGTTCGGTAATCACTTCGCGTTTTTTATCGTAATCAGCTGCTTGTGTGCGCGCCATATGGCTTTACCCTTTTGCGCGTAAATCGCGTATACGCACAGCCTTTCCGACGGACCGCTCCAGGAAATCAGGATCGACGATGTTTACCGGGGCGGTCACTCCGATGATTCTTTTGATCTGGCCTGCGAGGGTCTTTGCAGCGGCGTGGCGCGCATTGCCGTCAATATTTTCACGCGCCTCGACATAGACCGTTAGTATGTCCATGCGGTCGGGCCGCGTGATTTCAAGAAGATAGTGCGGCGCCAGTTCGGGAATGGTCAGGATCTGTTCCTCGATCTGTGTCGGGAAGACATTAACCCCGCGAATGATCATCATGTCATCGTCGCGTCCTGAAATACGTTCAAGCCGGCGCATGGTTCTCGCTGAGCCGGGTAGGAGCCGCGTTAAGTCCCGTGTGCGATACCGTATGATCGGCATCGCTTCCTTGGTTAGCGACGTAAAAACAAGTTCGCCAAGCTCGCCATCCGGCAGGGCGACGCCGGTTTTGGGGTCAATAACCTCCGGGTAGAAATGATCTTCCCAGACCGTCAGGCCGTCCTTGGTTTCAACGCATTCATTGGCGACGCCGGGGCCAATAACTTCAGAAAGGCCGTAAATATCAACGGCGTCAATCGCAAACGCGCCTTCAATTTCTGCGCGCATGGCTTCGGTCCAGGGTTCGGCGCCAAAAATCCCAATCTTCAGCGAAGCGCCGCGCGGATCGATCCCCTGGCGGCGGAATTCATCGAGGATCGACAGCATATAACTTGGCGTCACCATGATAATGTCCGGTTCGAAATCGCAAATGAGCTGCACCTGCTTTTCGGTTTGCCCGCCGGACATGGGGATCACGGTACAGCCAAGCGCTTCCGCGCCGTAATGTGCGCCAAGCCCGCCGGTAAAAAGCCCATATCCGTAGGATACGTGGACTTTCATGCCGGGCCGTCCTCCAGCAGCGCGGATTGAACGCGCGACAACTGAGCTCCAAGTTTCGATATCGTTTTTTGTATATCCTACGACGGTTGGTTGGCCTGTCGTTCCTGATGAAGCATGAACGCGGATGATATTATCCATCGGCGCTGCGAAAAATCCGAATGGGTAAGCGCTGCGCAAATCCGCTTTGGTAGTGAACGGAAATTTTGCTATATCGGCAAGCGTTTGCAGGTCGCCCGGGTGAAGGCCGGCTTCGTCAAATTTCGCCCGATAGGGTTTTGAGTTTTCATAGGCGTGCGCCAGAGTCGATTTCAACCGCGAGAGCTGTAATGCTCTGAGCTCTTCCGAAGATAGGCGCTCTGCGTCATCAAGCAAGGGAACGTAATTGTTAACCGCCATAGTTGCGGCCTAGATCGCGTTCATTGTTAGAAGATCATAGCTCGCGACCGCTTCATCGTTCTGGTTGGTTACCAGAACATCCCAGCGCACCTCGCCATACTCGTCATTGCGTTTCTTTTTTGATTTGGCGGTGAGGCGTACTTTTATCGTATCTTCCGCTGGGACTGGCGTTAGAAAACGCAATTCATCGAGCCCGTAATTGGCGAGCACCGGGCCCGGCGCCGGGTCAACGAAAAGACCCGCGGCGAAGGACAGAAGAAGATAGCCATGGGCGACTCGGCCGGGAAAGAACGGGTTCGCTTTTGCGGCTTCCTCATCCATATGGGCGTAGAAATTATCACCGGTGAATTCGGCGAAGTGTTCGATGTCCTCCAGTGTAATTGTGCGCTCTTTAGTTTCGATGGTTTTGCCGATTTCAAGCTCGTCGAATTTCAGCCGGAACGGGTGGGGCTCACTGGCGTCGATGCCGGCGCCTTTCATCCATATATTGGTGACGCCGTTGATGATGGCGGGTGATCCCTGAATGGCGGTTCGCTGCATATAGTGTTTGACGCCGCGCACGCCGCCCAGCTCCTCGCCGCCGCCGGCGCGGCCGGGGCCGCCGTGAACCAGAACCGGAAGGGGTGATCCGTGTCCGGTCGATTCTTTGGCGCAATCGCGGTTGATGATGGCGATACGTCCGTGCCAGGCGCCCGCGCCCAGCGCGAAATCGCGTGCGGTCTGCGGGTCATGCGTAAACAACGACATGACAAGAGAGCCTTCGCCGCGGTTACAAAGATGGATCGCATCATGGATGTCTTTGTAAGGCATCAAGGTTGACACCGGGCCAAAGGCCTCGACTGCGTGCGCTTTGACGGCCTGGTGCGGGTTATCACAACGCAGGAGCACTGGCGACATAAAGGCGCCGTTTTCATCATCACCATCGATTACATCAACTTTTTCCGGATCGCCGAATACGATTTCAGATTCGCTGGCCAACGTTGCGATTTTTTCGCGAACGTCATTGCGTTGCGTCTGGCTAACCAAGGCGCCCATGCGCACGCCGTCATTTTCAGGATTGCCGACGGTGATTTTTGCAAGGCGCGCCTTAAGCGCGTCTTCGGCGGCGCCAAGCACGTCTGCATGCACGAAGGCGCGCCGGATGGCGGTGCATTTTTGACCTGCTTTTACCGTCATTTCGCGAACGACTTCTTTAATAAAGAGATCGAATTCCGGCGTATCCGGCTTCGCGTCGGGACCAAGCACGGATGCATTCAAACTATCTTGTTCCGCAACAAAGCGCACGCTCTGGCTCATAACGCGCGGATGGCTTTTGAGCTTGCTGGCGGTAGATGCAGAACCCGTAAAGGAAACGACGTCTTGCCCGGTCAAATGATCGAACAGATCCCCCGTCGACCCAACGATAAGTTGGGCCGCCCCTTCCGGCAATCGACCTGTTTCAATCATGATACGGAAGGCCGCTTCGGCAAGATAAGCGGTGGCTGTCGCTGGTTTAATGATCGCCGGCATTCCGGCAAGCAACGAGACGGAGAGCTTTTCAAGCATCCCCCAGACAGGGAAGTTGAACGCGTTGATATGGATCGCCGCACCTTGGAGAGGAGTGTAAATATGCTGGCCCATGAAAGTCCCCTCGCGGGAAATTTGCTCAGCGGCTCCATCGATCAAAACGCGGTCGTCAGGCAGCTCACGTCGGCCCTTTGACGACATGGAAAACAGCGTGCCCGCGCCGCCTTCAATATCGATCCAGCCATCCTTGCGGGTCGCGCCTGAATGGACATTCAGAGCGTATAGCTCTTCTTTGCGCTCCATGATTGCTTTGCCGAGGTCTTTTAAAATATAGGCGCGATCATGAAAGGTCAGTTTGCGAAGAGATGGGCCGCCCGTATTGCGCGCATGATCGAGCACAGATTTGAAGTCGAGACCTGACGAGCTTGTTTGCGCAACTGTCTTGCTGGTAATGGCCGAGGGGATGGCGACCATGGCGTCTGCGCCCTCTACCCATTTTTCGGCGGCGTAGTTTCTAAGGATTAGCGCTGACATGGTTCTCTCCAAAATTTTTGTGACTTACTGGCCCTTAAACACGGGCTTTCGTTTGTTCATGAAAGCATCGACGCCTTCGCCGTAATCAGCTGTGCGTCCAAGTTCGCGCTGCAAATCCCGCTCATGGTCAAGTTGCTCATCAAGCGAGCGGGAAGAGGCGCTACGTATTGCGGCCTTGATTGCGGCCAGGCCCTTTGTTGGTGCGGAGGCGAATTTTGCTGCAAGTGCATCAGTTTCTTCTTGTAGTTTTTCATCGTCAACGGATTTCCAGATCAAGCCCCATTCAGCGGCCGTCGCCGCCATGATCGGCTCGCCGGTAAGGGCGAGGCCAAGCGCACGGGCCTGGCCGACAAGGCGCGGGAGAACCCATGTGCCGCCTGAGTCCGGGACAAGACCGATATTGGCGAATGATTGGATGAATTTTGCGCCTTTAGCGGCAATGACAATATCGGCCGCAAAAGCGATATTTGCGCCAGCCCCCGCTGCTACGCCGTTGACGGCGCAAATGACGGGCATCGCCAAGGATGTCAGTCGGCGGATGAGCGGATTGTAGCGATCTTCTAAAGACTCACCGAGATCAACCCCGTCGCCGCCCGGCGCCACGGCGCGATCGGAAAGATCCTGGCCCGCGCAAAATCCCCGGCCGGCGCCAGTTATCAGCAGAACACGAACGGATTGATCGCTCTCAACCTGGTCCAGCGCCTGGGAAATTTCACTATGCATCTGAACCGTAAAACTGTTCAGCCGATCTGGACGGTTCAGTGTAATCCGCGCGGCGCCGTTATCGATGGAAAAAATAATGGTTTCGAATGACATCTGAAAACTCGCTTTCGCTGGCCTCTTGTCGCCATGCATTTGCGGTTGCATTGAGCGATTGCTGAATATAATAGCATGACCAGACGGTCAATTAATAATACGCGACATTTATGGGCAGGAAGAGTGTGGATAGGCGCGACGCTATCGCAAAAGCAGTTGCGAAAAAGTTGCACCGCCTTGAAGGCACGTCTCCCGCGTGGGATCTGAAACTCGAAGACGCCGGCTTTGGCTGGGCCCGTGTTTCCATGGTAATTCGCGCCGATATGTTGAACGGTTTGCGTACGGCCCATGGCGGTTTGATTTTCGCGCTTGCCGACACCGCCTTCGCTTATGCATGCAATTCGCGTAATGCGGAGACCTTTGCCCAGCACGCGTCGATATCTTTCCTCAGCGCCGGCCGCGAGGGTGAGCGGTTGACGGCCGAAGCGCGTGAGGATGCGGCGATGGGCCGATCGGGTGTCTATACCGTTCATGTTTCTGGCGAGGACGGGCGCAGTGTCGCGATTTTTCAAGGGCTGTCGCGCACAACAGGCGGGCCGGTTATTGATGAGAGTGAAATATAAGAGGTATAAAAATGGCTGACGCGTTTATCTGTGATGCAATCAGAACGCCGATTGGGCGCTATGGCGGGACGCTGTCGACAGTCCGGCCCGACGATCTTGCCGCAATACCACTCAGTGTGCTGAAAACTCGTAATTCAAAGATCGACTGGGAGGCGGTGGACGACCTTATCATGGGCTGCGCCAATCAGGCGGGCGAGGACAATCGAAATGTGGCGCGCATGGCGGCGCTGCTCGCCGGACTGGGCGAAAAGGTTCCAGCGACGACCGTTAATCGGCTCTGCGGCTCCGGCATGGACGCTGTCACTATGGCCGCACGGGCCATCAAGGCGGGTGAGGCGGATTTGATTATCGCCGGCGGCGTTGAATCGATGTCGCGGGCGCCGTTCGTTATGGGCAAGGCTGAGGCTGCATTCTCGCGCAAGGCGGAGATTTTCGACACCACCATTGGCTGGCGGTTTGTAAATCCGGTTCTGAAAGATCAGTATGGCATCGATTCCATGCCGGAGACTGCGGAAAATGTTGCGGCGGAATTCAATGTCAGCCGCGAAGACCAGGACGCCTTCGCTTTTCGCAGCCAGAAAAAGGCGGCAGAGGCGCAAGCCAATGGAAGGCTATCTGCAGAGATTACGCCAGTGACGATCCCGCAACGCAAAGGCGATCCTAAAATTGTCGATCGTGACGAGCATCCGCGCGAGACAAGTCTTGAAACGCTGGAAAAGCTGAAACCGTTTGTAAAAAAGGATGGCGTCATTACGGTCGGCAATGCATCCGGGGTCAATGACGGCGCCGCCGCGTTGATTATCGCGTC
>Ga0209633_10003142_pt1 | contig 15373 bp, 12 predicted proteins | sample Cruoilmetagenom1_FD_187290 | JGI IMG/M metagenome (GOLD analysis project Ga0209633, IMG submission 187290) | Oil polluted marine microbial communities from Coal Oil Point, Santa Barbara, California, USA - Sample 1 (SPAdes) (version 2) | ecosystem: Environmental > Aquatic > Marine > Oil seeps ... | reverse complement strand
ACACGCTTACTTTGGATATTGACGCAAAGTCTCATCCAGCCTGGACAGGCGGCGGCGCCAAATTGATGGACCGCGGTGGACGGATTTCTAAATTTAAAGATAAATTCAAAGGCTTTGCATAACCCGCAGCTTTTGCACCGAAATAAAACCCGCCCGAACCATGTTCGTGGCGGGTTTTTTATTACCTATGTTATTATTTGGCGGTGTGCTTACGCCCGGCGAAACGCTGCTTCAAGTCTGCTAATTTGGTCAGCTACTGTATTGCCTGTTTGTGCGGCAATAGAGCCATAAAGCGACCGGTCAAGCCGCACAATGCGCTCATAAAGCGATTCTGATTTTGCCAACAAATCAAGCAAGAGAGCGGGCAAGGCATGTGCATATTTATTCAAAGGCTTGTTCATATCGTCATCAATAGTTTCAGGCACCAAGCGATATTTTTCTGCCCGCGCTTCTGCGCCCGTCATCTCACCCTCCTTAAGTGCCCTTTGGACCAATAGCCATGAGGCAACTTGCATTAGGCGTGTGGTGAGGCGCATACTTTGGCTCGCATAGATTAAAGCGTCATTGCGGCCAAGCTTTTTGCTGTCTTGGCGGCCAGGCCCGTCCAAATAGGCGGCAGTTTGTTCAACCATATCCATGCCCTCACGGAAGGTTTTCGCAAATAGCTCTGAAGCCGTAAACTCCAATAGCCGCGCCTCGGCCTGCGGCCCTAATGTATCGCCTTGCACCCCGATGCGTGTATCCGATAAAACGTGCGCGCCCGACGGCCTTATTTCATCATTCATCTTTATCTCCATCCCGGCTTTTACCCGCCAGTGTCTCATTTTTGCATACTTGGCCTAGCCTGTGCAAACCCCGCGCCATTTCTTAAGATTTATTAAAAAAACCTTCAGCAGCCGATAACTCACCCTGCTTTTTCTCAATACTAGCGTCTATTCTGGCAAGTTCAGCTTTTAGAATTTCTTTGCGCTCAGATAGCTGCGCGGTCGATACACCATACAGGTCTTCGCCAACCAAAAAGGTTTTTCCCGCGCTACGCAATTCCTGTTCGTCCATAATCTTTCCCAATTTAAAACCTTATACCCCCTCCCCCGCAAAACGCAAAGCCCTTGGCACGGTCTTTTTTACGGACGCACGTTTGATTGATAACATGCTTAATAAATTGCTAAGTATTGGTGTGTTGCCGTAACCCGTGAACTTAATGACCTATTGTGATTGAGCACACACGTTTATTCCTTTCCGCATGGCTGGGGAAATGGAAAGGAGTATACACGGTCAATAAAAATGAATAACGCAAAAACATAAAGTCCGCACATACATCTACCCTACAAAACACTGGACAATGCTTTATTTCCTACTAAAACGGCTCTAACTAAATTTTGGGCTTTATATATATATCCTTGAGGGGGACACAATGTCTGTAGCTGAACTAACCAAATTACCACCAATCATAGGCGCGCTCGGCATGTTTGTCGCGCTTATACTTTATTTCGTCGTCAAAAGATATCCTGAGGGCGATGGCAAAGTTAAGAAAATTGGCGACCAAATTCATCTGGGCGCTATGGTGTTTATGAAACGCGAATACACAATGCTGATCATGTTTTTGGCCGTTGTTGTTGTTGCTGTTTGGGCGGCCATTAATAAAGAAACAGGTATTGCCGTTATTGTTGGGGCGGTATCTTCATCCATTGCGGGTTGGCTCGGCATGTTTGCTGCCACCAAAGCTAATGTACGCACAGCGACAGCGGCGAAAGATTTTGGTTCTGCCAAAGCGCTAACCGTTGCGTTTTTTGGCGGCTCAATTATGGGTCTTTGCGTAGCGGCACTTGGCCTTATTGGTCTTGGTGGTTTGTTCATGTATTTTGGCCTTGGCGGGGATTTATCGCCTGAGAGCATGGCACACAATGTGCACGCCCTCGAAGGCTTCGGCATTGGCGCGTCATGTGTGGCGCTGTTTTCTCGTATTGGCGGCGGTATCTTTACCAAGTCTGCAGACGTTGGCGCAGACCTTGTTGGTAAAATCGAAGCTGGCATTCCCGAGGATGACCCGCGTAACCCGGGCGTGATTGCGGATAATGTTGGTGATAATGTTGGCGATGTTGCTGGCATGGGCTCTGATATTTTTGAAAGCTATTGCGGCGCGATGATTGCGTCTATTGCTATCGCGGCAATATCTGGCAATCAAGCTTTGATGTTCTTGCCATTGGCTTTGGCAACTGTTGGCCTTCTTGCGTCCATACTCATGATTGGCGTCGTGAAAATGGCGTCTGGCGCAGCGCCAGCAACGGCGCTACGCACGGGCACGCTCGGCGCACCCGTGTTGTTTTTGGCAGCGGCTTATTTCATCGTTCAAAAACTTGGTATTGATATTAATGTTTGGTGGGCGGTTGTTTGCGGCGCGGCTGGCGGCGTAGCTATCGGCCTTATCACAGAATATTATACGGGCGGCGCGCCTGTTCGTAAAATCGCAAAATCTGGCGAAACTGGACCGGCGACGGTTATGATCACTGGCCTATCTGTTGGTATGCAATCTGTTGTTATGCCAATCCTTGTGATTGCGGCGATTATTTTCGCGTCCACGCAGCTTGCTGGCCTGTACGGCGTTGGCATTGCAGCGGTTGGTATGCTTTCAACTGTCGGTATTACAATGGCGATTGATGCGTATGGCCCTGTTGCGGATAATGCTGGCGGCATTGCCGAGATGGCGGGCATGGGCAAAGAAGTGCGCGAGATCACAGACGGTCTTGACGAGCTTGGCAATACGACGGCTGCTATCGGTAAAGGTTTTGCTATCGGCGCGGCGGCCCTTGCGGCCCTTGCGATTATTGCGGCCTTTGGCGAGACGGTCTCTCACAAATTCCCTGTGACAGATACATTTGCTGGCTTTAGTCTTGAGTTATCCAACCCACTTGTTTTAGTTGGCATGTTCATTGGCGGCACAATACCGTTCTTAGTTTCCGCTATCACTATGACAGCGGTTGGTGACGCGGCGTTTGAAATGATCAATGAAATTCGCCGTCAATTTAAGGAAATTCCTGGTCTGCTCGAAGGTAAGGCTGATCCTGATACGGCTAAATGCGTAGACATTGCGACCACTGCGGCCCTTAAGAAAATGCTGCTTCCTGGCATTATCGCAGTTGGCGTTCCGCCGCTTGTTGGTTTCGTTTTGGGTGCAGAAGCGCTTGGCGGCTTCCTAGCTGGTGCGCTTCTCGCTTGTGTGCTTATGGCTTTGTTTATGGCCAATGCGGGTGGTGCTTGGGACAATGCTAAGAAGTATGTTGAAAAAGGTAATTTCGGCGGTAAGGGTACAGATACCCATACGGCCGTAGTTGTTGGCGATACTGTTGGCGACCCGTTCAAAGACACGTCTGGCCCTGCTATGAATATCTTGATTAACGTTATGGCGATCGTAAGCTTGGTCATCGCGCCGCTTCTAACGATTAACGGACTGTTCTAGGCGAGAGCACCAAAAATTAGACTTGAAAAAGCCCGGTCATGTGCCGGGCTTTTTTTGTGCGATTAGACATTTCATATACCTAGGGTAAAAATAGCAACTTATAGGAGGGCGTATTCAAAAAACAGAAATTATAAGAGCCGTCCCTCAATCACCGCGTATTTGGCTTCGTGATTAAGGAGGAATTGTTTGGTTGGCAGACCGCCGCCAAAACCTGTTAGAGATTTGTCTGCGCCGATGATGCGGTGGCAGGGAACGATGATAGGAATGGGATTAGCGTTGTTAGCGCCGCCGACTGCCCGCGCCGCGCCGGGCTTACCTAGGGTTTTGGCGATGTCGCCATAAGAGGCCAGCTCACCAAATGGTACACTTAGTAAAGCCGCCCACACCTGTTTTTGAAAATCGCTACCTTCTAAAATAATAGGGGCTGTAAATTTGTGCAGGCTCCCCTCAAAATAAGCCGCAAGTTCGTTTTGAGCTTGCGCGAACATGTTTTTATCCGCTTGCCATTCGGGCAACGGCCTACGAGTTTGCGAGCCGCTCGGAAAACTAATCATCCGCAGACCGTGCACGCACCCTGCCAAAAACAAAAGCCCCAAAGGCGTGTCCATATACGTATAATGGGTGATGTGTTTTGAGACGACTTTCTTATCCAATTTCAACTCCCGTGGCGTCTATGTTTCATTCTGCTAATTCCGTGTGCCATAGTGCGCGTCGCGCTAATCCAAAATATGTTTCGGAATAAAGCCGTCGCGGTTTTCAAGAACAAAACTGTGAAAGCTTTTCGCGGCGGCAGAAATTTCACTACTTGTCAAATGAACCATGATCCATTTTCGGATAATCGGAAGACCTGGCATATTAAGGGCCACAAGCCGGCCCGAAGTAAGCTCTGCCATACAGGTATGCTCGGAAATCATGGCGATGCCAAGGCCCGCCATTACGGCCTGTTTGATAGACTCATTAGATCCGATTGTCATTGTCGGGTAGCCACGCCCATTGCCAATTCTGTCCATATAACGAATGGCGAGTGTGCGCGTGCCAGAGCCTAGTTCACGGGTTAGCAACGTTTGCGCCAGTAAATCTGCCACCTCAATTTTTTGCGCTTTGGCAAGCAGATGTACTGGCGGCGCAATAATAATATTGGGATGGTCGCCAAGTTCATGCGCCAGGACATCAAGTTTAGCGGGCGGGCGGCCCATAATGGCGATGTCGGCCTCCCCAGTGCGTAAGGCTTTTAGTACGGTTTGGCGGTTACCTATAATTGGTTTTAACTCAATCCCTGGATAGGCTTTCATGAAAGCGGCGAAAATTCGCGGCGCAAAATATTTACCCGTACTAACAACGGCGATACTGACGCTGCCGGATTTACCAGATTTTATCGCGCCAATTTTGCGGCTTGACGTCGCAATCGCCGCCTCGACCATATGGGATAATTCGACAATCTCTAGGCCAACATGAGTGGGCGTTAATCCGCCAGGCTCACGTGTTAATATTTCCGCGCCTGCGAGCCCCTGCAAAATTTTAAGCTGCGATGAAATGGCAGGCGGGGTCACGAACAATTCTTCAGCTGCCTTGGTAACCGAGCCCGTTCGGACTACAGCAGCGAAGGCCCGAATTTGTTTCAAAGTGATGTCGCGCGCAAGTGTCATTAGTTTTTCTTAATGCAAAATAGATTTTTTTCAATTTTCTTTTTGCATTAAATAGGCGACCAAGTGAAAATAATCAGTGTCTTCGTGCGACATTGCGTTTAATTCGTGCTAGTTAGCGCCACAGAATCGCACAATTTACACAGATGAACGGATACGGAAATGAGCATTAAATTTTCAAAAGAGTTTGCAAGCTCGCTCGCGGGCAAGCAATTGCAAGCGGATGTGCGTCAAACTATGGACGCGCTATGCGGCGCGGCGCGCGACATTGCGCTTATTTGCGCGCGCGGGCCGCTCGAGGCGGGTTTGGGTGCCATGACGGGCGAGGCCAACGCTGACGGCGATGACCAAAAAGCGCTGGATGTACGCTGCGATGAATTGGTGACGGCGGCGCTAAAAACGGCACCCGTTGCCTATTATGCGTCTGAAGAGCAAGATGAGATTGTGACATTGGATGATAATAAACCGTTAGCGGTCGCGTCTGACCCGCTAGACGGCTCGTCTAATATCGATACCAATGTGTCTATTGGTACGATTTTTTCAATTTTTCCTGCGGCAGATAACGCGCACAATTCGTTCTTTCGGCTCGGCTCTGAACAAATCGCGGGCGGATTTTTTGTTTATGGCCCGCAAACCACGTTAATCGTGACAACGGGGGCAGGGGTGGAGCTTTATGTTCTCGATCCAGCCGACAAAGTGTTCAAACTGGCGATTGCCAAACTTACCATAGAAGAAGATAGCACTGAATTTGCAATTAACGCCTCTAACCTAGACCATTGGGGCGGGCCTATTCGCAATTATATCGAAGACTGTTTGCGCGGCACATCTGGGCCCTTGGGACGTAAATATAATATGCGCTGGGTTGGGTCATTAGTGGCGGATGCGGGCCGTATATTATCGCGCGGCGGTTTGTTTCTATATCCTGCTGATGATAGGCGCGGTTACGAACATGGCCGGCTAAGGCTTCTTTACGAAGCTAACCCAGTTGCGTTCGTAATTGAGCAGGCGGGCGGCGTGGCCACGGACGGCGGACTGCGCATTTTGGGTATAGAACTAAAAGAATTGCATCAGCGCGCGCCATTTGTTTTTGGCTCCGCTAGGCCCGTAGAAATGGTGGCGCGTTATCATCATCAAAGGGCGTTGAAAACCTCCGAATCTCAATTATTTGGCGATCGTGGATTATTGCGGTAAGCCTTAGAAAGGACTTCCTATGTCAGCAAAGCATCCAATCATTTCGGTAACGGGATCATCTGGCGCGGGTACGTCCACAGTTCAACACACATTCAACCAAATCTTCCGCCGTGAAGGCGTCAAAGCCGCCACCATAGAAGGCGATGCGTTTCATAAATTTGACCGCATGAATATGAAGAAAGAGTTTGAGAAGCAAAAAGAAGCTGGCAATCATACCTTTAGTTATTTTTCAACCGAAGCTAATATTTTAGGCGAGCTTGAAGGTATTTTTGAAACTTACGGAAAAACGGGCAAAGGCAAGAACCGATTTTATGTGCACAATGACAACGAAGCCAAAATTCACGGCACTCCGTCTGGGACCTTCACAGATTGGGCCCCGTTCGAAGACGGTACAGACGTCCTGTTTTATGAGGGCCTACATGGGGCCGTAAGCACAGACGACATAAATGTCGCTAGCCATGTAGACCTTAAGATCGGCGTTGTGCCCGTGATTAACCTAGAGTGGATTCAAAAACATCACCGCGATAAAAACCAACGGGGCTATTCTACCGAAGCGATTACAGATGTTATTCTGCGCCGTATGCACGATTATGTAAATGTAATCACGCCGCAATTTTCTAACACAGACATAAATTTTCAGCGCGTGCCAATCGTTGATACATCAAACCCTTTCATCGCGCGCTGGATACCAACGGCGGGGGAAAGTTTGGTTGTTATTAGGTTCGCCAATCCGCGCGGCATTGATTTTTCATATCTTACGAATATGATCCACAATAGTTTCATGAGCCGGGCTAATTCTATCGTGGTGCCAGGCGATAAAATGGATATTGCCATGCAATTGATTTTGACTCCGCTCATCCACCGCCTTATCGATAATAGCCGTAAAGCCAGATAGGATTCGCACTCCTAAGACTATAGAGGAAATACTATGACCGTATCACATGACCAAATGGCCAATGCCATTCGTTTCTTGGCTATGGACGCTATTCAGGCTGCCAATTCAGGTCATCCCGGCGCGCCCATGGGGCTGGCAGACGCGGCGGCCGTGCTTTACACCAAGCATTTAAAAATAGACCCGTCTGACCCGGCTTGGCCTGACCGTGACAGATTTGTGCTCTCGGCTGGCCACGCCTCTATGCTGCAATATGCTTTGCATTATCTGGTCGGTTTTCAAGACATGACCATCGAGCAAATTAAGAACTTTCGCCAGTTTGGGGCCATTACAGCGGGTCATCCTGAATACGGCCATGTCGACGGCGTAGAAACCACCACAGGCCCGCTGGGCCAAGGCATTGCTACGGCGGTTGGCATGGCGCTGGCCGAGCGTATGCAAAATGCGCGCTTTGGCGACAAGCTTGCCGATCATTATACATATGTGATGGCGGGCGATGGCTGCTTGATGGAAGGTATAAGTCACGAAGCTATTGACTATGCAGGTAATGCGGGGCTTGGGCGGCTTATTGTGATGTGGGATGATAATTCTATCACCATTGATGGCAGTACCGACCTTTCGACCTCTACGGACCAATTGGCGCGGTTTGCCGCAAGCGGCTGGGACGTGCAGGCAGTTGACGGCCATGACGCGGACGCCATTGACGCGGCGATCACTGCCGCTAAAGCCTCAAGCCGGCCTTCTTTCATCGCGCTTAAAACTGTGATCGGTAAAGGCGCGCCGAATAAATCAGGCACGCACAAAGTCCACGGCGCACCCTTGGGCGCAGAAGAAATCGCCGCCACGCGCGAAGCACTTGGTTGGGACGCCCCCGCTTTTGAAATCCCTGATGATATTTTGGCGGCATGGCGCGCGGCAGGTGCGCGCAATGAAGACGAACGTACGGCTTGGGAAAAGCGCCTTAAAAAATCTAAAAAACGCAATGAATTTGAAGGCGGGATTGCTGGCGCGCTTCCTAAAAAATTGCACAAGCGCATCAATGCGCTCAAAGCTAACATCAATGCAAATGCGCCCAAGCTCGCCACGCGCAAATCCTCGCAAAATGCGCTTGAAGTGGTCAATGATGTGTGCGCTCTCACAGTAGGTGGCTCGGCTGATCTCACAGGTTCCAACAACACGTTGACCGATGGCATGGGCATTATCAGCGCCGATGATTTTGCGGGCCGCTATATTTATTACGGCGTGCGCGAACATGCCATGGCGGCGATTATGAACGGGCTTGCTTTGCATGGCGGTAGCATTCCTTATGGCGGTACGTTCTTTGTATTTGCGGGCTATATGCTCGGCGCGATGCGGCTGTCATCGCTTATGGAGCTACGGGTCATTTATGTGCTCACCCATGACAGTATCGGGCTTGGCGAAGATGGCCCGACACACCAGCCTGTAGAAACACTGGCAACCTTGCGCGCCATGCCCAACCATAATGTTATCCGCCCATGCGATGCGGTTGAAACGGCGGAAGCATGGGAGTGCGCGCTGGAAGCCGCCAAAACCCCAAGCTCGCTCGTGCTCACCCGCCAAGGCTTGCCAACCCTACGCACAGAAAATTGCGATGATAATCTGGTGGCCAAAGGCGCCTATATTCTTAGAGACACGGACGGTGCGCGCGATATTACGCTGTTGGCCACAGGCTCCGAAGTTCACCTCGCCGTAGAAGCCGCAGAAGCTCTTGGCCGCGACGGTATCAATGCCGCCGTAGTTTCCATGCCGTGCTGGGAAATGTTTGAAGCCCAAAGCGTGGCCTACAAAATTGATGTGCTGGGCACCGCCCCGCGGCTTGCCATCGAAGCCGCTGTCGGGTTTGGCTGGGAGCGCTATACAAACTCTCAAGATAACTTTATCGGCATGAGCAGTTTTGGCGCATCTGCCCCTGCGCCGCAGCTATTTAAACATTTTGGTATTACTTCTGATGCTATATACGCCAAAGCAAAAGACATTTTGAAATAGAGACTTATATATGGCCCGTATCACCCTCAGACAACTTCTCGACCACGCCGCCGAATACGGCTATGGTGTGCCCGCGTTTAACATCAATAATATGGAGCAAGTGCTCGCCATTATGGAAGCGGCTAAGAAAACCGACGCGCCCGTGATTTTGCAAGCGTCACGCGGCGCGCGCTCTTATGCTGGCGATATAATGCTGGTCAAGATGGTCGAAGCGGCTGAGGAAATGTATCCTAATATCCCGATCTGCCTTCATCAAGACCACGGCAATAATGGCGCGACTTGTTTCTCGGCCCTGCAAGCTGGGTTCACATCCGTGATGATGGACGGCTCGCTTGAAGCTGATGCCAAAACCCCCGCCAGCTATGAGTATAATGAAAACATCACCAAATATGTCACAGACGTTGCCCATGATGTCGGCGCGTCCGTTGAGGGTGAACTTGGCTGTTTGGGGTCGCTGGAAACTGGCATGGGCGAAGCCGAAGACGGGCACGGATTTGAAGGCGCTTTGTCTATGGACATGCTGTTGACCGACCCTGACGAAGCCGCAAAATTTGTCAAAGCGACACAGTGCGACGCTCTCGCTATTGCTATGGGCACTAGTCACGGCGCTTATAAGTTTTCCAAAAAACCCACGGGTGATATTCTGGCAATGGATAGGGTTGAGGCTATCAATAAGCGTATCCCTAATACGCACCTGGTCATGCATGGCAGCTCGTCCGTACCGCAAGAATTGCAAGACCTGTTCAACCAATATGGCGGCGGCATTCCGCAAACCTATGGCGTGCCCGTTGATGAGATTGTTAAGGGTATAAAATTTGGCGTGCGCAAGGTCAATATCGACACCGACTGCCGGATTGCGATTACAGGGCAATTTAGGAAAGTCGCTCAAGAAGACATCAAACAATTTGACCCAAGAAAATTCTTGGCGCCATCAATCACCGCCATGAAAGACCTGTGCATAGACCGTTACGAACGTTTCGGGACAGCAGGCAACGCATCAAAAATTCAAGAAATCCCTATGGCCGATATGGCGAAAAGATACGCGGGTGGGAGCCTCACTCCAGTGGTTTCGTAGGAGTTATTCTCACCCACACCTGCGAAGGTAGATGTCATTGAGGTGTTTAGGGTTGCCATCAGAATAAAATTTGCGTATCTGATAGCGTAAGCGATGCCAGCGCTTCCTTGCAATTGACAAAATCAATTGCGGGTACTGCGCGCCTAAAGCGCGCCTTCAATAAATGCCGCCAGATCATCCGTAACCTTTTGTACCATGGCGCTGTCGTCGCCTTCGGCCATGACCCGGATGAGGGGTTCTGTGCCTGAGGCGCGCACCAATATCCGTCCGTTTTTACCCATTTGAGCGCCCGCATCGTCTATGGCAGATTTTACGGATTTTAGCTCTAGCGGGTTTTGGCCGCTATAGCGCACGTTCTTAAGAAGCTGCGGCACGGCTTCAAATAGGTCAAGAACTTCGCTGGCAGGTTTGTCTTTGCGGATAATTTCGGCCAGCACTTGCAGGGCTGCAATGGTGCCATCGCCCGTAGTAGCAAAATCGGTCATCAGCAAATGCCCAGACTGCTCGCCGCCGACATTATAGCCATCCGCGCGCATCCGCGCCGCGACGTGGCGGTCGCCAACGCCCGTGCGGATGAGGTCTAGTTTTTCATCTTGCAAACGCCGTTCTAGCCCCAGATTGGACATCACGGTGGCGACAATACCGTCGCGCGATAGGCGGTGGGTTTCTTTCCAGCCAATCGCGATGAGCGCGAGAAGCTGATCCCCGTCAATAATTTTGCCTTTTTCGTCGCACATGATCAGGCGGTCAGCATCGCCGTCGAGGGCTATGCCTACATCTGCGCCATGCTCTAGTACAGCAGCAGACAGGGCGTTCGTTGATGTAGAGCCGCACTCGGCGTTGATATTGGTGCCATTGGGTTTCACGCCGATAGAGATAACTTTTTGAGCGCCGAGTTCCCATAGGGTGTTGGGTGCGGTGCGGTATGCCGCGCCATTAGCGCAGTCGATGACGATTTTTAGGCCGTTAAGATTCATACGCCTTGGGAATGTGGCTTTGACAATCTCGATATAGCGCGCTTGGGCATTATCATAACGCCTAGCGCGGCCAAGGCCTTCGGCGGTAGCAAGGCCTTCCTTAAAGCCTTCATGCATCAGTTTCTCGATAGCCATTTCGGCTTCATCCGAGAGTTTCTTGCCGTCGGGGCCAAACAGCTTAATGCCGTTATCGTAAAATTTGTTATGGGACGCCGTAATCATCACGCCCAAATCCGCCCGAAGCGAGCGGGTCATCATAGCCACGCCCGGCGTGGGCAGTGGCCCAAACAGGCGCACATTCATGCCCACCGATGTAAATCCAGCCACCAAAGCAGGCTCAATCATATAGCCAGAAAGCCGCGTGTCTTTGCCGATGACAACGGAATGCTCGCGGCCATCTTCGCGCGTGAAATACTTGCCTGCGGCCATGCCAAGGCGCAGTACATTTTGTGGCTCCATCGCGCCATAATTGGCCAGGCCGCGAATGCCGTCGGTTCCAAAATATTTTTTCGCCATGTTCATCCCCTTAAAATCTCACGAATAATGTTTGCAACAAATCGCATTATTAATTGAACAACTTGTGCACTCGCGTGAATATTTACATATGTGTTTAGCATAGCATTGTATAGATAATCTTGCTATGCGTCAAAATGTGACCATAATTGTTAAAAACTATGTGGTATCAGGCATTTATGGCCAAATACGGGCAAAACACGGGTGAGGACCTCCTATGTGCGGAATTATTGGAATTGTTGGTAATCAGCCGGTGACAAATAGGCTTGTCGCCGGACTGAAGCGCCTCGAATACCGGGGTTATGATAGTGCGGGCGTCGCCGTTATTGAAGACGGTGAAGGCCTCGTACGCCGCCGTGCCAAGGGAAAAATTAAGAACCTCGAAAACCGTATCGACCTAGAGCCTGTTGACGGGTTGCTCGGCATTGCTCACACGCGTTGGGCTACTCATGGCGCGGCGACAGAAACCAACGCCCACCCACATTTTGCAGGCAGGGTCGGTCTTGTGCATAACGGTATTATCGAGAACTTTACCACCTTGCGCAATGGCCTTAAAGACAACCGCACATTTTTTACACAAACCGATACTGAAGTGGTCGCTCACTTGATTGATGAAGCTATGAAGTCGGGTTTGTCGGGCAAAGATGCCTTCGCCGCATCCTTAAAACAGCTCACAGGTGCGTTTGCTCTGGGCGTAGTTATTGACGGCGTAGACGGACAGTTATTTGCTGCGCGGCGTGGCAGCCCATTAGCAATCGGCATAGGTAATGGCGAGAACTATATCGGCTCTGATGCCATCGCGCTCTCATCTTTGTCGACGCAAATCATCTATCTGGAAGAAGGTGATTGGGCTGTGCTGACCACAGATGGTTATGAAATATTTGACGCGGATGATAAACCCGTTACCCGCGAGATTACCAATGTTACGGGCTCTATGGCTGCGGCCGAGAAAGGCAATTACCGTCATTTCATGCTCAAGGAAGTTTATGAGCAGCCCGAAACAGTGTCCCATACCCTGACCCATTATATAGATGCCTTTAACCACAAGATTAAATCTCCCAAAGAGCTACAGCTCGAAGGGCTGGACTTTAAGAAAATTGACCGCCTGACATTGATTGCCTGCGGCACCGCCGCTTACGCCGCCTATGTGGCGAAATACTGGTTTGAGCAGCTTGCAGACCTGCCCGTCGAAGTCGACATCGCGTCGGAATTTCGTTACCGCAAGCCGGCGCTAGGCAAAAATGGACTTTGTATCGTTGTCTCGCAATCGGGCGAAACTGCCGACACTTTGGCAGCACTTCGGTATTGCCAGCAAAAAGGTTTGCAAACGGCGGCATTGGTCAATGTGATGAGTTCCACCATGGCCCGCGAGGCCGACTTTGCCATGCCGATTAACGCAGGTCCAGAGATCGGCGTTGCCTCAACCAAAGCTTTCACGTCACAGCTCACGGCTTTGCTTTCGCTGGCCATTTCTGCAGGCGTGCAACGCGGGAAAATCAATGAAACCCGTGAACGGACTCTTATCGAATCCCTAACCCAAGTCCCGCGCCTTATCACCGAAACATTGGTGCTGGACGAAACTATCGAAGAGATTGCACTTGATTTATCAAAGGCTGAAGACGCCTTTTATCTTGGCCGCGGGATGCACTTCCCGCTCGCTCTTGAAGGCGCGCTTAAGCTCAAGGAAATTTCCTATATTCACGCCGAAGGCTATGCGGCGGGCGAGCTTAAACACGGCCCCATCGCCCTGATCGAAGAAGGTACGCCCGTGATTGTAATCGCGCCTACGGACGAGCTATTTGAGAAAACTGTGTCCAATATGCAGGAGGTCTCGACGCGCGGCGCGAAAGTGCTGCTTATCACTGACGAAGCGGGCGCAAAACATGCCAAAGATATGGCCGATACGATATTGGTCTGCCCCGCCGTGAGCTGGGAAACCGCGCCGATTGTCTATGCCGTGACCATTCAGCTGCTAGCCTATCACGCCGCCGTGCATCTTGGCACCGATGTGGATCAGCCGCGAAATCTAGCTAAATCAGTAACGGTTGAGTAAAACTTTTGTGCTAGTAACGCCCCATGACACAAATTAAAAAAATCAGAAAAGCCGTCCTGCCCGTTGCAGGTTTTGGCACGCGGGTCTTGCCCGCCACAAAATCCATCCCCAAAGAAATGCTGCCGGTTGTTGACCGCCCGGCCTTGCAATATGTGGTGGACGAAGCGGGCGAAGCAGGCATCGAGCATATCGTGTTCGTAACGGGCCGCAACAAAGGCGCGATTGAAGATTATTTTGACCGCGCTTACGAGCTAGAAGCCACGCTTCACCTCAAGGATAAAACTGCGCTTTTGGAAGAGTTAGAGCAAAAACTACCAGAGCCCGGCTCCGCCAGTTTTGTGCGCCAGCAATCTCCGCAAGGCCTTGGCCATGCGATTTGGTGTGCGCGTGACGTTATTGGCGACGAGCCTTTCGCCGTGCTACTGCCGGATGTTTTGGTCAAATCAGAACCCGGCTGCCTGAAACAAATGATGGGCGCTTACGAGAAAAAAGGCGGCAATATTATCGCCGTTGACCCGGTGCCAAAAGACCAGACCGATAAATATGGTGTCATCGCACCCAAATCCCAAGACGGCAATATCTATGAAATGTCGGGCATGGTTGAAAAACCCAACCCCGCCGATGCGCCGTCTAACCTTGCCATCACGGGCCGCTATATTTTGCAGCCCGAAATTTTCAAATTCCTAGAAGAGCAAGAACCCGGCGCTGGCAATGAAATCCAGCTCACCGACGCCATGGCCAAACTCATGAAAGTCGACCAATTTTTCGCGCTCGCCTTCGATGGCAAGCCTTACGATTGCGGCTCCAAACTAGGCTATTTCAAAGCCGTGTGCGCCTACGCCGTCGACCACAAAGACATCGGCGAAGAAGCCAGAGCGCTCATCGGCGACATGTGTAAACTACCGGAGTATGGGGGTTAATTGTCCTCCCCCTTGAGGGGGGAGGTGGCTGGAGCGCAGCGGAAGTCGGTGGGGTGGAGATGCCTCGTTTTATAAGCGGTATTGCTTTGCCTTACGGCAATCACCCCTATCCCCTTCGCTTTGCTACGGGACTTCCCCCCTCAAGGGGGAAGACAAAATTCCTAGCCATAAACCCCTCTAAGCGCCGCGTCCAAATCCGCTATCAAGTCATCGGGATGCTCTAGCCCGATTGAAATTCTGATGAGGCCTTCCGTAAGGCCGCCTAGCGCGCGCACGTCTGCTGGGATGCCTGAATGTGTGGTAGACGCAGGATGGCAAACCAGGCTTTCGGAGCCGCCGAGGCTCACGGCGGATTTGAACAGGCCAAGGCCATTGATGACTTTGAACGCATCTTGGCGAGAGCCGTCTATTACGAAAGAAAATGTTGAGCCAGGGCCAGTGCATTGGCGTTTGTAGACGGCTTGGTAAGCGGCGTCTTTGACATGTTCAGGGTGCAGGACTTTGACCTTAGTATATGGATTATCCGCGAGCCAATTCGCCACTTTGCTGCCGCTATCAGACGCGCGCTGCATACGAATGCTGAGCGTTTCGAGCGAGCGGGACAGCATCCACGCAGTATTAGGGTCAAGGTTCATGCCCATGGCA
>Ga0209633_10003141_pt1 | contig 15374 bp, 15 predicted proteins | sample Cruoilmetagenom1_FD_187290 | JGI IMG/M metagenome (GOLD analysis project Ga0209633, IMG submission 187290) | Oil polluted marine microbial communities from Coal Oil Point, Santa Barbara, California, USA - Sample 1 (SPAdes) (version 2) | ecosystem: Environmental > Aquatic > Marine > Oil seeps ... | reverse complement strand
TGGCCGCGAAAAACCGCGCCGCCTGCGAGGGGCCGTTTTTCATCGGCTGCGGCGCCTACAAGCATCACATTCCGGCGACGGTCGATCATATTATTCAGCGCTCTGAGTTTTTGACCGCCTATACGCCCTATCAGCCGGAAATCGCGCAGGGAACGCTGCAATATCTCTTTGAATTTCAGACCCAGGTCGCTGCGCTTTCCGGCATGGATGTCGCCAATGCGTCAATGTATGACGGCTCGACCGGGTGCGCGGAAGCGGCCCTGATGGCGCGGCGGATTACCAAGCGCGGCAAGGCGGTCTTGTCGGGCGGGCTCCACCCCCAATACGCGTCGGTGACGCGCACCAATCTGGAATTGCACAACGACAATGTCGTCATGGCGCCGGTTGATGTTTCTGCCAGCGAAGATCTCGTTGCAATGATCGACGAGGAAACCTCATGCGTGATCGTTCAAACGCCTGACGTTTTCGGCAATGTTCGCGACCTCGCGCCGATTGCAGAGGCGGCGCATGAAAAAGGCGCGCTCCTTGTCGCGGTGGTGACCGAAGCAGTTTCCCTTGGCGCCATTAAAAGCCCCGGCGAGATGGGCGCCGATATTTTTGTCGGCGAAGGCCAGTCCATCGGTAATGCGCTTGGCTTTGGCGGGCCTTATGTCGGGCTTTTTGCAACGCGCCAGAAATATATTCGCCAGATGCCGGGAAGGCTTTGCGGCGAAACCGTTGATGCGGAAGGCAAGCGCGGCTTTGTGTTGACGCTATCGACGCGCGAGCAACATATTCGCCGCGACAAGGCGACATCGAATATCTGCACCAATTCCGGCCTCTGCACGCTCGCCTTTACCATCCATATGACGCTCCTCGGCGAGGCGGGGCTGAGAAAGCTCGCCGCCTTGAACCATGAAGCCGCCTGCAAGACAGCGGATGCTTTAGCGGAAATTGACGGCGTTGAGATCGTCAACAAACCCTATTTCAACGAATTCACCCTGCGGCTGCCGAAGAATGCGAGCGAAGTCGTCGACAGGCTGGCGTCGCAACGCGTTCTCGCCGGCGTTCCTGGCGGGCGACTTTGGCCGGATAATCCCGATGCGGAGAATTTGCTGATCGTTGCGGCGACAGAGTGCGTAGGCGACGCGGATATTGAAGTCTTCGCCGCTAAATTGCGGGAGGCGCTCTCATGACCATGAACTCCCAAGGCCGCCCCACGGGCGCTGAAGGCGCAACGGTAATCGACGCCCCTACCTTCACCGGCAACAAAGCGCTGCAGATCGAAGAGGCGCTATCCTTTGAGGTCGGCGACTTTGCCGGAACAGGCGTTGATTTTCCGGAACCTGAGGGGTGCGAGGACCGTCTCGGCGGGCTGGACCGCCAGAGCGACATTGGTCTACCGGGCCTGTCCGAGCCGGAAACCATGCGCCATTTCGTGCGGCTTTCCCAAAAGAACTACGCCATTGATATGGGACCGTTCCCCCTCGGCTCGTGCACCATGAAGCACAATCCGCGGCTCAATGAGAAAATCGCGCGGCTGCCGGGCTTTGCCGATCTCCATCCCCTTGCGCCCAAAGCCTCCGTGCAGGGAGCATTGGAGCTGATCGATGCGCTGGGCTATTGGCTGAAGGAGCTGACGGGCATGCCCGTTGTCGCGATGTCGCCGAAAGCGGGCGCCCATGGCGAGCTTTGCGGCATGATGGCGATCAAGGCGGCGATTAATGCGCGCGGCGAAGGCGATAAGCGCACCCGCGTTCTCGCGCCGGAATCGGCGCACGGCACCAACCCGGCGACGGCGGTGCAGTGCGGTTTTACCGTTGATGAAATTCCCGCTGACAAGACCGGGCGCGTTGATCTTGCGGCGCTGAAGGAAAAACTTGGAGACGATGTCGCCGGGATCATGGTGACCAACCCCAACACTTGCGGGTTATTTGAGCGCGACATTCGCGCCATCGCCGACGCCGTCCATGAAGCGGGCGGGTATTTTTATTGCGACGGCGCCAATTTCAATGCCATCGCCGGCAAAGTGAAGCCCGGCGACCTCGGCGTCGATGCGATGCACATCAATCTCCACAAAACCTTTTCAACGCCCCATGGCGGCGGCGGTCCGGGCTCGGGCCCCACGGTTCTCTCCGAGGCACTCGCGCCTTATGCGCCGGTTCCTTTTGTGGTCGAGAAAGATGGCGAATACCATTTGGTGGAGACCCGCCGCGCAGCGAAAAAGGAAGAGGAAGGAGCCGACAGTTTCGGGCGGCTGACGGCGTTTCACGGCCAGATGGGCATGTTCACTCGTGCGCTTTCCTACATGATGAGCCACGGCAAGGACGGCATTCGTCAGGCTGCGGAGGATGCGGTGTTGAACGCCAATTATGTCCAGGCGCGCCTCAAGGCGGAAATGACACCGGCCTTTGAAGGCTATTGCATGCATGAAGCTTTATTTGACGACCGTTTCCTGAAGGATACCGGCGTTGAGACGATCGATTTCGCCAAGGCGATGATTGACGAGGGCTATCATCCTATGACGATGTATTTCCCGCTTGTCGTTCATGGCGCGATGTTGATCGAACCGACGGAGTCAGAGTCAAAGCGCGAACTTGATCTATTTTGTGATGCGCTCCTGTCGCTCGCCAAACGCGCCAAGGCCGGCGAGGCGGCCGTGTTCAAGGCGGCGCCGGTTCACAGCCCCCGACGAAGGCTGGACGAGACGGCGGCGGCGAGAAAACCGGTGCTGCGATGGACGCCGCCAAATGCCGATGAAAATGGCGCCGGCTGAGGCAGCCAAATAGCCAATCCAAGCGCTGCATTTCGGGCAATAGTCCCATCAGTTTCTAAATTGGGCCGGTCGCAAAGCGTTTGCAATGGTTAGGTTGTGCTGCGGTCACAAGCGTCATTTCAACAAATATAAGGGGCGACGACCACGCCCTCTATACACGCACACTTGACGAAGCGGCCTATTCTATACATTATGAATATGAATCATATTCATAATGTATAGAATAGGCGATTACCCAGTCAGACCCACCATCCGCCCGCTCAATTCCGGGCCTGAGCCCGCCGCGGCAGAAGCGATCCGTGATCGCGCAACAACGCATCCTTGAAAGTCTGGAGCGGTTGTTACGGGAGCGCGACTATATGGAGATAGCGGTTAGCGACATCGCGAAAGAAGCAGGCTGTGCGCTAGGCGGCGTCTATAACCGCTTTGAAAGCAAGGATCACATATTACTCACGCTTGCGGAACACATTCTCGTTGAGCGTGTGGATCCAACGTATCAGGATCAAGAAAAACCGCATTGGGAGGCCGGGCTTTCGGTTCAGGCGTTTCTTGAAATTTACTTCACGATTATCGCAAAACCCTATGCCGAGTACAGACACATTTTTCGCCCGCTCGCAATGGTGTCGCGAATGCGAAAGAATGATGAATTTTCTCGTTTTCTGCATGAACGTGAATTGCAAACGCACACGCATTTAACGCGGGTTTTATCGCCGCTTGCGCAATCAACGAACCCAAACATCAATCCTGCCGCCATAAGCCTTGCCGTATTTTGGGCGATGACTCTCTTCAAGGATTACGTCTTGTTTGAAGAGCGAGCGCAATCGCTCACTGGCGTTCATGATGATCATTACCTTACGGAGCTTTCTAAGTTACTGGCGCGGTATTTAGCCTGTCCTATGGCGGGGGAGAGTATTCAGTCACACTAAACGTGTAATCGGCTGCTCTATTTAGGGCAGTTGAACGAAACAAAGGTCGAAATATAAAAAGGAACGTACACAATGAAATTGCTTGGGTTGAGTATTGTCTGCTTTTTTGGGTTATCGCTTTCAACGGCGCAAGCCGATCCTCTTCAATATGAAATGGACAAAAATCATACGATTATTCAGTTCGAGTGGAATCATAACCGATTGGCGAATATGTCGGGTCGGTTTCTTGAATACACGGGCGTCTTTGACCTTGATTTTGAAAACCCGCCTAAGAGCCACGTAGAGTTTACCATCAAGGCTGACAGTATATGGACCGGCGTTGAGGGGCTCGATAAGGATATGAAATCCGATCGCTTGTTTGATACTGCAAACCATCCTGAGCTCAAGTTCGTCTCAACGAGCGCGCGGCAAACCGGCCTCGAACGCGGCCAGCTTACGGGTGAGTTGACCATTAAGGGGATAACGAAACCGGTCACTCTTTTCATTGACGTGAATTATGAAGGTCCACACATTTTTGCGGAAGGCGTTGCGGAATACAAAGACGCACTTCAAGCAGGATTGACCTTGCACGCACGGGTAAATCGTTCCGATTTTGGTTTAGGAATGGCAGTGCCTTGGATCGCAGACGAAATCGATATTAGGATTGAAACCGAGCTTGTTGCGTACCCGGGCGGCAAACCATAATTGATCACGATCGGGCCCTTGTTGCGCCTGGCCGGAGGTGGGGGCGAAACACTTGATGAGTCTCCGATGAAGAGAAAACCGGTGCCGCCACAGACGCAGCCGGCGCTGTCTGAAGCGGTGGAGTAGATCTACCAGATCCGCTCTTGTCTCCAGACCGGGTTTTTCGCCTCGATAACCCTGTCGCCAAGACGTTTCGTCAGTTTGAGAGCCGGCCGCTCGATCGTGCGATGAATAATAAAGGCGGCGAGCAGACAAACGCCGATGCAAATGACAATAATCGCAAGATTGTCGATAAATCCGCGATCGCCTAGCATGACGCTGATCAGCTTGCCAGTCATCAAAATGAGCGGCAGATGAAACAGATATAGCGAATAGGACGCATCGCCAGCGGCGATGAGCCAGCGAGGCGCGGCGATCCCCCGCATCCGCTCGACCGCCGCTGCGCCGTAAAGCATGAGCGCAAAAGGCGCCGTGTAAGCGAACGCGCGCGCGCCATGATCGTTCATTGCGATCCATCGGTGATCGTCGAACATGAAAGTCTGCGCCGCAAATAGCGCGGCCCCGGCGCCAAGGGCCGGCAATCCCCATTTCCTTCCAAAGCCGGTTGATGTCCGATCAAGCGCTATAGCAATCCCGGCGCCAGCCAGAAACTCAAAGGTCAGTGGACTGAAGGCGAGCGCCGTCCACGCATTCGTATCCACAGCTCCAGCGAGATTGGCGAGCGCGACAATCGCGCCCCATAAGCCCAGCAGGGAGAATCTGCGAGCCGGCGCCGTCAGAAGGATCAATGAAAAGATCAGATAGAAATAAACCTCATGCACTAGCGTCCAGCCGACGCTCAGAATGGGAAACGCCGGTTGAGGCAGCAGCAGGAACGAACGGATAGGACCGCCGGTTTCGGTCGCCTCGCCAAAAAATTGCGCCTTGCCCAAATAGAATACTATCATCGTGATGGTCGCGATCCAGTAGAGGGGATAAATACGCGCGCCGCGATTATATAAAAATCGGAGCGCAGGGCCTCGCCCCGACGCCATGCGCCCGGCCACATGGATCATGACAAAGCCGCTGATCAGGAAGAAAAGGTCAACGCCCGCAACGCCGATGCGTAGATGATCGGGCAAAACCTCCGCGCCCCCATAATCCGCGTCCGCGCCCCAAATGTGCGCAGCAAGGACCATCAAGGCGGCGACGCCACGCAGCGCCTGAATATTTTCAATACGCGGTCTCTTCACAATTCGCCGGGCCTTCTTTTCATTACGCGTCAAGTTACATACCCTCGCCCGCTAGCGCCATGATTAAGAAGGGGTGACGAGGGATATGGACTTATTACAGCAATTCACGATGGACGGGCTGCGGTTCCTGTCAACGTTGTTCATCTTCGTTGTCGGTCTAGGCGTTCTGACCGTGTTTGCGATGTATATCGCGGATTCCACGCAGTCGAAGGATGCCGTCCGCCACAACTATCCTGTGGTCGGGCGTTTCCGTGAGCTCTTTACGCGGCTCGGCGAATTTTTCCGGCAATATTTCTTCGCTCTTGACCGTGAGGAGATGCCGTTTAACCGCGCCGAACGCGACTGGATTTATAAGTCCGCAAAAGGCAAGAACAATACGCTGCCTTTCGGCTCCACGCGCAACCTCAACCTTGTCGGCACGCCGATTTTCGTCAATTGCGCTTTTCCGCGCCTCGACGAAGAAGCGAGCGACCCGCCGCCGGTGGAGTTCGGTCCGTATACGCCTAACCCTTATCTAGCCTCGTCAATTATCAATGTTTCGGCGATGAGCTATGGCTCGCTTTCAAAGCCGGCGGTACAGGCGCTGTCGCGCGGGGCGGGGCTTGCGCGCTGCTACATGAATACCGGCGAGGGCGGCCTTGCGCCGTATCATTTGGAAGGCGGATGCGACATCGTCTTTCAAATGGGAACGGCGAAATACGGCGTGCGCAATAAGGGTGGCGGGCTTGACGACAGTAAACTCGCCGCCATCGCCGAAAAGCCCCAGGTGAAAATGATCGAGGTCAAGCTTGCACAGGGCGCCAAGCCCGGCAAAGGCGGCATTCTGCCGGCGGCGAAAGTCAATCGCGAGATTGCAAAGATCAGGGGCATCCCCGCCGGCAAGGCGTCGATCTCGCCGAACCGTCATCCGGAAATCGACAATGTTGAGGAGTTGCTGGATTTTGTCGCGCATGTCCGCGCGGTCTCAAAGCTGCCGACCGGCTTTAAGACCGTGCTTGGCGCATATGGCTGGCTCGATCAGCTATGCGACGCGATAGAGCGGCGCGGAATTGAAACCGCGCCGGATTTCATCACCCTAGACAGCGGCGATGGCGGCACTGGCGCAGCGCCGATGTCGCTGATGGATAATGTCGGCCTGCCCTTGAAACAGGCGCTGCCAATGCTTGTGCATATTCTCGAGCGTCGGGGCTTGCGCGATCGGATCAAGATTATTGCGTCGGGCAAACTGGTGACGCCGGCCGAGGTCGCCTGGGCCTATTGCGCTGGCGCCGATGTCGTGAATACGGCGCGCGGCTTCATGTTCTCCATCGGCTGCATTCAGGCGTTGCGCTGTCATACCAACAACTGTCCGACCGGCGTGACAACGCATAAGAAAAACCTGCAGGGCGGCCTTGATCCCAAGAGTAAGTCTCAGCGCGTAGCGAGCTATGTTGAAAAAATGCGCAAGGATGTCGGGATGATCGCCCATTCTTGCGGCGCTGCGCATGCGCGCAATTTGAAAAAGCGTCATGTTCGCATTGTTCAAGATGACGGGATTTCGATCCCCCTTGACGAGCTGTTGGAGCGCTCGCGGCCGCTGGCGCCGGATGAATATTAGATAACGCCTTAAGCGCTAGGGGTTAAACCCGCCGGCTTCCAGAAAGGAGATTTCTTCGGGCGTCGACTGCCGGCCGAGAATTTTATTTCTGTGCGGAAAGCGGCCGAAGCGGACAATAATCTCGCGATGTTCGACGGCGAAGGGCAGATTATCTGAAGCAGGCATATGCTCGGTGAACAGTGCAACGCACCGGTCCTGCTCAGAAAGCGTTTCTGAATGCATAAACGGCATATAAAAAAATGCCTGCTGTTTTTCAGGGAAACGCAGGTTGAACCCGCGGTCGATTGCGTCTTTTGCGACATTGAGCGCCTGGCCGTCTTGCGCGAAGGCCTCGGGTGCGTCGCGAAAAATGTTTCTTGAGAGCTGGTCGAGCAGGATGATAAGCGCGAGCGCTCGGGTTTCATCGCCCCGCCAGGCGCCAAGGCGTCCGGCCCGCGCGTCTTCATGCAAGGCGGCGAAACGTTGGCGGACTGTTTGGTCAAAATCGGGGTCGCGCCGATACCACTGATGCGGTTTCGTTTCTTCAAACCAGAATGAGAGAACGGCGGTTGCCGCGCCGGCGCCGGGCGTGGCGGCCGGAGCCATTAATTGAGCTTGTTGCGGATGTCGGCGATCGCCTTGTCGATAAAGGCGGTCTGGGCGCCTGAATCCATGCGCTCTTTAATAATCTCGCGCGCGGCGGCGATGGCGAGTTCCGCAGTCTGGCCGCGCACTTCCGACAGAGCCTGCGCTTCGGCGCGGGCGATCTTGTCTTCGGCGGCCTTGGCGCGGCGTTCCATCTGCGCGTCGATTTTCTCGCGTGCTTCAGCGGTCATGCGCAATGCGTCTTTTTTCGCTTGCTCGATGATCGAAGCGGCTTCTTCTTCTGCTTCGCGCTGGCGGCGCTGATATTGCGCCAGGAGCTCTTGCGCTTCTTCGCGCATCTTGCGCGCTTCGTTGATTTCGTCAGCGATGTTTTGCGCGCGCTTGTCGAGGCCGGACCCGATTGTCTTGTGGAGGCCGACCCGGGCGAAAACGCCGATCACGACAACAAACGCAACCAGGACCCAGAAAGACGTATTCTGAAGAAGCCCGCCCGAGGCGTGCTCTGCGTCTGCGGCTCCTTCAGCGGCGGCGACGGCAAGGCTTGTCAAAGAGATCATCGGTCTTCCTCTTACCCGCGCGCGGCGTTGGCGACGGCGCGCTCTGCCGCATCCTGGGTCGGCGCCTCGTCAATGAGCGTTTCGACGACAGCGCGGGCGGTCTCTGCCGCTGCTTCACCGACTTTCGCGGCGGCGTCCTTCTTCATCTCAGCGATGCGCGCTTCGGCGACGGTAAGCTGCTTATCAAGCTGCGCGTCGGTTTCGGCCTGCAGCTTTGAGATTTCCTCGTCCATCTCCGCGCGGGTGTCCGCCGCGATGCCTTGCGCCTTGGCTTTGGCGTCGGCGAGCGCCTGATTATAGGCGCCTTCGGCTTCCTCCGCCTCACGTTTGAAATCACTCGCCTGATCAAGATCGTCGGCAATACGATCACGGCGTTCTTCAATGGCGCCGCCGATCGCCGGCAGGAACTTTGATGACATTAGCGAGTAAAGAGCGCCGAAAGTGATCGCGAGCCAGAATAGCTGGCTCGGCCACCAGGTCGGGTCAAGTTGCGGCAGTCCCGCGGAAGCTGCCTCAGCCCCATGGGCTTGGGCGACTTCTTCAGCTGCGGCTACCGCGCTTGTAACGATTGCGAAGACGGACAAGGTCTTCTCCTTAAGTATACGGCAACGCCGAGAGTCGGATAATTAGAATATGCCGAGCAGGATGAGGATAGAGATTGTAAATCCGAGAAGGCCCGTAAATTCAGTCAGCGCGAAGGCGAGTAGCATAGTTGTCTGGTTGGCGGCGGCGGCTGACGGGTTGCGGAAGGCGCCCGACAAGAAGTTGCCGAAGATAAGGCCAAGGCCGACGCCGGCGCCAGCGAGCGGAAAAGTCGCCAATCCCGCGCCAATGAGTTTTGCTGCTTCTGCGTCCATTTTATTCACTCCTAAAAGTTTTCTTGTTGAGCCGGTGATCCCGATGTCGCGGACGGCTCGTTAAAGCCCGCGCGGGAAATCTGTTAGTGGTCGGCGGCGTGAACCGCGTCGTTGAGATAGATGCAAGTGAGCACCGCAAAGACATAAGCCTGAAGCGCGGCGACCAGAAACTCAAGCGCCGTCACTGCGACTGCGCCCAGGAATGGAACAAGGCTGATAACTGCAATTGCACCGCCAGCGGTCAAAAGCGAACCGACAAAACCTGCAAAAAGTTTCAGGATAATGTGGCCTGCAAACATGTTGGCGAAAAGCCGAATCGCAAGACTGAGTGGACGCGAAAGAAATGAAACAACTTCGATAGGCACCAATAAGATATACATATAAATTGGAAGCCCAGAAGGCGCGAACAGCTTAAAGAACCCAAGGCCGTTTTTGTAAAAGCCGTAAACGATGACGATCGTGATCGTCAGCATGGCAAGCGCAAGCGTCACAATGAGGTGGCTGGTCGGCGTAAAGGTATGCAACCAGTGCGGAAGGCCTGGTATTGGTATCGTCGGGAGCAGGCCGAACAGGTTGGAGATCAGGACCCAGATGAACAGCGTGAATACGTATGGGAAGAACTTACGCCCTTCCGGCCCGATCGAATCGCGCACCAAGTCCGCAACAAATTCGTAGATAACTTCCGCCGTGGATTGAACGCGGCTCGGGATTAGCGCCGTGCGCCGTGTCGCCGCAAAAAAGAACAGGATGATCGCGCCGGTGCCGATCAGCATCCACAGCGCGGAGTTTGTCAGCGAGATATCAATCGAACCGAGATGGAGATCGACAATAGGCAGAATTTCAAACTGCTCCATCGGACCTTCGGCGCGAAATCTGTACATGTCTTTTCCCGTCTTCAGATGACCGTCCGCTTTCAGACGATCTCCAGTTTCTTCTTATAAAGACCGCGAAAGGTTCCGCAGTCCCGCCGCAAATCCAAGACCGAGGCCGGCAAGCAGGAACCAGGGTTCCGTGCCCAACAGGCGATCGAGCCCAAGCCCGAGCAATAAGCCGACAAAAATGCCCGCCAGCAATTCTGACGACACGCGCATTGCGCGTCCCCAAGCGGCGCCGCTTCCCTTTGGCTCTTCTTCCGGTTCGTGCTCGGCGCGCATTGCGTCAAGCCGCTCCGAAAAATCGTCCAGTGGGGGCGGTTCCTTTTTGCCGGCGTCTTCCGCCATCAACTTGCCCGAAAACAGGCGCGAAACGAACGCTCGCACCCCTCGAAATCGCGGCGGACCATAAAGGCGCCGCAGCGCAGCGTCAAGCAAGGGTTTTTCGGCTTAAGCCGTTGAATTTGATGGCTGAAATCCGGCGCGGCGAGACGACGCGGCGAGACGTTGCCCGAGCGGTCGGCGCCCTTGTTGATCGACGTAGCGGCCGGCATGTAGGCTCGCACCCTGCAACCCAGGGAGAGCGGCGATGCCGAACGCGATCAAGTTTGTTTTGATCTGCCTCATATGCCTCACGCTCGCGGCTGCTATCGGCCTTGGTATTCACCAATTGACATGATGGCGCGCAGGCGCGCGACCGCAAAGGGAGCATGAATCATGAAAGCAAATATGGGCGCGATTGACCGGTTCGTCCGGCTTATTTTCGCTGCGGCGGTTGCGTATTTTTATTTTACCGGCCGGATTGACGGCCTGACGGCGACAATTCTTGGCGTCATCGCCGTGATTTTCCTTTTGACCAGTCTGGTCGGAACCTGCCCGCTTTATCTGCCCTTCGGCCTTTCCACCCGGAAGGGGAAAAAGTCGGAAGGATAGAAGGTCCGCCCTATTCCGCAGCGGCGAGTTGTTCCGCTTTGGATAGATCGACCGAGACCAGCTGAGAGACCCCGCGCTCGATCATCGTCACGCCAAACAGCCTGTCCATGCGCGACATGGTGAGGGCGTGGTGGGTGATGATGATGAAGCGGGTCTCGGTTTCCTGAGCCATCTCGTGAAGCATCCGGCAGAAGCGTTCGACATTGGCGTCGTCGAGCGGCGCGTCGACCTCGTCGAGGACGCAGACCGGCGCCGGGTTCGCCATAAAGACCGCGAAGATCAGCGCCGTCGCCGTCAGCGCCTGCTCGCCGCCGGACATTAGCGACATGGAGGCGAGTTTCTTGCCCGGGGGCGAGGCGAAAATCTCAAGGCCGGCGTCCAGCGGGTCTTCAGAATCAATCAGCCGCAATTCCGCCTGACCGCCATTGAACAGGCGCTTGAAGAGTTCACCGAAATTGGTGTTCACCGTTTCAAACGCGTCTAGCAGGCGCTGGCGCGCTTCGCGGTTGAGCCCGCCAATGGCTGAACGCAATTTGCGGATCGCGCCTTCGCAGTCCTCGCGCTCAACGCCAAGCTCTTCAAGGCGCTCGCCAACTTCTTTCAGTTCTTCGTCAGCACGCAGATTAACGCCGCCAAGATTTTCACGTTCGCGCTTGTAGCGTTCAAGCTTGCGCTCAACATCGTCGCGCGCGGGCAGGTCCTTGCCTTCTTTATGTTCTGAGATCGCAAGAAGTTCTTCAGGCGCGGCCTCGCAGTTTTCATGAGCGATGGAGGCGGCTTCCTCGACGCGCTCTGCGGCGGCTTCGGCCTGCGCCTCCAGTCGTGCGCGCGCCTCGCGGGCTTCTGCGGCCTCGTGGTCTGCGGCTTTGGCGGTTTTGTCCGCTTCCTGCGCAATTTGCTGGCCTTTTGCGAGGGCGTCGGCGGCGTCATTGCGCCGTGTCTCGGCGATCGAAATCTGATCGAGCAGGGCTTTGCGTTTCTCGTCGATTTCCGCAGGCGCGCCTTCTGCCGCTTTGTGCGCGGCCTCGGTCTCGCCAAGCCGCGTCTCCAGCTCGCCGATGCGCGTGCGCGCGGTCTCGCCGCGGGTCCCCCACAAGGCTCCCTCGCGGGCGAGTTCGGAAAGTCTGTCGGCGCGCATTTGCGCCTCGCGGGCGAGATCATTATGGGCCGCGCGGGTCTCGCCGGCGCAGGCGCGCGCGTTTGAGACGTCATTGCGCGCAGTCGCGAGAGCATCGGCAACCAGTTCGGCGTCCGGCAGGCTGGCGCGGTCGTCAATGAGGCCCTGATGCGCATTCTTGGTTTCGATCTCATCTTCGGCAAGGCGGCCGAGATTTTCATCAATCGAAGCAATCCGCGTCGCGGCGCGTTCATGGTCGCGCTCCAGCCCGGAAAGCGAGGCGCGCGCCGTATCGAGCGAGCGCCGTGCTTCGGAAAAGAGCTGGCGCGCTTCACGTTCGCAGGTCTGCGCGGTTTTAAGGCCGCTGACGGCTTCCCCGTGCGCATCGCGCGCTAATGTTGTCGCTTCTGCGGCGGCTTCAAATTCTTGTTCCAGGTCGAGGAAGCGGTTGCGCTGTTCCAACCGGATCGCGGCTGCGGTCTTTGCATTTGCATGGGCGACAAAGCCGTCCCAACGCCAGAGATCGCCGTCGCGCGAAACGAGGCGGGCGCCCGGCTTCAAAGATGGGCGCATTTGATCGCCGCTAGCGGCGTCAACGACGCCAATGGCCGCGAGGCGCCGCGTGAGTTGCGCCGGTGCGCGGACAAAGTCGCTCAGCGGCCTCACCCCGAAGGGCAATTCAATATTTGTCGGCGTATCGCCAAGGTGCGACCAGTGGGCCGGCGCCGCGTCGTCGGTCGCCGCGCTGAGATCGTCGCCGAGCGCGGCGGCGAGCGCATTTTCATAGCCCGGATCGACTTCAATGAGTTCGATCAGCGGCCGCCATTCGTCGGAATCGTCCGTGGCGAGAACTTTTCGCAGGGCTTCACGTTCCGCATCGATCTCGGTAAGGCTCTGTTCGGCCTCACGCAGCGGGCCGCGCAGGGCCGTCTCGTTGTCTTCCGCCGCTGCGCGTTCTTCCTCTGCACGATGGAAGGCTGCTTCCGCCGCGCGTGCGGCTTCTTCCGAAGCGGTGAACCGCGCGGTCGCTTCTTCGAGCGCGCGCGCCTGTTCCGGCGTCGGCGCGATCACGTCGCGTTCTTCGCGGAACGCTACAATCTGGCCCGTAATTTTTTCAAGCCGTGTTTCCGCGCCCGTTATGTTGGCGCCAAGCGTCTTGCGTCTCGCCTCATATTCGGCGGCTTCGGCGCTCTTCTCGTCGAAGGTGCGTTCCACGCGCTCAAGCGCGGCCGCCGCTTTCGCCATTACCGCTTCGGCTTCCGCCAAACGGTCAGCTTCAGAAGATTCGAGCGCGCGAAGGCCTTCTTCCTCGCGGGCGAGGGTTTCGGTCGCCTCGTCTGCGTCTTTGAGAAGGCCATTTTCCCGCGCAATGTCTTCCTTGAGGCGTTCAATCTCCGCACCCAGACGATTAAGTTCGGCCTCTGCGCGGCGCGCCTCATCGTCGAGGTTTTCACGCGCGACGGTGAGGCGGTGGAGCGCCGCGGCGGCTTCCGCTTCCGATTGACGCAACGGTTCCAATGCTTCGTGGGCGTCCGTTTGCGCCGACGTTGCGGCGGCGGCGGCGCGGGCGGTCTCTTCGATCAGTCCGGCAATTTCCGTTAGTCCCTCGGCGGCTTTTTCCTGCGCGTCAATTGCTTCGCGCCAGCGTAGATGACACAGCATCGCCTCTGTGCGGCGAATGTCGCCAGAGACATTGCGGTATCGCGTCGCCTGGCGCGCCTGGCGGGCCAGCGCCCCCTTCTGGGTTTCAAGCTCGCTGATGACGTCGTCGAGGCGTTCAAGGTTTTGCTCCGCCGCGCGCAATCGCAACTCAGCTTCGTGGCGGCGCGAATGAATGCCGGTAACGCCGGCTGCTTCTTCCAGAAGACGGCGGCGGTTTTGCGGCTTGGCGCTGATCAGTTCCGCGACCTGGCCCTGACGCACCAGCGCCGGAGAGTTCGCGCCCGTTGAGGCGTCGGCGAAGAGGAGCTGCACGTCTTTCGCGCGTACTTCCTTTGAATTGATGCGGTAGATCGACTGCGTGCCCTCATCCTTGCGGATGATCCGCCGGGAGATTTCGAGGGTCGCGCACTCATTATATTCAGCCGGCGCCGAGCGGTCGGAATTATCGAGCGATAAAATGACTTCCGCCCAGTTGCGTGAAGGGCGCATGGAGGTGCCGGAAAAGATCACCGCATCCATGCCCTCGCCGCGCAGCGCTTTTGCGGAGGTTGCGCCCATGACCCAGCGCAGGGCTTCGAGAAGGTTCGACTTGCCGCATCCGTTCGGCCCGACAATACCGGTCAGGCCATCGCGGATTTCAAAATCCGTCGGCTCTACAAAGGACTTAAACCCGACAAGGCGGACATTGGTGAATTTCACTAATCTTTTCCCGGTAAACTGGGGTCCGGAGCCCACATCCCCGGATCACCCGCCACATTTACCTGTAATGATTGCCGATTCTGCGCCCAAGCCAACCGGGGGCCGGGGCGCTGGGGAAACTTATTCTCCCGCCTTTTCAAGCGCTTCGTCGAGCGTATCGGAGATTTCATCCCACTTTGAGAAATTGCGCTTGGTGCCATTGACGACAAAACTCGGCGTTGACCTGATGTCGTATTTATCGCGCCCGACATTCACATTTTCATTAATTAAATCAAGCAATTCCTGACGATTAATGCACTCATCAAGCTCGTCTTCGCTCATTCCCGCCTGGGCGGCGATCTTGACTAATTCCGGCCGCGGCTCGCCGCCATAGGCCCATGTTCTCTGGGTTTTAAACAGTGAATCGAGGACCAGGAAATAAGCGTCCTTGCCGCCCTTGTCCGCCGCGCAGCGCGCCAGCATTGAGCCGGCGATGGAAAGGTTTTGCGGGCTCGTCGGAAACTCCCGGAATACGAACCGGACCTTGCCGGTGTCGATGTAATCGGCCTTGATAGAGGGGTAGATAGTCTCGTGGAAGGTCGCGCAGTGCGGGCAGGTGACCGAGGCGTATTCGATCACCGTTACTTTCGCGTCGGGGCTGCCGAGCGTCATCTCCGAAAGGGCGCCCGTAGCGCTATCGTCAATTACTTCTGATCCGGTATCGGCGCCTGCGCTCGCGCCGTCGGCCGGCTCGTCGGATGAGGCGCCGCCGCAGGCGGCGAGGGCGAGCGCCGCTGCGCCAAAGGCGACGTGAGCGGGGCGAAAGAAGGGGGCGGAAAACAACATTGCGAACGAGCCTTTCATGAGATGGCGGCGGCGTCAAAGGGCCGCGGGGCGCGGGTGCGCCGGGTTTCACTCA
>Ga0209633_10003140_pt1 | contig 15375 bp, 15 predicted proteins | sample Cruoilmetagenom1_FD_187290 | JGI IMG/M metagenome (GOLD analysis project Ga0209633, IMG submission 187290) | Oil polluted marine microbial communities from Coal Oil Point, Santa Barbara, California, USA - Sample 1 (SPAdes) (version 2) | ecosystem: Environmental > Aquatic > Marine > Oil seeps ... | reverse complement strand
CGCCTCGGCCACCTCTTCAAGCGGGAAGGAGGCGGTAATCCGTGGCCGGATTTTGCCGTCGCTGTACAATTGAAACAGTTCCGCAACATATTCAGCGTTCTTCGCCGGCTCGCGCATCGTAAAGGCGCCCCAGAAGACGCCGACGATCTGACAGCTTTTGAGAAGCGTGAGGTTGAGCGGAATTTTCGGAATGCCCGCCGGGAAGCCGATAACGAGATAGCGCCCTTCCCAGGCAAGAGCCCTGACGGCCGGCTCCGCATAATCGCCGCCGACCGCGTCATAGACGACATTCGCGCCTTCGCCGCCGCAGAGCGCGTTGATCGCGCCGGAGAGTTCCTTTTGCGCCGCGCGGTCAAGCGCGCCCTTTGGATAGACAAGCGTTTCATCCGCGCCAAGATCTTTACAGAACGCCGCTTTTTCGGCCGACGAAACGCCGGCGACAACCTTGGCGCCCATCGCCTTGCCGAGTTCGATCGCCGCCGCGCCGACCCCGCCGGCGGCGCCGAGAATGAAAAGAGACTCGCCGGGCTTGATCTTCGCGCGGTCGCGCAAAGCATAATGCGACGTGCCATAGGTGAGCATGAAACCGGCCGCCTCATCGAACGGCATCGCGTCCGGAATTTTGTTGGTGCGCGCCGCATCGGCGATGAAATGGGTCGCATAGCCGCCATTGATCCCGCCCGAAAGCACCCGGTCACCCACGGCAAAGCCGCTGACGCTGTCGCCTACGGCCTCGATGACGCCGGCGACCTCGCCCCCGGGCGCGAAGGGCCGCGGCGGCTTGAACTGATAAAGATCGCGAATAATGAGCGTATCGGGAAAATTGACGCCCGCGGCCTTGACCGCAATGCGGAGCTGACCGGGGCCCGGCTCCGGCGTATCGACTTGCGTCAGTTTCAGCGTTTCCGGTCCGCCGGGCTCATGGCTCATCATTGCTTTCATTGGGGGTCGATGTCCTTCTTTCTTGCTCTTGGAAGTGATCTTACGCATTGTTGGCGCGCCCACAAACAACGAATGACAGAAATCGGGCGGGAGGATTTTATGCAGTTACGACATTTGGCGCCGGTGTTGGGCGCAATGGTGATGCTCGCCGGCTGCGCGACCGCCGCACGCTATACGCTTCAGGACCGGTTTCGGGCGATCGGCCTGCCGGCCCAGACAGCCGACTGCATGGTCGATGAGCTGGAGCAGCGCCTGTCGAGTGAAGATATCCAGGATCTTGCGCGTTACACGCTGCAGCTATCGCGCGCTGACTCAACTTTTGCGGCGATACGCTCGCTCATGGCGATTGATAATCCGCGCGCCGTCACGGCGATCGGGCGCTCAGGCGTTTCGTGTGTCACAGGGTTTCGCCTGTGAGGGATGTGACCGCTGAGGCGCCGGAAGCAAAAACACAAGCAAGCGGCGCCTATCGCCTCTATGTGTTGGTGCTCTTAACCGGCGTTTACACCTTCAACTTTATTGATCGGCAAATCATCGGCATCTTGTCGCCGGCGATAAAGGCAGATCTCGGTTTGGCCGACTGGCAGCTCGGTATCTTAAAAGGGTTCGCGTTCGCTGTTCTTTATACGACGCTTGGCATTCCAATCGCGCGGCTGGCGGACCGCAAGAACCGGGTCACAATTATTTCGATCGCGCTTGCTTTATGGTCAGGGTTCACGGCGATCTCGGGGGCGTGTCAGAATTTTTTCCAGCTTACCGTGGCGCGTGTCGGCGTTGGCATTGGCGAGGCGGGCGGGTCTCCTCCCGCGCACTCACTGATTTCAGATTATTTTCCGAAAGAAAAGCGCGCCGGCGCGCTGGCGTTCTACGCCATGGGCATACCGATCGGCATCGCGCTCGCTTATCTCGGCGGCGGCTGGATTACTGAAACCTTCGGATGGCGTGTTGCGTTTGTTGTTATCGGCCTTCCCGGTATTCTCGCCGCTATTTTGTTGAAAGCAACGGTTCGAGAACCGGAGCGCGGGGGCATGGAAAAAGATGACGCCGCCAGCGACGCCTTCGCGTCGTTACGCGTTACTGAGCCTGCCGACGGATTTGAACGACGGACTAAACGACTATGTGATTTATTGCCTGCAGATGTGGGCGCGTCATGGTTCAGTGAAATTGCCGTTGTCTGGCGCGCAGCCAAACATCTGTTGTCAATTCCGACCTATCGCGCGGCTGTCATTGCGACGACGGCTGTGTCGTTTTCGTCCTATGCGAACGGAACGTGGATCGTTGATTTTTATTCGCGAACGCATTCTGAGTTTTCTCTTTTGCAGGTCCTGTTCGCCCTCGGCATTATTTCCGGAACCGCCTATCTCGCCGGGACATTTCTCGGCGGTTATGTCGTCGACAAGCTCGCTGTCAAAGACAAGCGAATGTATGGCTATGTGCCGGCGCTGGCGCTGGTATTAAGCGTGCCGTGCTTTATGGCGGTAATCTGGAGCGGCAGTCCGGTTGTTTCGCTCCTCTTCCAAATTCCCGTTCAGCTTGCGCTGGGTTTTTACCTGGGGCCCGCATTCGCCCTTGCGCAAACGCTGGCGCCGGTTTCAATCCGGGCGCTCTCGACCGCAGTCTTCTTTTTTATACTAAACATGATCGCATTGGGGTTTGGTCCGACCACGGCTGGTTTTATTTCAAGCGCCCTGATGGACGCCTTCGGTGAAGGATTGGCTCTGCAAATTTCCTTAACGATTGTATCATTCGCCGCGCTTTATGGCGCCTGGATGTTTTATGTCACCGGCAACCGCGTGTCGGACGACTGGGCGAAGGCAACCGGAGAAGATGTTTGATGGCGGTGAAGAAGAAAACCGCAAAAGGAAAAACGCCTAGCAAGATGGCGAGGAAAAAAGTCGCCCAAAAAGCCGGCCCCAAAACAAAACCAACCGGGAAAAGCGTAACCGCATTCATCAATGCGGTTGAAAATGAAACCCGCAGGCGCGATGCGAAGACCCTGCTTGCGGCGATGAAAAAGGCCACCGGCGAAAAAGCAGAGATGTGGGGTCCGTCAATTGTCGGTTTTGGGCGGTATCATTATAAATATGCGACCGGGCGAGAAGGCGATATGTGTCTGGTCGGCTTCTCGCCGCGCAAAGCGAGCATGGTTCTTTATGTGCTCGGCTCGCTCAGCAATGACGACCCGCTGCTTGGCTCACTCGGCAAATATAAGACCGGGCGATCATGTCTGTACGTCAACAAGATGGAAGATGTTGACGAGAAAGTCCTTATAAAGATTATTGAAAAATCCTATAAAACCACCAAAAAGAAATGGGGCGCATGAACGCAGCGCCCCATTTCCTACTGGCTACTAACGCAACGATTACTTTGCCGGTTTGACATAGCGGTGAACCAGCCGTGTCGTTTTTCCTCTTAAACCAGTATCGCCCCAGAAGTTTTGAAGATCGTCTTCCGGATTGTTGTGAATGTCGTCCGCCGAGCCTTCGAAGGTGAAACCGGCGCCTGTTACGTCAGCGATCATCACGTCTTCGGGGATGCGGTGCCATTCGGCGCTTTGCTGGCGGGAAGACCCGTTCGGTGCTTTGTGTTCGATGATGGCGAAGACGCCGCCGGGCTTTAAAATTCGCCTGATGTCGGCGTAGATTTCCGCAGAGCGCGCAGGCATGGCCTCTTCGGAATCTTCTGCATAGTGAAGATGGTGTATGATCAGCGACAGAAGAACCATATCGACTGAGGCGTCTTCATAAGGGAGAGGTCCTCCGGGCTCAGTGGCGTCGATGACGATGTTGCCGAAAGGCGCGTACTGCGCCTCAAGGGCGGCCTTTCGTTCTTCAAATCGATCGCCGGCCTGATTTTGCGCGCGGGCTTCTCCTTTGGCCCCAACGGCGCCGGCGATAATTTCCGTAAAGTAACCGCCGCCTGAGGCGAGATCGACGACGGTCATGCCTTCCTTAACGCCGTAGAATGCGAGCACCTTGCCGGGCTTGCGATCTTCATCGCGCCCACGGTTTTCTTCAGAACGCAGAGGGTTATCAATAGCGGCCTGAATGTTAGCCGGTATCTCGCCGGCAAGCGCCGCGCCCCATAACATGGACGCGCAAGCGGCGATGGAAATCAGTGGTTTCATGAGTATACCCCGGTTGACTTGAGAGAGGGCCCGCATATTGCGCGCGTTTCGATCGGAAGGGCGCCGGTGATACGATGAACCGCCGTTTTCTCGCGATGAACCGCATCTGGATCACGATCGCGTGCGGCGCCTTTCGGGCGCATTTTCGCCACTCATATTCCCAATATCACACGGAAGCTCAGTAATTACGGGGTGACCGTAATGATTGGAGATAGAGATGGCCCTAAGACTTGGAAGTGGGGAGGCAATCAGAGGCAGGGGCGCGGCCTATGACGTGCGCCCGGCTGGCGAAAGCGGATTAGGTTTTGCAGGTCCTTTCGCCGGTCTTATGGGGTTTGCCAAAGACAGCGTGCAAGGGTCCTGTTCCGGGCTCTTGGCCCTGCTTGGCGCTTCACACATGTCCGGCGCGCCGGGCGGATTCGCGACGATCAGCAGCGACGTCGGAACCCTCGGCGCTTTCTGGCAGTCGCTTTCAGCAACCGGGCTCGCGGGGCCGGTAGAGCTCTTAGCCGGGATTGTTTTGTTCTTCGCGGCGCGGCGCACGATTGCGCGCACGCTTGGCTTGCTCGCCTTTGTCGGCTTTATCGCCGCCTATGCGAATGGTTACAATACGTCGGACATGCTGGGCGTTCTCGCGTCCTTGCTTGAAGGCGCGGCGGGTGCGCTGCAGTCAATACCGGTTGCCGAAAGCGCATAGGAGCGGAAGTAGTCCGGCGCCGTCTTGCTTCAGCGATTATTCAGCGCAACACTATGGGCATGGCGTTGAATGTTGATGAGCAGACGGATGATGACTGGCCCGATGTATGGTCGGTGCTCAAGCCCGCTTTTCACGCCGGCGAATCCTATCCATTGCCGCGCGACGCCAGCGAGGCGGACGCAAAAAAATACTGGATAAAGACTGACGGCTATAATGCTGTCGCACGCGACGATGCGGGCGATGTCATCGGCGTATATTATCTGCGTCCGGATCAGGGCGGCCCCGGCGACCACATTTGCAATGCTGGCTACGTCATCGCCGAAAAAGTGAGAGGAAAAGGTCTCGCAGTTGCGCTATGCAGACAATCGCAAGAGCAGGCGCGCGCGATGAGCTTTACCGGCATGAAGTTCAATTTGGTCGTAGCCTCCAACAAAGCCGCAATCAGCGCCTGGCAAAAAGCCGGCCTCGAGATCATCGGAACGGTCCCTAATGCTTTTCGCCATCCGCAGCTGGGCCCCATCGACGCCCACATCATGTTCCGCGCGCTAGGCGGTTGAGCCGCCTCGCTTCAAGAATGTTGGAGCGCCGCCATCTTGCCGCCGGACGCCGCTTGCCGCTATAGACCGGAGCCAGTCTCTTGAAAGACCCTCGATGTCCCGCATTCTGATCACCTCAGCGCTGCCATATATTAATGGAATCAAGCATTTGGGCAACCTTGTTGGCTCCATGCTTCCGTCTGATGTCTATGCCCGTTTTCAGCGCCAACGGGGCAACGAGGTGTTGTTCATCTGTGCAACGGACGAACATGGCACGCCGGCGGAATTGGCGGCGAGGGCGGCAGGCCAAACCGTGCGCGAATACTGCAAAGAACAGCACGATATTCAGGCCCAGGCTGGAGAGCAGTTCGGGCTCTCTTTCGATTATTTCGGACGCTCGTCAAACGGCCCTAATCATCACCTTACGCAACATTTCGCAGCGGTGCTGGAAGAAAAAGGTCTGATTGAAGAACGGGTGGATGAACAAATCTATTCGGTCGAAGACCAGCGCTTCCTGCCGGACCGGTATGTTGAGGGAACCTGTCCTCATTGCGATTATGAAAAAGCGCGCGGCGACCAGTGCGATAATTGCGGGCGGCTTCTTGATCCGATTGAATTGAAAGATCCGTACTCGGCGATTTCAGGGTCAAAGGAAGTAGAAATACGCGAGACGCGGCATCTATATCTATTACAGTCGAAATTGCAGGACAGGATCGCCGCGTGGGTGGAATTAAAAACGAACTGGCCGCAACTCACGAAATCAATCGCCAATAAGTGGCTTAAAGAAGGACTGCGCGACCGGTCGATTACGCGCGATTTGCAGTGGGGCATTCCCGTAGAGCATAATGGCGAGAAACGTCCGGGCTTTGAAAACAAGGTCTTCTATGTCTGGTTCGATGCGCCGATAGAATATATCGGCGCTACGGAAGAATGGGCGATCGCCAATAAGGAAAATTGGGAACGCTGGTGGCGCACCGATAAAGGCGCCGAAGATGTCAGCTATGTGCAGGTGATGGGAAAGGATAATGTCGCATTCCATACCGTCAGCTTCCCATGCACAATTCTGGGTTCTGAGGAGCCGTGGAAAACAGTTGATAAGCTTAAATCCCTGAACTGGCTGACCTGGTATGGCGGCAAGTTCTCGACAAGCGAGAACCGCGGCATATTCATGGATCAGGCATTGGCGCTCTTGCCCGCCGATTACTGGCGCTGGCATTTGATGGCGAATGCGCCGGAATCCGACGATGCGTCATTCACGCTGGAGCATTTCGCCAGCGTGGTGAACAAGGATCTCGCCGATGTCCTTGGGAATTTCGTTAACCGCATCACGCGGTTTTGCAACGCCCGGTTCGGCGACGCCGTGCCGTCGGAAGGCGTCTATGGCGAGGTTGAAAACGCGCTGATCGCAGAACTCGATAAGCGCATGAATGCCTATGCCAGCCATCTAGAAGAGATGGAGTTCCGCAAGGCGTTCACTGAGCTGCGCGCAATCTGGGTCGCCGGGAATGAATATTTGCAGGTCGCCGCGCCTTGGACGGCGATCAAGGAAGATAAAGACAAAGCGGCGGCCTCTGTGCGTTGCGCGCTCAATCTGATTGCGCTGTTTGCTGCGCTTTCTCGGCCGGTTATTCCATATACCGCCGACAAGATGTTTGCGATCTTCGATCTCGACCCGGAAGACGCATCGCGCTGGCCAACAAGTGCGAGCGATGCATTGACTTTGTTCAAAGGCGGCGAAAGCTTTAACTTGCCGGATCTTCTGTTCGAGAAAATTGAGGACGAGCAGGTTGAACAATGGCGTGAGAAATTCGGGGCTGAATAGGGTGGGCGTTATGCGGGGAATTGTGATTGCGGTTTTAGTGATGCTTGCGGCCTGCGCGCCGGATGCGGAACGCACGAAGCCTGCGCAAGCCGTTGGCGACAAGGTTGAGCTAGTGAACGGGTTAATGGCGGCGTTTAATGGCCATGACGCCGCCGCAATGCGCGACTATTGGCATGACGATGTCGCCTGGATTGAAATCACGGGCAATCAGTCGAGCGTGGTCACCGCCAGCGCCAACCAGCTTCACAATGAACTGATTTCCTATTTCGAAGCGTTTCCGACTGTGTCATCGAGCCTTGCCAAGATTTCGGTGAACGGGAATTATGTAACCGCCGTTGAAACGCCGGTATGGGAACAAGACGGGGAACGCAAGAGCCAGTCATCCGTCGTCGTCTATGAAATAACCGACGGCCGGGTGAAACGCTTCTGGTATTATCCGCCGCAATAAGGATCGTATGATATGATGAAAGATCTCTTCTCGCTTCAAGGCCGCACAGCGGTTGTGACCGGCGGTTCGCGGGGCATCGGGAAAATGATCGCGCAGGGCTTTGTGGAGCAGGGCGCCAAAGTCTACATTACCGCGCGCAAGGCGCCGGCTTGCGATCAGACCGCCGAGGAGTTGTCAAAGCTCGGGACCTGCATATCGCTGCCGCATGATCTTTCAACCGTCGATGGCTGCAAGGCGTTTGCATCGGAATATGCACAACACGAAAACAGCCTCGACATTCTCGTCAACAATGCCGGCGCCGCCTGGGGCGCCGCATTCGAAGAATTTCCGGAGAGCGGTTGGGACAAGACAATGGACCTTAACGTCAAGTCGCTGTTCTTTCTGACGCAGGCGCTGTTTGACCCACTCAAAAAAGCAGCGTCAGCAGCGCGCCCCGGCAAGGTCATCAATATTGCTTCGATTGACGGGATTACGATCAACCCGTGGGAGACCTATCCCTACCAAGCGTCGAAGGCGGCGGTCATCCATTTGACCCGGAGGCTCGCAGCGCGGCTCATTCAGGACAATATTTGCGTCAGCGGCATTGCGCCCGGCGCCTTCGCCTCTGAAATGAACCGGGCGGCGAAGGACCAAGGGGACGCCGTTGCGAAGATGGTGCCCGCAGGCCGCATTGGCTCTGAAACGGATATGGCGGGCGCCGCTGTCTTCCTGGCGTCGAAGGCGGGCGATTATGTAGTAGGCGACACACTGGCCGTTGACGGCGGCGCCGCATATTCAAGTCTCGGCGCCGCCTGGGGCTAGCACCAATAAATGCGGCGGACTATTATGCCCGCCGCATTTTGTTTGGCGCTAAAACGTATTCATTTTTTCTTTTCTAACTCACGCAACTGCTTGCGAAGCGCGTCGATCATTTTCTTGCGCCGCGCTTCTTCTTTCTTAGCGTTTTCTTCCATCCGATCGATTGCTTTGCGCAGGGATTTCGCGCGTTCTTTCGAATCACCCGATGCTTCATCGCCCGTCAGGCAGATTATGGTGTGGGAAACACGCTTATCGTTTTCGCCGCCCTCCTCATCTTTCCATTCGAGTTTTACCGGCTCGCCCTCGCCATCTCCTGCTGTGCAATCACTGATGAAGTAAGCGCCGCCTTCCTTGCCGCTAAATTCCATCACCCTGTGATGTCGGCGCTTGCCGTCTTTCATTATGCGAGCTTCCCCTTCGCCGAGCACAAGGACTTCCATCTCATGATCGATTTCGTCTCCGCCTTCTCCGCTGAAAACAACGACGCGTCGCTCAATTTTCTTTCCGTCTTCGTCGGCGACGACGAAGACATTACGTTCTTTAACAACCTCGACCTTTTCTTTGTCTTTATCAGCGGCAAAACCGTAGCTCGCTGTGCCGGCAAGTCCGGCTGCCGTCAATGCGATAACGGCGACGCCGCCGGATACTCGGCGCAATGCGCTGCGCTTTTGGGTCTTCAATAACATTAGTCTCTCCTTTACTGGATGGCCTAAAGATAACCCGTAGGCCGGGCCGTTCCCCGAATGTTGGGCAGATTTCAAAATCGCTGAGGCGTAGTCGCTGGTTGCATTTTTATTCGTGCGCTGCTGGTTGAGCACAAACGAGTCACAGGCGGCTTCCTGATCGGTGCGGAACGCGCGCATGGCGACATGCACCAGCGGATTTGGCCATTGCGCCGCCTGAAAAATGCTCGCGAGAAATGCAACCATCATGTCGCGGCGCTTGATGTGGGCAAGCTCATGGGCAAAGGCGAGCTGTCGTTCACGGTGCGAATAATCGCTCTCGAAACTAGCCGGCAGGCAAATAATCGGGCGAAAAAACCCGAATATAGACGGACCAAACTCCTTCTCGCAGACACGCAGTTGATATTTTTGTTTGACGCCGAGCTGTTTGGAAATCTCTGCGGCTTCGCTGCGAAGCGATTGGGGCGCTGGCTTCGAAGACGCGTAGAGCTTGCGCAAAAACCGTGACTGCGCTTCCAGTTTTGCATACGCTAAAGCGACAGCAACCATTATCCAGAGCAGTAATGCGGTCGCAGCGGCGAGGGCTGCAAAATCGATGCTCGGGATAGTCTGCGGCGCTGCAACGAATGTTTCCGCAGCCCATGCGAGCTGAACCGGCGCGGTATCTGCCGGCGCCGGCAATATCGAAAATTCCGGCAGAAAAACCCTTATTAGAGGCGCGAGCCATAATGCATACGCCGCTTCGGCGCCAAACATCTTTGCCACCGGTCTGCGAATTAACAGTATCAATAAGATCAGTAAGCCGACGGCCAGAGAGGTCTCGCCAAGCCAGCGAAGAATATCAATCGCGCTCACGTTTCAACTCCCTAATCAGTGCTTCAAGCTCTGTGATGTCGTCAGGCGACAGGCCGCGCCCTTCGGCGAGATGGGCGACCAAAGGCGCGGCGCGCCCTCCGAACAACTGGTCAGCAAGACGGCCCGTGACGGACTGTGCGTAGTGCTCGCGGGTGACGATCGGATGGTAGAGAAATCGCCGGCCATCCGGTTCGTGATTAATGGCGCCTTTATCGACCAACCTGCTGAGAAGCGTTTTGACAGTCTTGAGGCTCCAGGAATTCTGCTTTGACAGCCGGTCCGCGACATCGCTCGCCGCAAGGGGGCTCTTGGCCCACAGGACATCCATTACCTCGAACTCGGCTTTGGTGATTTGTTCAGACATATCCGCGATGCCGCCGCCATTTGACTACGCCTGTAGTCTAAACCCGCGATTACATCTGTAGTCAAGAGCCAATACCCGTCTGATAATTACGAAACAGCAAGATCTGGCTGGCCCGGAGCAGCTATAGCGCGGTGGTATTCGCCTCAGAGGCCGCCTAATCTCAACTGCGGAGATTCGGAGGGGCCCAATGGCTGCTGACAACCAAAAACCGATCGGCTCAGGCTTTGGCGGCAAATCCAGTGCAAGCGACATTATGCAAGGCGTCGATCTTTCCGGGAAAAATGCGGTTGTCACCGGCGGTTATTCCGGCATCGGGCTTGAGACAACGAAAGCCATGAAAGCGGCCGGCGCCAATGTCATTGTGCCGGTTAGGAATGAAAAGAAAGCACGCGAGAACTTCAACTCAATTGGATTGGCTGTCGAAACCTACGAAATGGATCTTTCCGATCTCGTCAGCGTGCAGGCATTTGCCTCTGAAGTGGGTGGCGCATGGGACAAAGTTGATCTTCTAATCAACAACGCCGGCATTATGGCTTGTCCTGAAACAAGAGTCGGACCCGGTTGGGAAGCGCAATTTGGCGTCAACCATATTGGCCATTTTGTTCTAACCAAGGAATTGGCGCCGTATCTGAAGAATGCGAGCGGCGCGCGTGTTGTCAGCCTGTCTTCGCTTGCTCACAAACGATCGCCCATTCGCTTTGACGATATTCATTTCACAAAGACTGCTTACGACAAGTGGGAGGCGTATGGGCAGTCCAAGACCGCCAACGCCTTATTCGCGTTGGAGCTCAATCGGCGAATGGCGGGGGAGGGTGTTAAGGCGTTCTCCGTCCACCCCGGCGGTATTATGACACCATTGCAGCGGCATTTGGAAACGGAAGAGATGGTCGCGCTCGGTTGGGTTGATGAAAGCGGCGAAGTTACAGAAGAAGCCAGGGCGCTTTTCAAAACACCGGAACAGGGCTGCGCGACAACACTTTGGTGTGCGACGAGCGCTCAGCTCGATAATCGCGGCGGAGAATATTGCGAGGACTGCGACATCGCTCAGCTCGCCAGTGAAAACTCGCCGCGATATTTCCATGTGGCGCCATGGGCGGTGGACGATGAAGCCGCCGAGCGTTTGTGGGATGAAACAGAAAAAATGCTGATGGCCGCGTAGATCAGATTGAATAAGCCCGGCTTATTTGTTTTCCAAAAGCAGCCGGCCTTCTTTTTCAACCTTGCCGGTAATGGTTTCCGCGATTGCCGCCAACAGGCTTGGCAGCACAACTTCAATGCGGACGTGCTGCGGGAATATGTCGATCTGACCGGTAATGTCTTGACCCAGACCTTTGGCGTTAAAGGTCAGCGTGTCTTCGCCCGACCAGTCTTCTGAAAACTTGAACATCATGCCGCCCGTCATTTGGGTTTTCAGCTTGTCAAATCCCTCACGCACGCGGCGGCGCGCCTCGTCTTTCCCGAGATCATGGGCAATCGTAACCGTGACCGGTCTCGGCATGTCTATTCCTCTGGTCTTTGGTCAGAAATAGGTGACAATAATGTGATTTCAAGCAGTGCGAACAATTAGCGCGGCATAGTGCCAAAAGCCGGTGGACCATGTAATATGCGCGCCAGCAAGGCTCGCTTGGGGGCGAATATGATAAGATCACTTATTTTACTTGTATCGTTAGTGGCCGTTGGACTGGCGCTCGCTATTGCGTCAGCGGGGCCGGGCACGCGGTTTGGCTTGTGGGAATATTCAACAGGCCTGCAAATTATTCGCACCGCGGCTTTGCCTGTTTTGGTTGCAGCAGGCTTAAGTGCTGTAGGCTTCTTTGTTTCTCTGTTTGCGGCGCGAGAGGCCGCGCTCTTCGCGCTTATGGCGGCGGCGATGGCGGGGGGCGCCGGGTTTGTTCCGATAAAAATGAAGCAGCTTGTAGAAGCCAATCCGTTTATTCACGACATCACTACTGATTTTTCCGATCCGCCGCCGATTGTCTCAGGGGCTGAATTTGAACGAAAGAATCCGGCCGACTATGTTGGCGACGAAAAGATGTATGGCAGCGAAATCACAGTCGCGCAGGCGCAACGAGACGCCTTCCCGGATATTGAACCGCTATTGCTGGATGGTGCGGTTGATGAAAATGCGGAGAAGGTTCGAGGCGTTCTGGAAGGAATGGGCATGGCCATTCTCAACGATACGCCGATGGAAAACGGCCGACTTATTGAGGCGACCGCGACCAGCGCATGGTTCGGGTTTATTGATGATTTTGTTGTGCGTCTTCGGCCAGACGGTTCAATGACGCGTATAGACGTGCGGTCAAAATCGCGCGTCGGTATGTCCGATCTCGGCGCCAATGCGCGGCGCGTTCAAGGGTTTTTTGATGAGCTTCGCGAGTAGCGCGCTAGTCTGCCGCCGGCGGGTTGATCAGACTGCCTGTGACTGTAACGCTTGAGTCATAAGCGACCACTGCGCCTGAGATCCGCGCCTTGCCGCCCACAATAAGCTTCAAGCATTCGGGGTAGAGCACGTGTTCCAGCTCGAGAATGCGCGCAGACAGCGTTTCCTCAGTGTCGCCGGGTAAAACCGGCGCCGCCGCCTGGCCGATGATCGGGCCAGCGTCCATTTCCGGTGAGACGAAATGCACTGTGCAACCGGCTATTTTAACACCAGCGTCGAGCATGCGCTCTTGAACATGCAGGCCTCGGAAAGCCGGCAACAATGACGGGTGAATATTGATGAGTTTGCCGCGCCAATCATCGACAAATTTTGCCGACAACATCCGCATGAAACCGGCAAGGCAAACATAGTCGATTTTGGCCATGCGCAGCGCTTCATCTAGCGCGGCGTCGAAATCTTCCCGTGTCTGAAAATCATTATGATCGATGATAGTTTGCGGAATACTGGCTTTGGTCGCGTGCTCAAGCCCTGGCGCCTTCGGCCGGTTAGAAATCACAAGCGCTATCTCTGCAGGGTAGTCAGGCGCCGCCGCCGCGTTAATTAGCGACTTCAAATTGCTGCCGCGTCCAGAAATCAAAACGGCGATTTTTGCGTCTGCCATATTTATTTTCCGACTATTTCGCCGATAACGCGAACCTCTTCGCCGTTCTCTTTGAGAACGGAGATAACATCATCAACCGCGTCAGGGGCTGTAACTATTACACCGCCGATACCGCAATTGAATGTGCGACGCATTTCGTCTTTGGTCAGACCGCCGGCGTCGCTCAGCCACTCAAACATGGGCGGCAAATCAAGGGCGGTTTCATCAAACTGAGGCGCCGTCTTTTCATTCAGCACTCGTGGAACATTGTCGGTAAGGCCGCCGCCAGTAATGTGCGCGAATGCCTTAACCCGGCTGTCCGACGAAACTTGCAGAACTGATTTCACATAGATTCGCGTCGGTTCCAGAAGCGCCCTTCCTAGCGTCATGCTGATGTCAAACGGGGCGGGGTCTTCAAAGGACAATCCGCTTTTCGCGGTGATATTGCGGATTAATGAATAGCCATTCGAGTGGGCGCCGGAGGACGAAAGACCGATCATCACATCTCTCGGCTCAACTGGCCTCGGAAGCATATTGCCGCGTTCGACAGCGCCGACGCAAAAGCCCGCCAGATCATACTCGCCAGACGCATACATGCCCGGCATTTCCGCCGTCTCACCGCCAGTGAGCGCGCAGCCTGCCCGGCGGCAGCCTTCGGCTATTCCGCTTACAACGGCCGCGGCGGTTTCTTCCGATAGTGCGCCGGTTGCGAAATAATCGAGAAAAAACAGGGGCTCAGCGCCTTGTGCTAAGACGTCATTGGCGCACATTGCGACAAGGTCGATGCCGATTGTGTCGTGAATATCAAGGTCGAATGCAATTTTCAGCTTTGTGCCGACCCCATCGGCGCCGGAGACCAAAATCGGGTCCTTAAAGCCGGCTGCTTTGAGATCAAAAAGGCCGCCAAACCCCCCCAGCGCAGCGTCAGCCCCCGGCCTGACGGTGGATTTCGCCAGTGGTTTTATCGCGCTTACGAGCCGTTCGCCCGCGTCGATATCCACCCCCGCCTTTTTATATGCATCGCTCATAAGGCCGTCCTAACCAAATCCGGGTATTGCACGCAACTAATTGCTCGCGGGCGGCTAAATTAGGGTCGTTTCCGGAGTGCAGCGCGGTTATATAGTACCGTGTAACGCCGCTTTGCGGCTGTAAAACAGGGTGTTCCGTACGATGGATCGGATTGCAGCACTATTTGGGTCGATTTTTATTCTGATTGCCGCTTTTGCGGGCCCCGCGATGGCTGTTGGCGAGGATGTTTTCGTGGTGCCCCGCGTAACCGTTCAGGCTAAGGCAAATAGTGCGACTGCAGCCAAGGCGTCGGCGCAGATTCAAGGCCGGCGCCGGGCGATGGACATTCTTTTGCGCCGGCTGACAGTTGAGGAAGACTGGGCTTATTTGCCGACGCTTGCGAGCGGCGAACAGGCAGAGATGAGCAGCGAGTATGATCTTAGCGCCATCACGCTGACAGACCGCGGCGTCATAAGCCTGACTGACCGCGACCTTGAGCTCCTGGAATCGGGCTTTGAAGTTTATAATGAAAAAAGTTCATCCAAGACCTACCGGGCGTTCATCACATACAGATTCAAGCCGGACGCAGTCCGCAAACTGCTTCGAGATGCGCGCATTCCCTATAGTGAGGCGCAAACTCGCACCGCGTTAGTACTGCCCGTCTTGCAGACACAGAATGGAACTTATCTATGGGAAGAGAACAACCCGTGGATGGCGGCGTGGAAAGTACGCCCTTACGATAATGAATTGACGCCAATGATTGCGCCGCTCGGCGATCTTGAAGACACCGCCACTATCACCGCGCGGCAGGCGTTAGCGCTCGATGAAAATGCGCTTTACGAAATTGCGCAGCGTTATTCTGTCAGCCAGATCATCGTTGCACATGCTTTCCTGCAGCAAACAGATGGCGAAGACCGGCTGAGAGTGAGGCTAATCAACGGATTTAGAGAATCCGCCAATTTGGAAAACATTGATGAACTGGGCCAGATTGAAGAGGACGAGCAATTTGTCGCCACATACAATCAGGGGCCCGCGACAAACGAATATATTCCGGCAAAGGTTGGCGAAGTCATTG